>Ga0315549_1002443_pt1 | contig 17684 bp, 12 predicted proteins | sample SalMarSW160200MG_FD_203101 | JGI IMG/M metagenome (GOLD analysis project Ga0315549, IMG submission 203101) | Salt marsh sediment microbial communities from the Plum Island Ecosystem LTER, Massachusetts, United States - Salt Marsh Sediment SW1601-200 ... | reverse complement strand
CCATCCATCATGTCCGAGGGGGCGACGATGTCGGCACCGGCCTGGGCGTGCGAGAGCGCTATCTTAGCGAGCAGCTCGCACGTAGCATCGTTATCAACTTTACCATTTTTAATCACGCCGCAATGGCCGTGGTCGGTATATTCACAAAGGCACACGTCGGTAATAACCAATAACCGGGGGACGGCTTTCTTGATTTCCTGAATCGAGCGCTGGACGACGCCGGTATCGGCCCAGGCCTGCGAGCCGGTTTCGTCTTTTTTGCCCGGCAGGCCGAAAAGAAGGACGGCGGGTATCCCAAGAGAAGCAACTTCGGCGGCCTCGGCGGCAACAGTATCCGGCGAGAAGTGAAAGCAATCGGTCATCGACTTAATCGGGGTCTTGAGGCCCCGGCCTTCACGGACAAATAATGGATAAACAAAATCATCGACACTTAAATTAGTCTGGCGTACCAGCCTTCGCATTGCGGGGCTGCTGCGAAGCCTTCTCATTCTAATTTTCGGAAAAGCCATCAGGAACTCTCCTTTGCATTTGACTCTGATTGACGATTCTTGTATTAATCACTTTTGTATTTCCTCGTCGGTAAGGAAACAGGCCGGCTCATTGAGCCAGTATCCAATGTCGGTTTCGGTATCGAGAAATCTGAAGTTTCCTTTGCACAAATCAAAATATCTGCAGCGCATGCACCTGGGGTCGGCAAACTGTGATTTATTGCGGAGCTTATTTAGAACAGGCTCATTTGAATTTTGCCAAATCTGCCTGAAAGTTTTATTTTTAATATTTCCAAGCGAGTAATTGCGCCAGAACTGGTCGGGGTGGACGCGGCCATCCCAGCCGACACAGGTGATATTTTGACCGATTTTATTTCCGCCGTTGGCAAGCAAAAGCCGCCTCGCTTTTTCGACACGCTGATTTTTTTCAGCAGCCATCTTTGTTAAAAGATAGGGACCGTCGGCGTGATTACCCACGGTAAGGACTTCATCCACAAGGGCTTTTTTTACAAAGTCGCCCGTCTTCTCAATAATCACGTCGAGAACGTGCCTTGTATGTTCGGCGCTGAGGACCTGGCTGTCAAGGTCTTTGGCCCGTCCGCTTCGAATCAGATGATAGAAACATAGCCTCCTGATATTAAGCGAGGCGGCGATATCAAAAACAGCAGGAATTTGGCCGGCGTTTTCCTTTGTTATTGTAAAGCGCAGGCCGGTTTTTATACCGGCTTTTTGGCAGTTTTCAATACCCGTGACAGCCGATTTGAAACATCCCTGAACCTGCCTGAACCTGTCGTGGAACTTTTCATGGCCGTCGATTGAGATGCCGACATACTTGACGCCTACTCCAGCAAGTTTGTCGGCAGCAGCGGAATCAATCAATGTTCCATTGGTGGATAAGACAGCCCGCAGGCCCAACCGCTTTGCCTCTTCGAGCAACTCAAATAAATCCTGACGCAAGAGCGGCTCGCCGCCGCTAAACAAGACAACGGGACAATTTACATCGGTAAGCTGAGAGAGGAAGCGCTTTGCCTGGGGTGTATCCAGCTCATCATCGTAACGGTTTGACTGCGAAGAGCTATAGCAATGCAGACACCTGAGATTACACCGGCTTGTGCAGTTATAAACGACAACGGGACCCAACGAAGTATCGCCGGAATACCGCAGGTCGTCAGATTCGCCCGCCAATCCACAATACAGTTTTGAAATATTTATCATTGAAAATGCAAAATTGAAAAGTAAAACTACAGTTAAAAATTTAAAATTTCATACGTCCAAGGCCCGTGGGATACTCAGTTCTCTTTTTCACGTTCTTCAACGGCGTCAAGCAGTCCATCAATAGTATGCTCGGCGGCCTGTGCGTCAATCCTGACACCAAGTTTTTCCAATTGCGCAGAAGTTACCGGGCCAATCGAGGCAACCTTAACGTTACCTGATTTTACTACATCGGGCTTGATTTGTTCAAAAAATGCGCGAACACATGAAGGACTCGTGAATGTAAGCCAATCAATCAAGCCTTTGGTTATTTTTTCCGTGAGCCAGTCGCAATCGCCTTTTTCTGTTACCGTGGTATAAACAGGGACATTGTCAACATCGGCCCCGGCCTGCTGCAGGATGTCAATAAGCTCGTTGGAGGCAAGCTGGGAACGTAAAAGCAAAACCTTACTGCTTTGCAAATTTGTGTGGCTGATTAACTGATTACCAAGCTCTTTGCCGGTAAAAACGGTTGGGACGAAATCGGGGCTTATTCCGAAATCGGCTAATTTGGCTGCGGTTTGAGTGCCGATAGCAGCAATTTTTGCAGAGGCAAAGACACGAGCATCTTTAGAAAGGCTCTGCAGATAATCGAAGAAAATGCGGGCGCCATTCGGGCTGGTAAAGATTATCCAATCGTATTCGTTGAATTTTGTAAGCGCCTGCAAGAACCTGTTTGTTTGTGTCAATTGCTCTATCTTTATCGTATCAAATTTTATTGGATTACCCCCCTGCCTAATAATCTTATCAGCAAAGACAGCATTGCCATGACGGTCACGGGTTACAAGAATGGTTTTTCCGAACAAGGGCTTTTTCATAAACCAGTTCAGGCTTGTGTTACCGGCTGCAGCAGGGCCAATGACTACTATTGCCGGGGGTTCGACTTTTTCCTGCTTGCATTTATTGGCTATTAAATTGAGCGGAGCCTTTGTTATTGTTTGAGTGGGCAAGGTAGCATCAGCGATTACGGCTGCGGGCGTCTCTTCATTTATACCGTTTTGTATGAGCCGGCCAACAATAAAATCGAGATTGCCCATAGCCATATAGAAGACAATGGTGCCGGGTAATTTGGCCAGAAGTAACCAGTCAATATTGCTTTCGGTTTTTCCCTCTGCCTCATGGCCCGTGACAAAAACGACCTGTGAGCTGTAGTCTCTGTCGGTGAGCATAACGCCTGTGTATTCGCTGGCGGCGATTGCGGCGGTTATGCCGGGGACAATTTCGAAATCGATCCCCGCTTCAGCAAGAATCCTGGCCTCTTCAGCCCCCCTTCCGAAGATGCAGGGGTCGCCACCCTTCAAGCGGACTACCGTTCTTCGGGTGGAAGCCTTTTCGACAAGGAGCTTGTTGATTTCTTCCTGCTTACATGAACCGCTGCCAATGCGTTTTGGGACGTGTATAATTTCTGCATCCGGCCGGGCATAGCTTAATAAAGCCGGGTTGGCCAGCTTATCGTAAATTACGCAGTCGGCGGATTTGAGGACCTCGGCACCGCGAACGGTGATTAAATCCGCCCTTCCGGGGCCGGCACCAACGAGATAGACCATGGCCTTTTTCTTTTGTCTCTCAACAGTCATACTTGATGCTAGATCCCCGATACCCGAAAAGAATAAACACGTTAAATCCGAAATCCTAAACTCTAAATCCTAAACAAATTCAAATTTTCAAATTACCAAATGCTCCAAACAGGTAAAATCCCCAGCAGTGCTGGGGGTTAAAAGTTTAACAATGATACCAAATATGTGTTGAAATTGCGACTTTTTTCGGGGTGGGATTTTGGGGTGGCGTGATAATTGACTATTTTAATTTGAGATTGCCGCGTCGCTTCGCTCCTCGCAATGACATGTATTGTCATTTTTCCAGGTCTTGGAGGATTTTTTTTCCGCCGGAGGCGAGGAGGTCGTTTGCGAGCTTTTCAGCGAGGTGTTCGGCGTCTTCGAGCGGGCCTGTGATTTGTCGCCTGATGAAATTGGTGCCATCCAGATTCGAAATAAAAGCGGTGATTTCTATTTTATCCGCCGTAATCTTCGCAAAGGCCCCTACCGGAGCGTGACAGCCGCACTGCATCGTCGTTAGAATCTTTCTTTCCGCAAAGGTTACAGTCCTTAGTTTTTCATCATCTATCGAAGCTATGAGACTGCTTGTCCGACTATCATCAGTTCTTGTCTGTACGGCAAGTGCACCCTGAGCGGGGGCGGGAATAAATTGGGCAGGGTCAAAAGAGAAAGAGATTTTGTCGGACAGGCCGAGTCTTTCTATTCCTGCGTGGGCCAAAATAACCGCGTCAAATTTTCCTTCCCGCAGTCTTCTTATCCGTGTTAAGACGTTACCTCTAACAGCGGTCGGTACCAAGTCGGGCCTTAAGTGCTTTAGCTGAGCGGCACGTCTTGGACTCGAAGTGCCGATTTTAGCTGCGTGAGGGAACTGCCCGATTGAAGTGACGGAACCGGCAGCTATCACACAATCCTGGGCATATTGACGGTCGCAGACGGCGGCGATGGTTAGTCCATCGCGTTGTTCTGTGGGCAGGTCCTTGAAACTATGGACGGCGAAGTCGGCCCGGCCGGTCAGAAGAGCGTCTTCAAGAGCAGAGGTAAAAAAGCCGGTGTCTTTCAAATTCCACAAAGCGGTGCGCCTGTCGCGGTCGCCTGCGGTAGTTATCTCTTTAATTTCGAGCTGTATATCGGGATGGACTTCTTTGAGCAGGGAGCAGACGATTTCGGTTTGGGCGACGGCAAGTTTGCCGGCACGGGTTGCAACAGTAAGGGCTTTCATCGTCAGCCGGGCTCGTCTTCCGAAAGGAACATTTTGTTTATGAGGTCGGCGGCCTGAAGCTGGTCTGTTGTAGGCTCACCGTTGCCGCCCTCTTTGATGTATGCGATTGGGCCGTGCAGGACTTTCCTGACTAACGATTCTGCAAAAGACTTCAATTTATCGCTGTTTTCATCGCCGAAGTCCTTGGCGTAACGTCTTGCTTCGGCGTGAGCAAGCTCAATGCCTTTTTTAGTCAGCCTTGAAATGGCAGGCACGATATCCAGCGAGTCGTACCAGGCGGTGAATTTGTCGGCAAATTCGGTGACAATTGCACGGGCCTTAGGGATTTCACTGCTGCGTTTTTCCCTGTTAATGTTTATTTGCTCGTCCAGGTCGTCGATATTGACGAGGGTAACACATTCAAATTGGCCGATATCCGAGTCTATGTCCCTGGGCACAGCAATATCTATTATCAGCAGGGGTTTGTCTCTTTTAACCAAAATGTCTTTAACCATTTCGCGCGTTACAACAGGCTGTGCAGCAGCAGTGGAGCTGATGAGCAAATCGACATCAGGTAAAGCATCAGGTATGTCATCGAGGGCAATGGCGTCGCCCGTTTTGAGGTGAGAGGCCAAGGCCTGCGCTTTTTGCTTATCCCTGTTTGCAATAATAAGATGGGGCAGCCGGGCTTTTAGCAGATACCTTGCCACGAGCTCGGCATTTTCGCCGGCGCCTATGAGCATTGCAGTGCCAGCGGACAAACCGATTTTGCTTTTTGCTAATTCGACGGCGGCCAAGCCTACGGAGACGGCGCCACAATTGATATGAGTGTGTGTGCGGACCGCTTTGCCTGCCCGAAAGGCACTGTGAAAGAGGCGATGAAATATGAGCCTGCTCATTCGGCAATCAATCGACATCGTATAAGCAGCTTTTACCTGTGACAAAATCTGATTTTCACCAAGCATCTGGGAATCAAGGCCGGCGGCAACTTCAAACAGATGCTGAACGACATCCCTGCCGGTTTTTGTCCCGCTATTTTCGGCCCAGATGTCGGCGGCATCGGGCTGAACCTGTTGAATAAGCTTTGACAAAAAAGCATCACAATCGAAACTTTTTTCAGTATAGAGGTAAAACTCAAGGCGATTGCAGGTTTCAAGTATAGCGGCCTCCGAAACGGCCTTTTCTGCGTGCATTTTTTCGAGCATAAAACGCTTTTGGTCGTCGTTAAAGGCAACCTTTTCGCGCAGGTGCACAGGGCAATTATGATACGTTATGTTATTTACAACCAGTTTCATTTGTATAGTTTCTATATTCAATATATCGTAATTACAACAAATTGTAATCAAGGCGATTATAAATATCAAGTGCAAAGAAACAATAGATGGAATTTGCGCCGACTGCCGGCTCTTATATGACAATGGCATCAGGCTGCGGCAAATATGCTTGTAAATAACCGTTTTTCTGTCATAATCTCTGCTTTACAAAGTGGATGCTCTACGTGTCATAGAAATACCACGTGAACAGATTAACAGGGTTTGATTTGCCAATTGTCGCAGCTGGAGAACTAATGAGCAGGTTTAGAAAGGTGATAATGTGGGCCGGCCTGGCGCTGATTATCCTGCTAATCGCGCTTTCTATCTACGGAGCATTTATCGGCGCCGAGCGTGCGCAAAAGCTTGTCAATACACTGCCGGCAGCGGTCTACTGGTCAGCTTTCATATTTATACTTACAGCAGGGCTCGCAGTATTCAAGCGACTTATTCGTGTGCCCGCCCTTTCCCTGATACACTGCGGGTGCATCCTTACACTGGCAGGAGCTATGTGGGGCTCTGAGGCCGGGCATAAGATGCAGAGTCAGCTCTTTGGAATCGATAAAATCCCAACAGGACAAATGGCAATTTATGAGGGAGAGACCGAAAATCATGTCGCTGTGGAAGACGTGGAACAAATCAAGGAACTTCCCTTTTCAATAAAGCTTAAAGACTTTAGATTAGAATATTACAAGCCGGAGTATCTGCAGGTACGAAGCCGTGACGGCGAAGGCTGGAAAGTCCCGGTTGAAGTGGGTACTGAATTTTCTCTTGGCGAAGACTTCGGCACAGTGACTATTCTAAGAGCATTCGAGAATTTCAAGATAAGAATCGAAGGAGAGCAAAGAATAATTACCGATGATCCAGCCTCGGGCCACAATCCTGCTCTGGAGGTCCGGATTAAAAGCCCTGCAGGTGACAAGGAGACCAGATATGTCTTTGAGCGTTTTCCGGGACATACGCACGCTGAAGATGAGCTTCTGCTTAGCTACCGCAGAGTCATTCGTGATTACGTTAGTGAGCTGGAGATAATTAAGGACGGAAAGGTCGTCGCAGAGAAGAACATCGAAGTGAACCATCCCCTTTACTACGGTGGATACCATTTTTATCAACATTCTTACAATGCCGAGGCCGGGCAATACACAATTCTTATGGTTACATCCGATACGGGCCTTGGCCTTGTCTATGCGGGATACGCAATGCTGTGTGTCGGGGTATTCTGGCAACTCTGGGTAAGAAACATCTTTGCACGAAAAAAGAAAATAAAATAAATGGAAATTAAATATACAGTTCAGGGGCTGCTGATTTACATTGCTATGGGCGCATACCTTCTTGCGTTCGTGACGACTTTACTGCGGCATCGAAAGACCGGGCGGGTATTATATCTGTTTGGATTCATAGTTGCTGTTCTGAGTTTTGGTTATCGCTGGTACGATGTGGGACACGTTCCGCTGCAAAATCTGTTCGAGGTTTTTCTGTGCCTTGGTATGATTTATCCCGTAACTCTTTTCTGCTATCGTTTCCTTCGAGTAGGCGGTTTATGCGGCGATATGCTTATAGGAGCGATAGTTCTATTGCCGGCAGGATTTGTCTTTAACGCGGAGCCGCAGCGACTGCCGCCGGCCCTGCAGTGCTGGCTTTTTGTGCCTCACGTTGCTGTTTATGCAATATCATATATTTTTATGGCCAAAGCGACTTTCCAGGCCATTTGCGAACTGGCCGGCACAAGGCACAACGGCGAGGAGAACTTGTCAGGACCTGAAGAGGGCACGTGCCGGATGATTTGTATGGGATTTCCGTTCCTGACTCTGGGGCTTGTGCTGGGCAGTTGGTGGGGGAAGGTGGCGTGGGGCGATTACTGGGGCTGGGACCCCAAAGAACTGTGGTCGCTGGCGTCGTGGCTGGTCTATGTGGGGTATTTTCATTTCCGTTATATGTTTGGTAAGAAATATCAGCATCTTAACAGCGTGTGGGCTATTGCAGGGATGACGGTTATTGTTGTAACTTTGCTGTGGGTAAACCTGTCCAGGCTGTTTGCCGGTCTGCACAGCTACGCAACGTGAAACGCGATCTTTTACGTCGTTTTAAGGCTAAATATGTTACGTCGCCGTGGCAGGCACGGCTAAACAAGCCCCAAATAAATTTAGAAAAGGAGCGGATTTATGAGAGTTTACATGCTTATCACGATAGGTTTGGCGCTGGTGTGCAACGCGGGCTGTGCATTAGGTAACCAAAAAGTCAAAAGCATGAAGGGCAGCGACAGTATAACAATTTACAACGGCATTTTGTCCGTCTGTTGTAATTTGAAGGATGGGTCGTTCACTGCAAGCCGTGGAGAGAAATTATTTATAGAAAGAGGGAACTTTCAAGAAGCAGGCGGCGTTAAGCCGGTAAATATCAGTACGATAAGAATCAAGGACAGTCTTGGCACGGGAGAAGCTATCCGGGTCAAATTTCCATCCGGATATATCTACACACTGGCGCTATACAAGAATGTGCCATTTGTCTGCGTCAAGGTACGGATGGGTAATTCAACCAATGATAATTTAGTTATCAATAAGATTTCGACGGTGAGGGCGGCGGTCGACATCGGTAAGGCAACGAAGGAGCTTCGGATATTAGGCTGTGACGGGCTGACGGACACAGATAAGAAGCGAACGAGCTATATGTTCTTGGCGATGGTTGAGCCGGCAACGCGGACGGGTGTTGTGGCCGGCTGGCTGACACACGAGCGTGCAAGCGGTATCGTTTTATCAGAACCCATCGAGTCCTCTGTGCTAATCGAGGGACGGAGTGAATATGGAAAACTTTTGATAGAGCCGGGGAAAAGTGCCGAGGGTGAAACTTTTGCCGTCGGCTATTTTGACGACGCCCTTGTCGGGCTGGAAGCATACGCTGACGCCATCGCAAAGACATACAAAATCGAATTGCCCGAAATACCATCCGGCTACTGTACGTGGTACTCCAGCCCGCATGGCGGCGCATCGGACGAAAAGTCTATGGGCGAACTGGCGGACTTCTGCGGCAAAGAGCTGCGGAAGTTCGGCTTCGAGGTGCTGCAAATCGACGACAAGTGGCAGCTCAGCAGGCGGGATTATACGAGCTACAATCCGAAGGGGCCTTATCCAAGCGGTATGAAGCCGACTGCGGAAAAGATAACAAACACCGGTCTGACGGCGGGTATATGGTTTACACCGTTCGGGTGGGATTATAAACGGCCTGTCTTCAAAGAGCACCAGGACTGGTTTGTCCATAAAGAGGACGGCTCGATTTACGCAGTACACTGGGGTGGAGACTGCCTGGATATGACGCACCCCGAGGCCATGGAATTCTTGGATGGCGTCGTCCGGCGGATTACACGCGAGTGGGGATACAAGTATATCAAGATTGACGGACTATGGGCCGGTATGGCTGTGAAGATATTGTACCCGAACCCGGATTACAGGGATGACAATCTCGGAGATGCGGTTTTTCACAATCGGGCCAAGACCAACGTTGAGGCGTACCGCGACGGGCTCAAGCTCGTTCGCGAGGCATCGGACGATGATGTCTATATACTCGGCTGCAACATCGCACAGAATATGCGGACACTGGGCGCCTCTATCGGGCGGGTGGACGGGATGCGGGTCGGCAGCGATATCGGAGCAAGATGGAGCGGAATCCTGAAAGGTGCGACGATGGGGACACGGCTGTACTTTCTGCACAACCGTGTGTGGCACAACGACCCCGACTGCCTGATGCTGCGCGACCCGCTGACGCTCGACCAGGCGCGTGCGTGGGGCTCCTGGATTGCGATAAGCGGACAACTGAATATAGCCAGCGAATGGCTGCCGGGATTGCCGGCTGATAAGCTCGACGTGGTCAAGCGTTCGATGCCGAACCACGGTTTATGCGGCCGGCCTGTGGACCTGTTCGAAAACACGCTGCCGCAGGTCTGGCACCTGAGGAGCGGGGCCGGGGGACAAAGAAAGGATGTCCTCGGTGTGTTTAACTGGGACGATAAAAAGTCCGACTCGGTGAGGATTGAGCTAAACAAGCTGAACCTTCCCGGCGGAGGGAACGGAACTTATGTCGGATTCGATTATTGGGAGGACAAGTTCGTTGCACCCTTCAGCGGTGAATTGAAAACCGAACTGCAACCAAGCTCGTGCAAAGACATCGCCATTCGTGAGATACTTAGCCGGCCTGTGCTTGTCAGCACATCGCGGCATATTACGCAAGGCATTGTGGACGTGATAGAGGAAGAATGGGACAGCCGAGCCGATACACTTTCGGGAAAATCGAGAGTCGTCGGTGATGACCCTTATGAAATTCGTATCTTCGCGCCGACGAGGAAATGGCAGGCGGTGCAAGTGAAGGTATCCGATGGCGACCAAGGAGCGGGAGTGACTATCGGAATACAACAAGAGGGCCAGGAAATTCGCGTTACAATAAAGAGTCCTGAGAACCGCGAGGTTATCTGGGAAGTAGCCTTCGAAAAACGGTCCAAGTGATGATATAATTATTTTGTTTTGGCTCGATTGATTTGAAAAGACAAATGAGGTCTGCGTTAGAATGAAACAGATGCTTCGACGGGAGTTTATCAAAACAAGCATCATCGCGGGTTTGGTCGCAGCAGAAATACCAAATAAAGTTTTTGCAATCGGCAAGCGAAAAAGGAAGCGGCCTAATATACTGTGGATTATGATGGACGACGGGCGGGCTGATGCCGTCGGATGCTACGGGAGAGCATGGGCAAAAACACCGAACATGGACCGCATCGCAAGTCAAGGCGTTCGGTTTGAAAGTGCAATCGTGCAAAATCCGGTTTGCGTGCCATCGAGAAAGTCCATGAAATCGGGACATTACGCTCATACCTTTGGGGTAACGGCTATGGGTAAGCCGGCAAGCGTCACACCTGCCTATATGAAAAAAGCCAGGCCGAATGTTCCCAATCTGCTGAACTGCTGGAAAGATGTCGGAATCCATCCTGTCAATGTGGGGAAGCGTCACGCTTTTCAAAAAGACTGGATAAGTAAGGGTGACAGAGGTGCGTTGATAGATTTCTTCGGCAATCCGAGGGGGGCTGAGGCCAAAGGGAAATTCGAGAAGAGCAAAAACGAGTACGGAAAAGTTAATATCAAGACACACCGGTGGATGATAGGAGGTGTGGTGCCGTTTGCGCCGGAAGACACGCAGACGTGGCGGCTGGGGGACCTTGGGGTGGAAACCTTAAAAGAGCTGGCGGCAAAGGATGAGCCGTTTTTTCTGCGTGTTTCGTTTCACGCACCGCATGTCCCCTGCCGGGTGCCGCGTGAGTATTTTATTGACCCCGAAACAATCGCCCTGCCGCTGCCGAGAGAAGAGGAATTGAAAAGCAAGCCTCGCTTCGAGCGTGAGAACCTCCACATTTACGCGGGTGGACTCGATTTGACGAAAGAGCAAATCGGTATTTGCCGGGGGACATACTACGGGATGGTGTCATTAGTGGATGCCCAAGTCGGCAGGTTAGTAAAGTGCCTTAAAGAGGCCGGCTTGATTAATAATACCATTATCGCCATCAACTCGGACCAGGGTTTTCAATTGGGCGAACACGGGCTGTGGAAGAAGCGTGTTTTTTACGAGCAAAACGTATGTGTGCCTTTTATTATGAGCTGTCCGGGACTTTTGCCTTCCGGTAAGGTCATCGACGAGCCTGTGGAGATGGTGGATTTTGTTCCGACGTTAATGGAACTAAGCGGGATAGATGTACCGAATTCTATCCGAGGGCGGAGTCTGATGCCGCTGATACGAGGAGACGTCAAGCAGTGGAGGCCGGCCTGCTTCTCTGAAATTGACCACAGTTACTCTATGTATGAAGAACTTCGGGGAGCTACCGGGCGACGCATTATGGTGAGAACGAAGGAATGGAAACTGATATATTTTATGGATGAACGCGTCACGGACAAGGACGGGGCCTTGTATAATTTGAAAAAGGACAGGGACGAAAAAGAAAACCTGTACAATAAACCACAATATAAGGATATAATAAAGCAACTCGAAAGTCTGGCTGAGAAATGGAACCAAAAAAATTAAACGCGAAAGAAACTTTTTCGTTAAAGGAGGTCATATCATGATATTACAAAAAGGTAAAATTGCATTATTGTTTGCTGCTGTTGCGTTTTTCTGTTTTTGTGCCGCTGTGCGAGTAGAGGCGTTGACGATCGCGGAAGACGGTGCGGTCAAGGCAGTTATAATAATCGCGCCGGACGCTTCCGAGCCGGAGCAGCACGCGGCGGCAGAACTGGCTGAGTTTCTTCATCAGATAACCGGCGGCAAATTCGAGACTGCATACGGATTTGTATCCGGGAAATCGCGGATTCTCGTGGGGCGGAAAGCGGCCAAGCTTGCTATTCCCAACTTCTCCACCGAGGGACTCGGCAGCGATGGAATAGTAATCCGCACGATTGGAAACGATTTGATTCTGGCCGGGGGTGAGCCGCGAGGGACACTCTATGCGGTTTATACATTCCTCGAAGACCATCTCGGCTGCCGATGGTGGTCGTCAAAAGTCAGTACGATACCAAAAAAAGGAACTCTTAAAGTTGGCAAACTGAATGTTCGCTATGTGCCGCCGTTAGAATACCGGGAGTCGTTCTGGTTTGACGCCTTTGACGGGGACTGGGCGGTACGGAACAAATGCAACGGAAACTCTGAAAGGCTGGACGCCAAACGCGGCGGCAAACATAGTTATCAAGGATTTGTACATACTTTCTTTCCTCTGATTCCGCCGGCGAAATACTTCAAGGACCATCCCGAATGGTTTAGCGAAATCGACGGTAAGCGTAAATATGAGCATGCGCAACTGTGCCTGACAAACGAGGAGATGCGCAAAGAGTTGGTCAAGAACCTTAAAGCACGGCTGCGGAATAATCCCGCGGCGACCATTGCATCGGTTTCACAGAATGACTGGCACGGAAATTGTCAATGCAGCAAATGTGCGGCCATCGATAAGGAAGAAGGCAGCCCTTCCGGCTCGCTGCTTCGTTTTGTCAACGCGGTTGCGGCCGATATCGAAGAGGAATTTCCCAACGTAGCTATCAGCACACTTGCGTATCAATACACACGCAAGCCGCCCAAACTTGTTAAGCCGCGACACAACGTTATCGTGCGGCTGTGCAGTATCGAGTGTTCGTTCAGCAAGCCGTTAGCCGATGAGCGGAACAAGAAATTCCGAGACGATATCGTCGGCTGGTCGAAGGTTTGCAACCGGCTTTACATCTGGGACTATACGACGGATTTCAGACATTACGTTATGCCGCACCCGAACCTGCGGGTCTTAGGGCCAAATGTTAAGTTCTTCGTAGACCACAACGTTAAGGGGATTTTCGAGCAGGGAGCATATCAATCGTACGGTTCGGAGATGGCTGAACTGCGCGCGTGGGTGCTGGCGAAGCTGCTATGGAACCCGACGCGGGACGGGGAAAAGCTGATAGATGAGTTTATTGAAGGTTATTATGGTGCAGCCGGGCCACATATCAAGGCATATTTGAAGGTAACGCATGATGCGGTCGAGGCGAGCGGAGACCATCTCGGCTGCTTTTCGCCGCATACAGCGAAATTTCTTTCGCTTAAGACGCTCAGCAAGGGGTGGGGGTATTTGAAGGCCGCCGAGGAAACTGTAAAGAACAATCCTGCACTTCATTTTCGGGTCCAGGTTGCGCAGCTTCCCGTGATGTACGTTTTTATGATGCGGTGGGACGAGATGCGCGATAAAGCCATAGCAAGTAGTGCGGATTGGCCGATGCCCAACACAATTAAAGAGACGTACGAGCGGTTTTTGGAAGTTGCCAAGAGAAAAAACATGACCCATCTCAGAGAAGGAAGTCAGGGCTTCGGCGTTCTGGAAGAGGCGGTGAAGCGGGCGAAGAAATGAACTCGTTAAGGCGGCGGCACATATAAAAAGCCGGCATATTCAAGATTGATGCTTTCGCCGGCTTCGGGTGAGCTTTAATATGTCAGAAGTTTGGTTAGAGATTATCTGGAAAATCGGGGTCAAAAATAAGGAGATACTATTATGAGTAAACGGATTTTAGCAATCACATTCATTTACGTATGCAGCGCCCTTGCCTGGATGATTCTGGCCGGCACTATGAAGTTGAGGACTGACCGCCAAGACAGGAAACTAAGAGACGCTGTGGCCCAACTATGGGGAGCGAAACAAACTCAGCAGGCACCATCGATTTACTGCAAGTCTTCAGGTACGAACGGAAAAAAGGGCAAAGGGGAAACGCAATACCTTCCCCTGGAAGCGAGCGACATAACGGTAGGCCTCAAACTTGAACATCGTAAGAAAGGTCTTCTCTGGTATTCCACCTATCGTGTAGCGTTCTCAGGCAAGTACCAGGTTATAAACAATTCTGACAATCCCAGGGAGATATTCCTGAATTTTGAGTTTCCCACAAAAGGCGCGGTTTATGACAAGTTTCGGTTTACTGTTGGAGGTGAAGAAATTCGGGATATAGAACTACAGTTAGGTCACATCGCCGAAGGTATGCAATTATCTCCGGGCCAAAGTGAAGATGTTGAAATATCATACGAATCGCAGGGTTTGGACCTATGGTCATACGACTTCGGCGAGGATGTTAACCCGGTGAGAAATTTCAGCCTTGTGCTTCAGACGGATTTTGACGAAATTGACTTTCCGCAGGGAAGCATCTCTCCGACGCATAAAGAGGCCGGCAGTAATGGTTGGAAGCTTACATGGCAGTATTCAAATCTGCTCACGGGTGCGAAGATAGGAATGATTACTCCGCAGAAGCTCAATCCCGGTCCGTGGACAAGCAGAGTTACTGCGACGGCGCCTGTATCTCTGTTTTTGTTTTTCTTTTTGATGTTTGTGTTCACGATTGTGAAAAAAATAAGGATTCACCCGATGAACTATTTTTTTGTGGCAGCGGCATTTTTCAGTTTCCACTTACTTTTGTCATACTTGGTAGACCACATATCCATCCACGGAGCTTTTTGGATTTGTTCTCTGGTTTCAATATTTCTGGTGGTTTCCTACATGCGGCTTGTCGTGGGGCCACGTTTCGCCTTTATCGAGATTGCATTATCGCAGCTGGTGTATCTTGTGTTGTTCTCGTATACATTCTTTTTCAAAGGTTATACAGGTTTGACAATTACCATTATGTGTATATGCACACTGTTTGTGGTAATGCAGTTTACCGGCAAAGTGGATTGGGAACAAGTATTTGCAAAAAGTGATAAGCCGACAGACAGTAAGGCTTTAAAATAACTAACCGTTTGAGGTCATATCAGATTAGGACAACGGCAGCGTGGTAGAACTTGCTTGTGTTACAAGGGGGCAGAGTTAAGAGTCAGACTCATTGCTTTTTGTCAAACGGATAATAAATAGAAAAATTCCAAATTTTTTGCGCACATTTTGGGGGCTGGATTACACTATATAATAGATAACCCAAACGCGATATGCTGCGTTTGGGAATTATTGAAGCTGATATCAGTAAATCATTTGGTTTGGCAGGCTTGGGATGACAATAAAACTCGAAGAACAATCGGAAGAACGGATAGTTGAAGCAGCCCAAAACGGCCATTTGGAAAGCTTCGGGGCTCTGTACGAGCGATATCACAGCCCAATGGTGGCTCTGGCGTATTCGATGCTCGGAGACAGAGACCTTGCCGACGATGCCGCCCAGGAGACGTTTGCGATAGTCTGCCAAAAACTGGGCACTCTGAGGCGCAGGGACAAATTCGCCGGCTGGCTGGCCAGTATTTGTAGAAATACTGCACGGAGTATTCTTCGGTCGAAAGGTAAATCTTCGACTGTGAATTTTCAGGAACGCGTTGGAAATCAAACTGATACAGACCATAGTCGGGATGCAATTCGAGAAGCTGTTTGGAAACTGAGGCCCGCCGACAGGGAACTGATAGTCATGCGTTACTATGACGGATTTTCTCAGGCACAAATTTCCAACGTTCTTGATATTTCGCCACAGGCGGTGAACGGCCGACTTGTAAGGGCCAAACGTAAGATTGCAAAGTATTTGAAACGTAACGGTTTCATGGGAGATGATTATGGAACGGCTTGAAGATAAAAACTGGCTTGATAAAGCACTTACCGAAGCGATTGGTTCGGAAGAAAAAAAGCCCAACTTCGAGAAGTGGAAACAGGAACACCCGGAAGCCGTGGAAATGTTGACATCCCCGACAGGCAGAGAGAAAGGTTCTACAAGTTTACTCAAGATAAGGAGAATAATCATGAAAAGTCCAATCACAAAATTAGCTGCGGCGGCTGTGATAATTGTTGCAGTCGTGCTGGCAATAACTGTTTGGGACGAGTCTATACCCTCAGCTTACGCCCTTACGGACACTATCGAGGCCAACCACACCGTACGCTACCTTCACATAAAAGATTTCAGCTCGGAACATAAAGACGAGCCAAAGGAATTCTGGGTCGAGTGTGACGAACATGGACAGATTGTAAATGCACGTATGCATATGCCCCAATGGGCCGCACCTGATGACGGTGCCAAAGCGATTGTATGGAACCAAAATAAAGTGCAGGTATACTTTAAGAGGAAAAACATTTTGTTCATAGCCGCGGACAAAACCGTCGCCGACCGTATGCTCCAGCTCGTGAAGAGCTGTGACCCTCGACTGGCTGTGGAACGTCTGTATGAGCAGGAGACAGCGGGCAAAGTAAAGATAGAGATTGACCAGCCTTCCGATAAGGCCAAACCGATTGTCGTAACAGCAACGTATCTGCCTGAAAGCTCATCGCCCAATAGGCGCGAAGTTTTGTTCGTAGACCAGGCTACGAAACTTGTTATAGCCGCAGAATATTACCAGCTAAAAGACGGTGAGTATCAATACGTTGGTACGCAGGAATATTATGACTACAACCAGACAATCGATGCCAAAATGTTTACACTCGATGATGAGGTTCCTGCTGACGCGATGCGGATTGACCAGACTATTCAGGATGTTGGTCTGGCACAGGGGAACCTTAGCAATGAGGAAATCGCCGTTGAAGTTGCAAGACAGTTTTTTGAGGCCCTGATTGCCAAGGATTACGCCAAGGCAGGTAAATTGCTGGAAGGAATGCCGGCAGATAGAATACAGCAGGGGTTTGGCGAAATAAAGTTTCTCCGCATCATTTCAATCGGACCGGCCGGCCCACATCCAATTCCCGCGACCGGGGGCCTGGTTGTGCCCTGCACGGTTGAGATTGAAAAAGACGGGCAAACAAGCGAGTGGAAACTGGAGCGTCTCGGCGTTCGGCAAGTTTTCAACCAGCCGGGGCGGTGGACAATTTTCGGCGGAATCTGAAAATAGGGTGATTATCTCATCAATAGTGTGTTATACAAAGGCCGAGTTCGTTTTGCTCGGCCTTTTTTATGCGCGTATTTCGTATTGCGTTGGACATATTGTGGGTGGCATCGCCATATCGGCAACGGCTAAACAACCCCATGTGAAACATGGGCTAAATATAAGTTAGCAGCGACTTGAAAAAACTATTGCGAACTTCTACACTTGTCTTATAAAATACTTATCGCAGTTCAATTATATCTTTAAGGAGCAGGAAATGAATCATCATAAATCAATCTTATTTTTTGCGATTGGTCTTATACTTGGCGCAATATCTGGGAGTTACGGTGCGAGTAAAGAAGCTGATATTTGCGGCGAGCTGAAAAAATGGCATACGATTACGATTACTTTCACCGGGCCCGATACAAACGAAGAAGCAGAGCCGAATCCCTTTCTCGACTATCGTCTCAACGTGACCTTCACCAAGGGTAAAAAACAATATGTTGTCCCCGGCTATTATGCTGCCGATGGGGACGCAGCAGAAACGAGCGCCAATTCGGGTAACAAATGGCGTGTACATTTTGTTCCGGACGAA
>Ga0315549_1002441_pt1 | contig 17691 bp, 12 predicted proteins | sample SalMarSW160200MG_FD_203101 | JGI IMG/M metagenome (GOLD analysis project Ga0315549, IMG submission 203101) | Salt marsh sediment microbial communities from the Plum Island Ecosystem LTER, Massachusetts, United States - Salt Marsh Sediment SW1601-200 ... | reverse complement strand
TAGGTATATCTTTAAATTTTATTTCAAGTATTAATCTAGTAGTTTGACCTGATTTTAAATTTTCTAATACCAAAATATCTTGTGCAACTATTTGGTATTTTGGATTAATACCTGTAAATATAAGGGATATGTCTGATATATTTAGATTACTTGTACCCGTATTAGTTAATCTAACTTGTAGATAGGAATCCTTATTTCTATATATAACTGAATCAAGTATTACTGCATTAACAGTAATTTCATCAACTAATGAGAAAAAATCTATAGTTATTTCTTCAGTATTTTTCAAGTAAATACTTGATCCATTCCAGATTAATTTAAGTGTTATTTTATCTTCCTCAATGCCCAATACACTTGTATCTATTTCAAATAGAGAATATCCTTTGGAATCTGTTATTTGGGGTGAATCTGAAATATCTACCCATATTCCACTATCATTATATTGACAAGTAACAGATTCACCTGGTAAAACTTTATCAAATTCAGTAGTCAATAGTGAACTTATATTAAATTCATTACCATTCATAAATGATTCTGGCGTAATTGCTATATTTTGGAAAATACCTTTTGCTTTTAGTTGATATGATGATAAAAATGGTGAATAACTACTAATATAGTGAGTATCTACTATATTCGCTATAAATGTTGTATTATCAGGAAGGTATGTACAATCTTCTCTTTGAAAAACCTTATGCATTGCTTTAGCTGAGGATAATATAGAACTTTTTAATGAAATGATATATCCTTCAAATTCACTCTCTGTTTGATCAACAAGTAATGCATTGTCTGGACAATCATATGTACCTATTGCCTCATCTTCAATATAGATTGTAACAATAGCCTTAGCTCCACCTAATCTTATTGGAGCATTAACACCTGGCCAAAATCCGTTAGCTTCTAATGTAGGTATATCTAATTCTACTGTAAAGTCCTTGATATAATCTCCATTTGGATCTCCTGCTTGTGATAATTGTTTAACTTCAGATATATCACTTGCTATGATCCATTCTTCATTCATCAAAGATACTAGATCAACAGACACTTTCATATCGAGATCTATATATGGATCTTTATTTTCTAAAGTTATATTAAAACTTATCTGCTCCTCTGGATTGATAATTGTCTCATTTTGGAGGAAATTTCTGAGTTCTACATTTAAATCATAACCAGAAACTTCATATGTATATTCAATATTTATATTTGAATTATTGATTGCATAAAAATTAGAAGGAAAATCCATTGTTTTATTAATAGAGCCAATATATAGATTATAATATTGAGATTCTATAGGTTCGGCCTCTTTCGCAATTTTCGACACAGATAGTAGATTTTGGTCATCCTCTCGATCATATTCTAATATTCCAAATGATACATCATATTGATCTATGTAAATAGGTAATGTTCTACAACCTATTGAAGAACCATTATTCCAAAAGATTCCTAACTTATATGTCCCATATACTGGTATAGTTTCATCGATATTTAACAGAATTTGATCATCAAATTCATAATAAAGTTGTTTAAAATTATCACTTAGAGTTCCTGAAAAATCTTCAATATTAAGATATACTGATTCATCAGGATAATATAAAGTCGCATTTGCATACCCATCATGAGGCCCTAAATAGTCTGGACCACCTATATCTACACCTATAGACATATTATCTCCATGCATAAATCCTTGACTTTCCCATATATTATCATTATAATTAAGATAACTGTAGATTTTATTGACTGCGTTGAAACTTCTAGCCTTAAGAATATAATCTCCATTTTGTTCCTCAGTCATATTATATGATAAAATTAATTTATCATAGTTATTATTTAATGGTTCTTCTCCATTAGTCTCGCTTATAACATTATCAGGGGTTGATAATGGTGTAATCAAATGGCTACTGTCAAAATAATATGGGTAGATAAACCACAGTTCAGTAAAATTCCATAAAGCAATCTCAAATATCACGTTAAAAGTAATTGTCCATAGTGGTAATTCATCATAATTTACACTATAGGTGACGGAAGTATCATATCTTTCATAAGCTTTTACATAATAGGAGACATTAAAATAGAAGTCATTAGTAATAGTGGTATTCCAAATCAAATCAATTTGAAAGTCAGGATTTAAACCATTTGAAAATGGATCTATTATTGAATTATTCCAAAGACCAACACCCCATTGATTCATATAATGATTAGTACTAAATCTGTATTTAAAATTTTTATCAGAAGTGTCTTCTAATGGTATACCTTTAATAACAAGGGTCTCATTACCATTTATTTTAAAATCTGATGGCATATATCCTCTAGTGACATTTAACTTAAATGAACTTGCATCTAAACTACCTGAACCTACGGGACCATTACCTATTGATTGGATTTCCGCAAGTTGCCATGCACTATCTCCAAAATCATATCTTTTTAGAAGATGATCATATTCGTTATCTCCATAATCAGTTCTTCTGTCAATTGTGATTAATCTATATACATCTGAATTATTTGCTTCTATGATAATGAAGTAATTATAATAGTCAAGTGTTTCTATGGTATTAAATTCAAAATAATTGACTCCATCTTTATTATAATTTAATAATACCGTTGAATATGCTAATTCCGCAGTTTCAGGAATAGCCTCATCAAAATTAGGAATGTTGCCTCTATTTTCTATAATAATATCTGATTTATATATTGATATTTTTAATTCTGTAGTTGCTGCTAAAGGAATATCAATAGTTCTTATCCAAGCATAAAATCCGTTTACTATAGTATTATTTCCTCTAATATCAAATTCTAATGCTATTGGTTCATTAATATCAATAGGAATTTCAAAAGCATAAGTTGCATTGAATGTAAACTCGTATAATTCAATTTCGTAATCAGATGTCCCACTATTGAGATAAAAATTAATATAAGTACAATCATTCGTATCATTTACAAGATTAAGATTTTCATTTATTATTCTCTTTGATAATCGAGTTCTTTCTTTTGAAGCTCCTGAACTTAAGGTTATTGGTCCATGAATATTTTTCCATGAATTATCACGTCTTAAAATTGAAATTGTCAAATCAGCATCAGCTGTTAGATTATAAGTAAAATCCATTAAGAAGCCAAGTATCTTTTCTATTTGAAAATTAACTCTTCCATATTCATTACTTGGTGCTCGGAAGAATGTTCCAGAAAAATTGGCCTTTATTGTAAAGTTAATTATTCCATCACTTGTTGTAATCCTCATTTTTGTATCATTATTATAACCGTAAAATTGATTCTCAAATGTTCCGTATGAAATTCCATGGTCTACATTCAACTCCGAACCATCTTCAGTACAACTAAAATATATTAATTTATCTGGATTAATTGATAGAGCATTATCATCTTCTATTGTATGATTAGCTACATAATTTTCTTCAAATTCAAAAAACATATCTCCATAATTCAAATACGTATTTTGTTTTGGAGCAGTAATGTTAAACTCTCCATTATTATTATTTAGGGAGACAGATCGATTTTCATAATATAATCTTCCCTCTTGATCATCTCCAACTCCTGAAAAAGGAATATCAATATCAGAACTAGTATTTAATAGGTTAGTTCCATTATTTTCTTCATTAATATTATTCTTAATGTTAGCTCCTTGAAAATTAAATATTGAGAAGCTACTTATTAAAAATACAGCAATAACTATGCAAGCGAATAGTTTGTTTTTAAATTGTTTTTTATGATGAAGCAATCAAATAACCGTTTGTAGCTTATTTTATTATTAATTAAATTATTTAATAATATTAAAATTTCCTAAATTTTTTAAATTTATTAAAAATATCTCATCCTAAAGGAATTTTTATATCTAATAGAATTATATTTATTAAAAAGAATAACATTTATAGGGATTCATATAAAATGTCTGAAGAATTAATAATTAATTATATAGAAAATAATCGAGAATATTTTATTGAATTTTTAAGGTCTTTAATTCAAATAGATTCCTATAATCCTCCAGGTAATGAATTAAATATAGCAATTAAAATAAAAGATTTTTTCGATAAAGAAAATATAAATTCTGAAATCTTTAAGTTTGGTGTTAACAGAGCTAATTTACTAGCTTGTTTAAATGATAATTTTAAGTCTAAGAATCTTATTTTAAATGGGCATATGGATGTTGTACCATCAGGAGATATTAATGAATGGAAATATCCACCTCTATCTGCTTATATAAAAAGAAATAAATATATTTATGGTCGAGGTTCTGCTGATATGAAAGGAGGATTAGCAGCAATGATATTAACATTAAAAATTTTAAAGGATTTAAATTTAAAAATAAATGGCAATATAATTTTAAATGCAGTAGCAGATGAAGAAACGGCTGGAGATCAAGGTACGGAATGGATGATAAAAAATAAAGTTAATTCATTCAACTGTGATTTTGCAATTATAGGAGAACCAACAAATTTTAATCCACTTCCAAAATCTATCATTTTAGGTGAAAGGGGACATTTACAAGTAAAAATTATAGCTAATGGGATTTCTTGTCATTCATCTATCCCGTCTATGGGGAAAAATGCAATTTATATGATAAATGATATTATTAATAATTTGGATGAGATAGATAATATAATTCCTAAATCAAAACCTCCTATTAGCTTAGAGGAACTAAAGGAATTGGTATCTAAAACATTTCCAAATAAAAATGCATTTGAGAAGTTTTATAATGAACAAAAATTGATGCAAAATTTTATAAATGCTTTAACAACTTTTACTAAAAGTGTAACAATAATAAAAGGCGGTATAAAGGATAATGTAATTCCTGATAAATGTGAAATGGTTATTGATTTTAGATTACTTCCATCACAAAAAACAGAAAATATCTTAAACGCTATAAAGAAACTGGTTAATAAATTAGGTTATAAAATGAAAGATCAATCAGAAGGTTTTGAAGATATATTTATCGATTATGAAATACTTCTTAATAAAGAAGCATCTTATTGGGAAAATTGGAAAAATTCTGAAATATTAAAGAAATTTTACAATATTGTTAAGGAAGTATATAAACATGAACCTTTTTATTTCCTTTATCCAGCATGTTCAGATGCATTATATCTTAGAAATTCTGGATATTGTAAAGAAACAATTTTATTTGGACCGGGAAATGCAGCTTCAGCACATTCAACTAATGAATTTATTGAAATTAAAGACTTTTTAAACTCAATAAAAGTATATAGTTTATTTGCTTATAATTTTTTAAAAAGTTAATATTTAAATATGGTAATATATTTGAGCCTAAAAGATTTTAATATATTTAGGTTATCTTCCTCTTACGATTCAAAAAATTCTGAGGCATGAAAAAAATTGGAAGACATAAAAATAGAAGATACTGTATTATTAATTGATGCTTCACGATCTATGTTAAGAAGTGATTTTAAGCCAAATCGAATTACAATTGCTCTAAAAATGGCTTCAAATTTTATTCAAAGTAAATTTCAAATAGATCCAAAAGATAGAATCTCAATATTAAGTTTTGGAAAGACACCTCAAAAATTATGTAATTTTCTAAATGATGAAGAATCATTAATTAATACACTAAAAAAGATCAATGTTTCAGGTAAAGGTATTTTAAAAGATGCTATAGCTTTTGCTTTGCAGATTTTAGTTGAAGAAATGCGTAAAATAGGAGGAAAAAATCCTAGAATCATTATAATAAGTGATAATAAATTTGAAACATCTGAAAAGGTAAATAAGATTATTAATTTAGCAAAAGGTTTAGGAATAATTATAGATACCTGCCAAATAGGGCTGTCAGATAATTATAAAGATAATACATTAAAACGGATTTCGCAAATAACTGGGGGAGAATTTGGATTTTTTAATAATACAAAAGCAATAATCAACGCAGGAAAAACTTTTGCTTCAAAAAAAAGTTTGAAAAAAACGTCAGATTATTTTTCACCATACAAAAAAAAAGAAATTCCACCCCTTCTCAATGAAATTTCTCTACCTTTAAGACGTCCCACAATTATGGAAATTCGGATGATGATGAGTAATCAAGGTATAGGTCAAGAAAAATGTCAGATTTGCCATTCTGTAAAGGCTGCTTTAACTAGTGCTGACTTCTTTTCTGAAGGAAGATATTGCCCTTCTTGTGATCGTCCAATGCATTTATCGTGTGCTGCATTATGGGCTAGAAAAACAGAATATAAAAATAATGTATTTCGTTGTCCTTTTTGCTATTTTTTATTGAGAGTACCACAAACTATTGTTAAGATTGTTGATGAAATTGAAAAAGACTCACAAAAGATTAAAATAATAAATGATGCCAGCTCACATTCAACTAAAATGATACTCATAAATAAAGAAATGGTCAATCAAGTCAATGCTTCTTGTTCTTATTGTCACAGTATCTTTTTGGGCGATTATGAAGTATTTCAATGTGAAAAATGTGAGTCATATTATCATAAACCTTGTCTTGAAAAGATGTATAAAGAAATAAAAGCTTGTAGATATTGTGGAAGTCAAATTGTCTTTGAGCAATAAATTTTAAGGAGTTTTTCATACTTCTATGCTAAAAATTATTATTTTCATATATAGAGATGGTAAAATTAATTAAATACCTTTCTTTCTTAAAAAAAATATATAGATTATTTCAAATGTGGAAATTTGAATTATATTGAATATCTATCTGAGGTGAAAAACTTTAAAAGAAAAACAAAAATGGATTATAACATCAGCTTGGCCTTATGTAAATGCAACACCGCATTTAGGCAACCTAATCGGAAGTGTCTTATCAGCAGATATATTTGCTAGATTCCTTAGATTAAGAAATGAAGAAGTTGTGTTTGTTTCAGGATCCGATATGCATGGAACTCCTGTAGCTGTAGCTGCAAAACGAAAGAATATGAGCCCAGAGAAATTAGCTATGGACAATCATAATATTATTAAGGAATTATTTAAAAAATGGAAGATTTCTTATGATAATTATACTCAAACACATAATTCAGTGCATATAGATTTTGTTCAAAAATTTTATCTTCATATTCAACAAAATGGATATATTTTCGAGAAAAAGATAAAATCGTTATATTGTTTTAATGACAATTTGTTCCTTCCCGATAGATTTGTAGAAGGGATATGTCCTAATTGTAGTTTTGAAAATGCAAGAGGAGATCAATGTGATAAATGTCAAAAACTTTTAACTCCACTAGAATTAAAAGAACCACGTTGTGCTATATGTAATAAATCACCAAAGATAGTAAAAACAAAACATTGGTACATGAACTTTCCCAAATTACAATCGAAATTAGCAAATTTAATTGAGAATAATGATATTATACCTCAAAATGCAAGACAAGTATGTCTTAATAGTATTAAAGAAGGTATACCTGAAAGATCAATAACTAGAGATTTAGAATGGGGCATTTCTGCACCATTTAAAGGAGCGGAGTCTAAAAGTATATATGTCTGGTTTGAAGCCGTATTAGGTTATATATCTGCAGTTAAAGAATGGGCTGAAAATATTATAAATGATCCAAGGAGATTTAATTATTTTTGGAATGATGAAAATACCAAAACAGTATATTTTATTGGGAAAGATAATATAATTTTTCATTTAATTGTATTTCCTGGATTATTGATGGCATATAATGAAAAAGAAAAAGTGAATGATAAATTTATCTTACCATATAATGTCTCATCTACAGAATTTTTAATGTTTGAAAATGAAAAATTTTCAAAATCTCATGGTGTTGGAATATGGATTGATGAAGCTTTAGAAATAGCACCATTAGATTATTGGAGATTTAATTTAATACTTAATAGACCTGAAAAAAGTGATACATCATTCTTATGGTCTGAATTTGAGAATAATATGAATACTTTAAATGATGTCATCGGTAATTTTATTCATAGAACTCTGACTTTTATTAATGATCAATTTGATAGTAAAATACCAGAGAAAATTGAATTAGATGAGAAGGATAAAGAGTTTGTTAATAAATTAGATAATATCTCTGAAAAGATAGGAAATTATTTAATTAATTTTAATTTAAGAAAAGCAATAAGAAAAATTGTTGAATTTGCCAGAGAAGGCAATATATATTTAAATAATAAAGCCCCTTGGCATCTTATTAAGGAAAATAAAAAAGCAGCGGGGCATGTTTTTAATTTATGTTCCCAATTTGTATATGCTTTAGCTATTTTATTAGGGCCATTCATTCCAGATACATCTCAAAAAATTTTAGATTATTTAAATATAAATAAGAGTTTAAATGAACTTGGTTGGCACAGTATTAATGATAATTATATGGAAGTAGGAAAAATTGTAAAACAATCAAAACCACTATTCAAAAAAATGGATATTGAAGAGATAAAAGAAAACCTTAATAAAATAAAAAAAAGAAAAGAAAAAGGAGATAAAAAGGCAATTGAAATGATTTCATATGAAGATTTTAGGAAATTGGATATAAGAGTAGCTGAAATAGAAAATGTCGAGAATATTCCTAAAGCTAATAAGCTATATAAACTTTCAATTAAATTTGATGATGAAAAAAAAACTGTAGTTGCTGGTATAGCTGAAAGTTATAAACCAGAAGAATTGATCGGAAAGAAAATAATTGTATTAACTAATTTGGAACCCAAGAAAATACGAGGGATCTTAAGTGAAGGAATGTTATTAGTTGCTACTGAAGGCGATAATCTTTCTATTTTAACAATTGATAAAGAGATTAAATCGGGATCTAAAATAGAATAAATATTCGTAGTAAAACAAATTTATTACTTGTTTTTTTTTACTTTTTTAATTATAATTTTAAACTAAAGATAGGATTTAATCTTGCTATAATTCCACCCAAATCTAATTGAAGTGTTTTAAGTATAATATCTCTACCACGGTATTCAAATTGTACGTTTGTTGGTTCTCTTATAATCTTTTTTGTTTTATGATTACACGCAAGGACAAAGTAGCGTTGATCCTTATATTCTAATACTTCCATTACATTTTTAATATCCGGAAATCTATATCCAGCACCATGTGGTAAAATGTTCGCATTTTGTAATTTTTCTAAAACTTCAAATTTTTCTGCTCTTTCTATGAAATTTTGATTTTTTATAGTCGTTATTGATAGATTTTTTTTCCCTTCAAAAAGGTATGCGGGTAAATCAGATCTTAACGCAATAGGAAAAATATTAGACTCAATCATATTACTGTTTATATTCGTACAATTACTTCCCAAATAAATACTATTTGGATTTTCTAGAAACTGGTGATGTTGATCACAAATTTTTTTAAAATTATTTTCAAATAAATATTTAGCAATAATTTCTCTTTTATTTTTTGAAAAATTTAATACTTTATTATTTAATTCCATATATGTGTTTACATTAGAATCTAATAAAATATATTGATTTCCGAAAGGAGTGTTCTCCTTTATCGCTATATTTTTTAAATTATCAGATTTATCGATATATATTCCTATACCATATTTATCCCCACGTAGTTCAGGTGCGGAACCATGAATAAGAAAAATATATGGAGGAAATTCAATATCAGAGAGATATTTTGTTTCAAATAAGCTGATAAAATGATTACTTATACCGAAATCCCAATTTAATAATATATTTTGATGATAAATTTCTTTTTGTTTTATCTCATCTATTTTTTTTATTATGTCAAAAGGGTCTATTTGCTCTGACAATCCACCTACAAATATCCCACATTGATTAGGTTTTGTATTTAAAAACAAGATTTCATCATTTCCAGAACCCCAAACAATCTTACCGCCATATCCAAAACCAGAATTCCATCGAAATTTATTTCTTGAAATTGTTTCATCAGGAGATGAAATAAACATTGCTGTGGGATCAAATCCATATTTTTCTTGAATCAAGTGCATTTGTGCTAGCCCATACTTCATATTTTGTTTGCAAAGTTCGGATGTGCCATCATTTATTCCAGTGGAGTATATAAATTGGTTAGCTCTTTCAAGAATTTCTGATTTTGATAGAGAAGATATTTGTTTACCCATAATTATATTTGAAATATAATGAACTAAAAATATATTTTATAATCTATTATATCAAATTATAATATAAAATATTAATGTGAGAAAGCTAGAGATTTATTTTATTAAATAAAAAAATATTGAAATAAAAATTATGATATGACCCTTAATAAGAAATATATTATCTTTGACTCTATAAAGAGCATTAAAACTTATGGAAAGTTTAATGGTTCTATTATAGTTAAGTGTAAAAATGAAAATATCATTCTAACTGATTCAATTAATTTAAAGGATGATAGTCTTGAAATTACAAAAGGTCTTATGGTAGGATTTGAATCTATTTTACCAGGAAAAGAAGAGGCATTTTCCATGAGCTCAAATTATTCATATAATTTAAGAGATGACTCAATAGATTACGCTATCTTAATTCCTGAGGATTTAGTAGAAAAATTTGACAAGGAGAGATTTTCAGATGCTTTTCCATATACTATTAATTTACTACATTCAGCAGGATTATTATTAAATGAAAATCAAATAAAAATAAATCATTTAGATTTTTTTAAGGGTGAAATTCTTAAAAATCCAATAGCTCTAATTCACAATGGGATTTGTATTGCGGATAGAGTGGTCGTAGATCAATCTGGAAACCCTATCTTTTACGGAACATTAATAATAGGAAGAAATAAAAAAGGGAATCTCTCTATTAGTTATGAATCAATTGTTAATGTTGCTGATAAACTCATTAAATATATAATTATTATAGGTATTGAAGCAATAAAAGAATGAGATGATTTAATTGCTTTTATGGGAGAATTTAAAATTAAAATTTCTAAAATTGTTAAAAGTTAAAATAAATCCTTTTAATAATTTTGTAGCTACAGGCGAAATTGAAGAAATTTTAGATGTTGTTAAGTCAAGACATAATTTATTAGAATCTTTAATATCCATTATTAAAGGTAATGAAAATTTCCTTTTACCTATAGTTGGTGATATTGGTGTTGGTAAGACACATATCTTTTGGTCTCTAAAACATCATCTGAAGGAAAAATTTAATGTCATTTACATATCTTTAGATAATATTTACAAGAAATTCTTTTATAATCTTTATTCCGAATTTATTGAGGAATTAGGAGTTTTAAATCTAAGAAAAATAACTCAAGAATTATGCAATAGATGGAGTGGACTAGAGAAAAAATATGGCTTTTTTCCCATCCCTGACATTGAAAAAGCACGGATAAATGCATTTAATGAATGGAAGGATATCTTTGATGAATCCTCATTGAAAGATATTATAAATGTAATAACCTCTCACCAATTAGATCCTTATAACAGGATTGATGCTGAAGATTATCTGTTAGGAGAATTGATGAATGTTAGGGAATTATCTATGTTGGATGTAAATAACGACCTAAGGGAAAAATCCAATGCTTTTACAATGTTAAAAGTGTTAATTGAAAATTCAAAATTAGGTACGATAATTTTTATTGATGATTTTGATAAAATAATAACATTGTTGAGAGAAGAAGAAGAAATTGAAATCTTCTTTGATTCTAGTTGGTATTATGGGTCTGATGAACCCTCCGATAGCATCAATGCTAAAAACATTTTGAAAAAAATTGTGAAATTACAGGAAATCAAAAATTTAAGAAAAATAATCACTTTAAATTCAGTTAAGAAGCTTGAAGAAATAAAAAAACTTTTTAAAACAGAAGCTAACGAACTTTTAACCAATTTTAAAGAACCATTATATTTAATGGAATTTGAAGAAGAAGATATTTATAGCTTTTATAAAAAAAGTATAAAAACATTCCTAAAATCTATAAATCAATCAGATTTTTTAGTTAATTTAAAAAATCCTTATTATCCACTAAATAAAAATATTTTAAAAAAAATATATAATAAATATGATGGGAATCCAAGAGACATTATAAAAATTCTCATAAGAATTTTTAATGATATTATATATCACAATAAAATAATTGATGATTTGAATTAAGAATCTAAATAGAATAAATATACTAAAACACTTTTAATAAGATTTTTTGAAATGTATTTATTTCTTTTAAAAAAGATTCTTTAATATTCACTTCCCAAGATGAATTTTCTATTATGCTTTTGAAAGACTCTAAATCTAAAATAGAATTAAAAAAAGAGACTATAATCTGTCTAAACATTCTATTATTTATTATTTTATAATAATTTTCTTCATTCAAAATTTCAAATAATTGTATTTCATTTTTTATGTTTTTTTTTAGAATTTTTTTACATAATATTGAAATTGTGTGATCTCCTATATTTAAAAGTTGTAATATATTTTTCATTAAAGCTTGTTCTATATTATCAAAGTTTAAAAATATATCTAATACATTACTTACAATAGGCAAATAACTTTCATTTAAAGAATTCAATAAAAGTGTTTTTATATTATCATTTAAATTTTGATTTTGAGAAATAAATTTTAAAGCAATAATAATTTCATTTCTAACCCAACGATCAGATATAGCATGTTGTTCTAATAAGAAATTAATGTATTTATCTTTTATTTTTACATTAGAGGCGATTTTACCTAAAAGATATATTAAATTAATCTTTATTTTATTTAAATATTCATTAGATAATTCATCAATAAAATAATCTATAATCTTTAAAGATTCTATCTTTGGATTTTTAGACAATTGAATTATAAATTCATTAATCTCGTCTATTGATTTTAATTTTAAATTACTTTTAAATTCATTATTTGTTGACATATCGTTTTATTCTTAAATTATTTAAAATTTAATCTAATCTATTCAATTTTATTCTGGATAACCTATAGGGATTATATAAATGGGTGTAAGATTTTCTGGTAATTTTAATAATTTTTTTACTTCTATATCTCTAAATGCACCAATAGGAACAGAACCTAATCCTAAAGCCACAGCTTCTAAATGAATATTTTGTGCACAATGACCAACTTCAATATATACATATCTTATTCCTCTATCTCCATATCTATCACATGTTCTTGAATAATCTGCACAAATAATAATATTTATAGCTGCTTGATTTATAAACATCTGATTTAAGGCGGCTATAGCCAATTTATAACTTAAATCTAGTCCAATAATTTGTTCTATTTTATTTTCCTTAGAATTAAAATAGAATAATCCCTTTTTTTTATACACTAGAAAGATTTCCAAGGGATATGTTGCTCCTGCAGAAGGGACTGTTCTATTATTTAATTTAATACCTTGGGCCGCCCACAAGATTTTGGAAATCATATCTATCTCAATTTCTTTATCTTTAAACCGTCTAATACTTTTACGATTTGTTATACATTCTTCAAGATTTATCTTACCTTTAGAATTTGGTTCGCAAAGTTTTATATCCATAAAAAAACCTTAATATATATTTAAACTATTTAAAATATGTCTACCTGATATTTATTAATTTCTTTCAATTTAATTCAAATAAAAATTATTTGGAATATAATAGATAATTTTAATTCTAAAGAGATCATAAAAATAATCATGTCAATAAATAGAGATATAAAAGAATTATTTAAGGATTGGAATGATTTAAATAATCAGGTTGGGCAATCATTTCAGGAATTTGATTTTTCTACTTTAAGAGAATTTAGAGATAAACAGAGAGAAATCGAAGATTCTATTTACTTAATTTTATTAAATTCAGCACCTCCAGAATTAAAAAAAATATTACCTGATGAATGTGGTTCAATGGAAATAGGTTTTGATACAAAAAAAAGTATCTTTTATTTTTTAATGGAGGACCCTGAAACAATAGAGAATGAAGAGCTTCAGATTTTAGCAATTACGATTGATTCTGATAAAAATATTGAAGTTATTAAAGACTTTAAAAATGAATCATAATAACTCTAAAATGTTTTTTAATAAATAGTATTTTAAATAGACATTAAATAAATTCTAATTCATATTCTTCTACTTCTTTTTAATTCTTTTATACTAATAAGATTTAATTGTTTTCCTTCTTATAATGCATATACTTTGGATTTATTCTATTTATAATAATATAATAGTGATTTTTATTTCTATACCATCATCAATTAGAGAAGGTCCAAGAACCACAAATACTCTTGTGAAGAAGCGATATTTAATCATATACCTGTTAATTATGACTTTGGGAGCTCAACCCGCCATTTATTGGTTTTGGTATTATTGGGATTCATTTGATTATAAAGTTAATATTATATTTTATGTATTATTTCCTGTTGCCTTTATTATTAATATAATAATTCTATTCTTCAGTTCACTAATTTTTGCAAAATTATTTCTTATCTTTGCGAATTTCTTGCATGAACCACGAGAAGGAATATTTGATAGAGTTAAACAAGATAAAGATTATTGTTTTTGGAATATTCGGGCTGTTATTAAGAAATGGCCAATTTGGATAGCAAGACAATTATCAATTCCATACCTTGAAACCCTTACTTTAAAATTTTTCGGAGCCAAGATAAATGGAAAAGTTTCTCTACATGAGGGATGGGTAGATACGGAATTTATTGAAATTGGTAAAAATGTTAAACTAGGTCAGGGAAGTTTAATTGTATCATGTTTTATTATCCAAAATAAATTAATTATTAAAAAAGTGGTCATTGAAGATAACGTAATTATAGGTACTCATTCTGTTGTTTTACCAGGAACAAGAATAAAATCTAATTCAGTCTTAGATGCAAATTCAACGACAAAATTTAATCAAATTTTAAAATCAAATAGCGTATATAGAGGAGTACCTTCAATAAAAATTAGTGAAAAACCAATAATCAAAAATATCAACCAATTTAAGAAATTAATTTTTAATGATTGTTATGAAATTGAAGATACTTCAGAGAATTTACAAGAGGAAGTTAAGCAATTAACTGTCCCTTTTTATACTTATATTACCTCAGGATGGATAATTACGGGATTTTCGTTTCTCATTCCTGGTTTTTTATTTTTTATATATTTTTATGGAATTCTAAAACCATATTTATTAATCAATCCCTTTATAATAAAATCAATTTTAAATATTGACATAATTTTAATTTCTATTTCTTTACCACTAGTATTAATCTCATTATACCTTATCCATCTGTTTTTTGTTGCCTTCATTACAAATATATTTTATAAATATGCAAATAGAAAAGGCTCTTATCAAGGGATTTTTGATAGAAATTTAGATATAAATGCAAAAATATTATTTTATTATCATTTTAAATCCTTTCTTTTTAAATATCCTATATTTTCTTTTATACGTTCACCATTTCCTTGGTTAATTAATTGGGAATTAAGGTTTCTTGGTTCAAATAAATTAGGTAAGGGAACTACAATTGAAGAATCATTCCTGCATAGCAATATAAATTTGGGAGATAATTGCTATTTAGGCACGTTTACTCATTTAACAAATCATGTAGTTGATGGGGTTTATGGAAAAGATAATTTAACTATTTTTGGATGTTCTGTTGGAGACAATGTATCATTTGAAACTATTACCGGAATCTTACCTGGATCAAAAGTTGGTAGTAATTCAGCTTTTCTACCAATAGCTTGTACTATAAAATTTGATGAATTAAAAGGCGATGGGATATATTCTGGTCTTCCAATTAGAAGATTAAATCAAAAAGAAATAGAAGAAATATTAGGAGAAGATTTTAATGGAAAATAATAAAATTAATATCTCAAAGAATGAAAATTTAAATTTAAATAATATTTCCAATTATCCAATTACTACCGGAGCTATAATTTATCCTAAATTAGCAACTCTAATATTACTTATTTTACATTCAGTATCTTTAATGCTCCCTTCAGTATTGATTATGACTTATTTTAACTTTTCTCTCTATAAAGATTTTTTTCATTGGAGAATGTTATTGTTATTTGTAGATATTTTAGCTTGGTGGAGTCTTTATTTAGTATCAAGTCTAATCTTTGGAAAGCTTTTACTTATTATTTTTAAATTAATTCATAAACCAAAAGAGGGCATTTTTAAAGTAGATTTTAAGGATAATGACTATTATTTTTATTGTTTAAGAATATCAATAAAAAAATTTATTTTTTGGATTTGGAATAATTTTTGTTTTCCATGGGTCGCTAATTTTGCTTTTAAAATATGCGATGTACGTGCTGATTTCAAGTCCACTCTTTTTGATGGATGGTCTGATGTTGAATTTATTGAATATGGTAAAAATATAATGCTTGGTCAAGCTGCTGTTGTATCCTCAAGTATTATTATTGATGATTATCTCTTAATTAAAAAAGTAAAAATTGGAGATCATGTTGTTATAGGAGGAAATTGCATTATTGCTCCTGGGACAGTTATTGGTAAAAGTTGTACCCTTGGAGCTTGTACAATAACCCATATTAATCAATATTTAGAACCAAATTGGATTTATATAGGACGACCAGCAAAAAAATATGAGCAAATAAAGAAAATGAATTCAAATAGAAAAAAAATAACGACTAGAAGACTTGTCGATACAAAAGAAAAAATCTCTTACGATATTAATCAAGTTAAAAAATAATTTTAATAAAAGCTAAAAACGGGACATTATAAAAAAAATTTAAAACAAAATTGATAAATTATAATCTAAAATGTTTTGTTTTTTGCCAAAATTTTTATTATAGGTGTATTTAATTCTTTTTAAAGAAATATATATTTATAATCTAAAATATATAGAATCTGAGAATTTGAGAGAAAAACAAATTCAAATATTAGAATTATTCCCACTTATGAAAGATTATAAAAAATTCTTATATTTTGATAATACACTTAATAATTTTATCTTAATATTATAATTTAAAAGGAAACAATATATTCAAATTATGGTATATAAAAAAGAATTTTATAAGGGATAATTAATATTTAAATAGTGAACGAAAATGGCTAAGACAGAAATTAAAAATAATGATGATTTGGACGAAGATCAAGAATATGAAATAGATTATAAGATTGAAAACGTTGTAGCAACAGTAATTGTCGAGATACAAGAGAAAATTGATCTAACTAAGATTGCTCGTAAGCATATTGATGTAGAGTATAATCCTGAAAGATTTCCCGGCTTAGTGATGAGAATTGAAAAACCAAGAGCAACAATTCTTATCTTCTCTACAGGGAAAATGGTTGTCACTGGAATGAGAAGAGCATCTGAAGCAGATGCTGTTGTAGATAAAGCTATTAAAAAGATTAAGAAGGCGGGTATAGAAGTCGGAGAACCTGAAATAACGATACAAAATATTGTCGCTAGTGGTGACTTACATACTCATGTTGATTTAAACATGGGCGCAATTGTTATGGAATATGCAATGTATGAACCAGAAGTATTTCCTGGATTAATTTATAGAATGCAAAATCCAAAAACTGTGTTCCTTATTTTCAGTACAGGAAAAATAGTCTGTACTGGGACAAAAAACAAAGAAGATGTAAGAAATGCTGTTATTAAACTGAATAAAGAAGTGAGAGAACTAGATATAGCTAAAGATAAACAAAGTCAATCTGAATATCAAGATATAACTTTTATTTAATATTAAAGTTATCATATTGGTATATATGAATTAAAAAAAATTAAAATAAAAATCTTAAAATTTTTCTATTCATTAATCTCCTATTTTTTTCTTATTTTTTTTTTATTAATAAACTATTTATATTGCCATAAGTAATTTCTCATAACTATAACATGCTTGAATTTCCATAGATTTTCTTTTAAATTTACTAA
>Ga0315549_1002428_pt1 | contig 17740 bp, 15 predicted proteins | sample SalMarSW160200MG_FD_203101 | JGI IMG/M metagenome (GOLD analysis project Ga0315549, IMG submission 203101) | Salt marsh sediment microbial communities from the Plum Island Ecosystem LTER, Massachusetts, United States - Salt Marsh Sediment SW1601-200 ... | reverse complement strand
AACCACTCTAATGTTCCTGTTGGTAAAAAATATTCAAGAACTGTTGTATTTATATTTTTATCTTTCATCCTTTATTTATACAATATTTAAATATTTTGTCCAGTAATATTGCGTATGATCCGATCTTACTTGCTGGCGTATTTGCTTAATATGGACGTGAGAATTTGCGTTTATTGTCTTGTTAGAGCTAAAAATAAGAAATCAGCTTTGGATCGTATTATAAATAGACTTAAAACTTTTGATATTTCATATGATAAAATCAAAACAAGGATTAAGATAGTTATTGGTGATTTGAGTAAACCATTATTGGGCGTTAATTATGCTGATTTTGACAAATTGTGTCATACGATAGACGTAATTTATCATAATGGAGCACATGTTAATTTTATTTATCCTTATAGAGTGCTAAAGTCTGTAAATGTATTAAGTACACGGGAAATAATAAAAATGGCATCCAAAAATAAACTTAAAGCAATTCATTATATATCAACTATGAGTGTTTTTGAAGGCAATAAATATAAGGAAGTTTACCACGAAGATATTATTCCGGATTCAATAGAGGACCTGTGGGGAGGGTATCCTCAGACAAAGCTAGTTTCAGAAAAGATATTAAAACAGGCTCGCGATCAGGGTATGCTTGTTAATATTTATCGACTGGGAAGAATCATCGGCGCCGGTAAAAAAATGATAATGTTATCTGATGATGCAATGGCAAGCTTTGTTAAGGGAATGATAAAATTGAAGTTTGCTACGAATTTCGAAATAAAGATAGATTTAACGCCTGTAGATTATGCGGCAAAATTGATTATAGATATATCGTTAGGAAAGAACCAAATAAATAAAAATTTCCATATTATTAATCCACAGCTTATTTCATTGAAAAAAGCTGTAAAAATTATTAACCGAAAGGGCTATAGTGTTAAATTTGTCTCCTTTCAGCAATGGCTGGAAAAGATAAAAGCAGATAACAATAATCCTATGTTTGTTTATAAAGGTCTATTATCTGCATATGGTAAAGAAATCTTAGGCTATACGGTGAAAATCGAAACGTTTAATGTGTTGTCAACAATTAGGAAAAAGGGATTATATATTTTGCCAGCTGTGTATATTATATTTAAGAATTATTTAAATGCAGTATTAAAGAAATAATAAAGCTAATTTATTTAAGATAGAAGAACACACCAGCATACTTATCAATAATTCTTTCTCAGTCTGGGAAAATTATTTAGTATGTATATTAATTATTGCTCCTCTTGATCCAGTTCGGGGAAGAGCTCCAGCTTGGGAGCGTCACCGTTTTTTTCAGGTTCGTTAATGAGGATTTCTATTTTACGTTCGATTTTGGAAAGTTCCTTTTCCAGAGATTTGGCCAGTTTAATCCCTTCTTCAAACAGCGCGATACTCTGCTCCAGAACAAGATCTCCCTGCTTAATCTTCTCGCTGATCTGTTCAAGCCTGGCAAGGCATTTTTCGAAGTCATCCATGGTTGTATGTCTCCTTTACTTCTGCATCGATACTTCCCTTATGCAGTCTTATGGAAAGCTCATTACCCTGATCTGTGTCCTCCGACGATCTGATAATCTTTTTACTGTGCTTATCGGTAACAACCGCGTACCCTCTGCTTAATACCGCAATCGGTGAATGAGCCTGAAGCTGGTTTGCCAGCAGCTCAAGCCTGTGACGGTATGCAGTGGTATATTCGCGCATGGTATAGAGAAGCTGTTCTTTGGCATCATCAAGGCGAAAGTAAAGCGGTTGGATAAAAGAACGAAAGTTTCTCTCCTCGTTTTCAATAGAGAAATGTGAAAGCGTAAGGTGAATACGTTCAATCCGCTGCTTGATATGCTGCTGCAGCACATCTTTAATTTCCTGCACCCGCAGGAGGATATGGTCGCGAGATGCTGATACGAGCTCTGCGGCTGCCGAAGGTGTAGGAGCCCGTACATCGGCGGCCAAATCGGAAAGTGCAATGTCAATTTCGTGACCCACAGCGGAAATGACCGGAAGGGCCGATGAAGCAACAGCACGTACAACTTCTTCATCGGAAAAGGGCAGGAGATCTTCCAATGAACCGCCTCCGCGTCCCATAATAATTACATCCCCAAGCCGATATTTATTAGCAATCCGGATGCGCGAAGCAATAATGGGAGCGGCTTCATTTCCCTGAACAGGTGTGGGGAGGATCGTAAGGTTAATTCCCGAATGGCGGCGACGCAAGACACGCAGGATATCCCGTAAAGCAGCCCCGGTAGGTGAAGTAATGATTACTACATTGGCAGGAAACAGCGGTAAAGACTTTTTATTTTCTTGGGCAAAGAGTCCTTCCTCAGCCAGACGCCGTTTGCGCTCCTCCAGCATCATGAAAATATTGCCTTCACCGGATTTAATTAGCTCATCGCAGATAAGCTGATAACTTCCGCGTTTGGCATATAGCGAAATACTGCCACTGGCTCTGACCAGCATACCATCTTGCGGGAGATATTTTAACTTGTTCAAGCTGCTTTTAAACATCACTACGGAGATAATGGCTTCATGGTCTTTCAGACTGAAATAATAATGGCCGGTACTGGATGGTCTGAAGTTTGAGATTTCTCCTTCAATTGTGACAGAAGGAAATGATTCTTCAAGGATCGTTTTTAAAAGTGAAGTTATTTCGGATACAGTGAAGCATTTTTTGCCCTTAAAGCCGTTTGGAAGATCCTTGTAATTCATGAATGGAGAGTACACTTTTCGGGCTTAAAAGGCAATCCTTGATAACATCATGTAATTTTCGGAGTATACTTGACAGCTGCCGAAAGATTTATAAAATAGAGGGAACTTTTTGTTTGCTAAAAAAAGAGAGGACCCTATGCCGGACAGAATAAATGATGTGAGACCGTTTAAAGCTATGCACTACAATCCCGCTGAAATCGATAATGTCGGGTTGTGTTTATCTCAACCCTATGATGTTATTTCCGAAGAGCAGCAGGATGAATACTACAAACAGCATAAGTATAATGTAATCAGACTTATCTTGAATAAAATAAGCGAGAACGATGATGAAAGCAATAACCGTTATACACGCGCTCGTGATTTATTGCAGGACTGGAAACAAAAGGATATTATTCATGCCTGTCATCGGCCCTCATTTTGGATCTACGAGCAGGCATTTGATATTCAGGCGATCGGGCGAAAAAAGTTAAAAGGTTTTATCGGTATTGTACGACTGCAGGATTATGCTGAAAAAAGAATCCTTCCCCATGAAAAGGTTATGAAAAAACCCATTGAAGACCGGATAAAACTAACTGAAATTGCCAACACTCAGTTTGAATATATCTGGAGTATCTATCAGGATAAGGCTTATATTATTGACAACATTCTGGATAAGTGTGAACAGGACACTCCGATTGTCGATTATTTGGAAGAGAAGATAAACGTGCGTCACAGATTGTGGAGACTGCTGGATGCCGAGAAATGCGAGATCATTTCCAGAACCATGCAGCGTTTAAAGATCTATATAGCGGACGGGCACCACCGCTATCAGACCATGCTTAATATTAGAGATTCCATGCGGCAGAAGTACCCTGATGCGGGACCTGATGCGCCATGGGAATATATCATGATGTTCCTGGTTAATACTGATCATGAAGGTTTAACCATTTTACCCACACACCGTATGCTGTATAGTTTGAATATTCCCAATCTGGCAGAACTAAATATGCGTATTCAGGAACATTTTCATGTAAAATCATATCCATTTACCAATGAGTCGGAAGCTGAGGTCAGAAAAAGGTGGCTGCGTGATCTCAATGCTGTTGAAAACGGCGAACATAAATTCGGAGCTTTTATTATGTCCATGAACCGTTATTATCTTGCTGCGCTGAAAGATGCCGAAGCCTATGAGGAGATGGTGCAGTTGGATAATTCCTCGGAATGGAAGCAATTGGATGTAAATATCCTCAATACCCTTATTCTTAATAAGATTGTGGGAATCACGGAAGAGCAGTTGTCTCTACAGACAAATATTGAGTATACCAAAGATGTGGATGAGGCCATAGCGAGTGTACGCAGCGGCCGGGCACAGGTGGCCCTTATTCTTAATTCAACACGCTTGGAAGATGTCATTATTATTGCGGATAATAATGAAAAAATGCCGCGCAAGTCTACGCATTTTTATCCGAAACCTGTTTCCGGACTGCTTTTTTACAGCATGGAATATATGAACCGGAAATAATCTAATCAGCTGAGCTTTTTGCAATTTCCTCAGCTTAATCTTTTTTTAAGCTGATCAAAATAACGGCCTGCTTCTTCATTGTCTACGATTTCTTCTTCTTTTGCAAACTCAATAATTTCTTGGGGAATCTCTTCGAGAAAAGGAGAAGCAAGGACTTCGACTATCTCACCCATTTTTCTGCGTGATGCGGCATAGGTAATAAACAGCTTGTTTTTGGCACGGGTGAGTGCAACATAGAAGAGCCTGCGTTCCTCTTCATCGGCACTGCCGTTATCGCTTAAAGAGCGTGAATGCGGAAAAATATTCTGTTCACAGGCAGCAATAAATACGATTTCAAACTCCAAGCCCTTGGCAGCATGAACCGTCATCAGATTTACTTTTTGTGAAATTTCATCCTCTTTTAGATCATCGCGGCTTGATAAAGTGATTCGATTAAGATAATCAAAAAGTGAAGGATCGAGATTATCGGGATCATCCTCATATTCACCGATAGAATTTATAAGACTTTCGATATTAAGATACTTGCGTCGGGCAACTGCTTCCTTCTTGTGCTGCAGCATTAAATAAGCGAAATAGTCGATATGATCCGTCAATGAGCGGAGATGTGAGGACAACTTTTTTTTTGTGAACATATGCTCTCTATAATGCTCAGTGAATGTTACGAATTCCTTAACTGCTTCTGTTGTTTTTTTGTTTAGCATCGCTTGTTTGTTATTAGCTGTTATGCTCATAGCGGAATACAGGGAGCAGGATTCCTTTTCAGCAAGCTCTAAAAGAGAAATTATGGCCTGTTTACCTATTCCCCTGCGGGGTATATTAATAATGCGCAGCAGGTTGATGTTATCGTCGGGATTGGCAATTACTTTGAGATATGAGACTATGTCCTTAATTTCTTTGCGGTTAAAAAAACTCTGCCCCCCCGATACAAGATAGGGAATATTGGCATTAAGCAATGCTTCTTCAAGTGGACGGGTGAGATGATTTGTACGTACCAGGATGCCTATATTGTCATAGGTTATGCCTTGCCGAATGGCTAACGAGCGGATTGTGCGTGCAATATATTCGGCTTCGGCACGTTCATCGGCTGCCTGATAGAGAGAAATAGGCTCTCCCGGCTTAAGACCACTCCAAAGAATTTTTTGTTTACGTTTTTGATTATTGGCGATTACGCTGTTTGCGGCCAGCAGTATGGTTTTGCTTGAGCGGTAATTCTGTTCTAGTTTTATTTCCGTAAAGCCGGGGAAATCTTTTTCAAATTGGAATAAATTTTCATAATGAGCTCCGCGCCATGAATAAATGGATTGATCGTCATCACCTACGACGCAGATATTATTGTGAGCTCGGGCAATAAGTTTAATAAGCTCATATTGTTTAATTGAGGTGTCCTGAAATTCATCGATCAGGACATAACGGAAGCGCGTCTGGTATTTATCCAGAATATCAGGATGATCGTTGAAGAGCTTAATAGGCAATACTATTAAATCGTCAAAATCAAAGGCCTGGTAAGCCCTGAGATGCTGCTGATAATCGTTATAAAGCTGTTCGTACATCAGATTGTGCTCATCCCAACTTGCACGTTCATGTTTGATACCAGAGAAAAGATCCGAAAGGGAGTAGAGATCCAATGATTCCGAGTAAAGACCCCGCTCTACTGCCAGTTCACGTATCAGGGCATGTTTATCGGTCTGGTCGTAGATCGTGAAATCTGTCTTATAACCCATTTTTTTTGACCACTCACGAAGGATCTTTACCCCAAAAGCATGAAAAGTACACATAGTAAGCTGGGAGACCCTTTTTGCTGTGATTTCGTGTATCCGTTTGCTCATTTCCCTGGCCGCTTTATTGGTAAAGGTGACAGCGAGGATGGATTTCTGGGCAATATATTTATTCAGCATATAGGCAATCCGGTAGGTAATAACACGTGTTTTACCGGATCCGGCACCGGCTAAGAGCAGCAGTGGTCCTGTAAGGGTTTGTACAGCCTTAAGCTGATTGGGATTGAGGAGTTCCTGGTAATTAATCTGCATGGGTTTATGACACTTCCTTGAAAAAGAGAGTGATCCCAAGCTGAACTGCCGTATATACTATTATACCGGCAATGCATACGCCGATGGATATGGCGAGAAACGACTTTTTTTTATCCATGCCCAACACCCAGGCTCCTAAGGCACCTGTATACGCGCCTGTAATTGGGAGGGGAATAGCAACAAAAAGAGTGAGCCCTATATAACCATATTTATCCACTTTGGCTTTTACTTTTTTTCGTGATCGTTCTATAAGTTTTTCAAAGAGCTTTGCATAGGATTGCCACTTATAAAGAAGTTTATGCACGGTATGCAAAAAGAGTAATACCAGAGGTGCGACCAGTATGTTTAACAGCACGCAGTAACCGTAGGCCAGAAGCGGATGCATGCTGTTGGCCAGTGCAAACCATAAGCCTCCCCGCAGTTCTGATATCGGAACGAATGTCCAGAAAGCAGTCCAAAAGAATATTTCAAGAGTCAAATTGCTAAGCTCCTTAAGTTTAGATGTGTTAATATAAGAGCCTATCATACATTTTTTTTAAGAATATGCAAGCGAGTATTATGATAATTACACGGCAAGCAATATTGACTTTACGCTCTATTAGCACTACAAAGGATATACATGAAACTGATAAAAGAGCTTTTAGCAGATCGTGGTAAACTCACTTTCTTTGGCAGCATGTATGGTCTCATAGGACTCTTGCTGGTTTTCCAGATTTTAGTGGGGATTTTGCCGTGGCTTAATGACAGATCCGCTCCGCTTGTCTGGGTGAGCGGAATCACTCACGGAAAAAAATGCAGAGGTAGTCTTACTGTCAGGGTTGTAGCGAAGGACAATGATACGGCTGTAGGGAGAATGTGTTTCATTGTAGATGATGAGCTGATCGCTTTAAGGACGGGTGATACAGAGTCCCTTGCCGATACATTTTTGCTTGATACAGACACTCTTCCCGAAGGGGTTCATTCCATAAAAGTCAAAGTTGTGGACACCTCCCTTTTTGCCCATACCGTCATTCGGCAGTATGAGATCAGCGTTGACAGAACACCTCCGGTTCTCACCTTAAAATCAAAAAGTACCTCGGCATTTCAGGGTGATACCCTGCCTTTATTTATTCAAGCCGATGAAGTGCTTGAAGAACTGCAGGGTGAGCTCTTTGAAAAGAATTTGATCTTCTTTTCGTACGCAGGCAACAAAGAATATTTTAGGAGCTTGATTGGAATACCGGTTCTGGAGCGAGCAAAATCTTTTAAATTTACATTAAGGGCAATAGATTTGGCCGGGAATGAAGCTTCCGTTAACGTAACTGTTACCATAACTGCCAAAAAATTCCACCAGGAACAAATAACTCTCACACCCCAAAAAGCAGGATTATTAACTGATTATACGGCGATCCGCAATGATTATAAAAAGATAAACGCTGCTTACAACATAGTATCTTCCCGACAGCTGTGGAAAGATACTTTTATAAGACCGGCTAGCGGTCGTATCAGTTCGCCTTTCGGTGAGCAGCGTGTATTTAATACTACTGTTTACAGTGTGCATCGCGGTATTGATATTGCCAATAAGGCAGGTACCCCCATTTATGCTGCCAATCATGGAGTTGTAGTACTTGCCGAAAAATTACATCTCTACGGCAATACTGTAATTATCGACCACGGACAAGGTGTACACACTATGTACGCCCATATGCAAAAATTAACTGTCACAAAAAACAGTAAAATAGAAAAAGGCCATTTAATAGGGTATATGGGTGACACAGGTCTTACTACCGGAGCTCATCTGCATTGGGAGATGAGAGTAAACAATCTGGCTGTGAATCCCGATCAATGGATAAAGCTAGTTTTTGATTTTCCTTAAGGAAGAAAGAGCATGGATTTTATTTGCGGTGTAGATGAAGCAGGCAGAGGGCCTTTGGCAGGACCTGTCACGGCTGCTGCCGTTATCCTTCCTGAAATATTTCCTGTGGAGAAATTAAAGGATTCAAAAGTCTTGAACAGGGCACAGCGGCAGTGCAGTGCATGTATAATAAAAAAGCAGGCGATTTCGTGGGCAGTAGGTTGGGCATGGCCAGAAGAAATTGATAAGTACAATATACACTATGCCACACTTTTAGCTATGCAAAGGGCTCTTAATAGCCTTTCTATAAGACCGGATCTGGTTTATATTGATGGAAAATATTCGCCTAAGATAAATCTGAACTGCCGGGCAGTTGTTAAAGGCGATTCGTTTATCCCCGTTGTACAGGCTGCTTCGATAATGGCGAAAACACAACGTGATTTGTGGATGGAACGCTTTGCCAGAATTGAAACACAATACCTTTTTGAAAAACATAAAGGTTATCCCACCAAGGAACATAGAGAGCGCTTAAAATATTTTGGGATTTCATCTATTCACAGAAAATCTTTTAGGATTGTTTAGTTTTTAAAAAGTCCACAGCTTTCTGAAAACCGCCAAGGAAATTTTCTAAATCTTCTTGAAAAACAATGAGTGAGTGTCTTTCGAAATCATTTTCACCATTTTTTTTACTTTCCACAATATTCAGGAATAAATCACCGTTTCTATTTTCTTTAACATTAAAGAAATAAGTTCTGCGTCCCGAGACAGCTCTTGATGAGAATATTTCTCCCCTTAAACCCATAAATAATACCATCCTTTATTAATTTGGCATATTTTTGTATAATATATCTAAAATATCATACTTCTGCAAGGCTCCTTCCTTTTTTTATGAGTGGTAGGAGAATGGAAAAATAATACTTTTTACCCAAAATATGCTGCGATGTGAAAATATGAATTGACCTTTGGCCTAAAAACCCCTATTATCACTTTTTGTATATGAAGCACAAACACAAAAAAAAACGGATTGCAAAGAAAAAACGCTCACCACATGATTTTTTTACACAGGTAAAAACCATTTGTCAAGCATCAAAAAAAACAGTAAGTAATGACCTGGAAAAGGCAGCGTTGTTGTGGAGCAAGTTCGTGGCCTGGCTAAAATGGGCAGCACCGTTGTGGAACAAGTTCGCAGGATTTCTCAAAAAAACCTTTACAGTGGCAAAGCGTATTTATAAACTACTTTCGCCTGCCTGGTTAAAACTTCCCGATTCAATTGTCTTTTTTGCCGCCATATTCCTCGCATCTTTTTTTGTGATTGCTTTTGAAACAATACAATTTCATGTGCTTCTTTATGCAACAAACTATTTGAATGCCACATTCATTATTTCAATAGCCATGTTGGGAATTGCGATTGGGAGTATTTTAGGTTTTTATTTAAACAGAATCAGAACAGAAATCATTATGCTTATGTCCGGTGCCGGTCTGTTTTTTTCGATTGTCTTATCATATTACAACATAATTAATATTGGGTTCTTAAAATATCCTTATTTTCTCATATTGCCCTTTATTTTTGCTTCAATAATAATTGCTACTATTTTTGCCAAACGTAATTCCAATGCTGTATATTTTACCAATTTAATATCTTCCGCATTCGGTATTCTCTTTCCGATTCTTCTGGTGCCGGTATTTAAAAGCGAGAACTGTATTTTTATCCTTATGTTTATTCCCATTATAATTGTTCTCCTCCTCTGCTTAAAAATAGCTAACGTGCTGTTTAAAATACCTGCGGTTATCGTGTGCGGATTATTATTTTTCTGGCTGGCCGGATTTGTTAACAATAATTTAGAGCTTCCCGAAACTATTCCTGCCGCAGTATTCGAAGAAAAAATTATTGCTGAAATGCCTCAGTCCAATATTAAAAACTATAAAAAAAATTATACGCTTGATTTTTTTAAAGCGGTTTATGAAGAACAAGAAAATGGTATGTATCTGTTTACTTCCGATCAGTATGATAAAAAGCGTGCTGATTATTTTTTGCGGGTATTGGGTTTTAAACCGCGATTTGATTTTTTCCCGCTGCTTATGTTCGAAAAAGTTACTGCAATAACTTCACTTGAATCCATTCCTGCAGATGTCTTTGAGTATGAACTTATCCCCGAGATTGAAGAAAAGTATGATATGTTTTTCGATAAAAATTATGACCGCGTATTTTTGGAAAAAGTATATAAAAAGGATGAGCGCAACGATGTCTATAAATTAAGCGGTACGGATTATGATAATTTGCGTGCAAAATATCTCTTAACAGCATTAGGCCACTTTGAAACATTTGACCTGAATTTTGATATAAAATATCATGGGTCTTTACGAGATCTTTATAAAACATTCACATTAAGTCATCGTATTCTGCTTTCTGAAGATAATATGCTGGGCAGGATAGAGTATACGGGTGATGATGATTATATGTTTATGTCTGTTGACGGTGTAATTCTGGACGGTATCGACAGCTATGACGGCGCCCATTTTGATCCTCGAGTACCCCGCATTCCGCATCAACAAAACCCCAAGGTTTTCATTGTCGGCTTATCTGCTGACGGAATAGTCAAGTCGTGCAAGCGGCTGCCCGACGCAGAGGTTATAGGAGTTGAGATAAATCCTATTGTGATACGCACTATGAGTGAACAGGGACAATTTGCAGATTTTGCTCATAGGCCGTACGATAATGTGGTTGTATATGAAGGTGAAGGGCGTTCGCATTTGGAGAATACAAACGAGCTGTATGATATGATCTGTTTAATGAATATCCATATGGAGCACAGCCCGATATCTACACTTAGTCCGGAATATTTTCATACCATCGAAGGTACCAGACTTCTATTGGATAAAATTAACAGCAGAGGTTATGTAGTGTATGAAGAGATAATTGTTAATAGGCGTTCTCATTTTTTCTTTTTGAAATTCTTAAATACGATTAAACAGGCAATGCGGGAAATGGGAATCAAAGAACCCGAAAAACATATCCATGTATTTAGCTGGGATTTCGCCGAAGGCGGTAATGCCTTTCGCACGCTCACTATCAAGCGTACTCCCTTTTCTGAAGGAGAAGAAAGAGAATTCGAGCGCTATTTAGAAAATCTGCGAACCACAGGCTACTATTTCAATGTAAAACTGTTGTATTCTCCCTTCAGACGCACTTATACAGAATTGGAGTCGTTTATTACAGGTGAGGATGAAAAAGAACGGATTGAGATACCATCCGGCTTACTTGCGGATGATTTTTTTGAGTCTATTGTAAACAGAGTGCATGACAGCGATGATATCAATTTTTTATTATCAAATTATGATCGTTCCTCATATAATACCTTCTGGATAGCGTATAACAGGCTGAATGAACGCGATAAATACCGATTGCAGAAAATATTGGATGATGCCGGGTATCCTTATAAACTGGACTTGGCACCTGTGAGTGATGATGATCCTTTTCCCTTTAATATTTATAAAAACCGTAACGAAGTAAGAGACATCCTCTATCTGGTAATTATGTTGAGTATGATTCTCATTTTACCCGTGGTTCTCCTCATTCTAACCAAAATAGGGCAGTATAAAATGTCTCTGATCATTCCCAATTTTTTCGTGGCTATTATCGGTTTTGGCTATATGCTGGTAGAAATCGTACTCATGCAAAAATTTCAAAGATTCATCGGATCACCTACGTATTCACTTATTATTATTTTGGGGGGTTTGTTGTTTTTTAGCGGTATCGGCAGTTTTTTAAGCAGGTTTTTCCCTAAAAAGATAATAATTCTCTGCATTGTTGCCATCCCTCTGTTTTTGGGTATTAAACTGTTATATCTGGATGATATTTTCCGTTTACTTGCTGCTTTGGGATTTACCGAGAAAATTATTGCTTCCGCGTTCTTAATTATGCCGCTTACTTTTCTTATGGGGATTCCTTTTCCCAATGCACTGGAAATTGTAAAAGCAAACACATCGGCAGAGTATGCCTCTCTTTTATTCGGTATCAGCGGTGCCTTTTCAACAATTGGTGCTGCGAGCTCCCTCTTTATCTCCGTATCATATGGTTTCAGTACAACTTTTTTAGTGGGTGCGGGCTGCTATATAGCGGGACTACTTTTGTTTTTATTAATAATCAGAAAAAAGGCTTGAAATAAAATTTATAGATATGTTATTTTCACACTGGAAAAAAAGGTTTTTGTTTCAGCTATATCTAAGACGTCGCCTGTTATTGTGAATTCTCCTTGCAGCCTGATGTCTTCCGAAGAGCTTCCTATCATAACATCAATATTACCGGGTTCTACGATAAAATCATCACTTTGATTTAAAAATCCCAATTGAGTCAGCTTTATAGTGAATGTAACCAAACAAGCTTTCTCCGGTTCGAGATGTATTCGGCAGAATCCCGCCAGTTCTTTAACCGGTCTGGTTACACCGGCTTCACGGTCATGAAGATAGAGCTGTACTACTTCATCTCCTGCTCTCTTTCCGCTGTTGGAAACACGTACTGATATAGTTACCTCTCTGCTGCCAGATACCGAAGCCGGAGTGATAACCAGATCAGAATAGGTAAAAACAGTATAACTTAATCCGTATCCGAATTCATAGAGCGGTTTTACCGATTCATCCACATAGTCACCGTGCCAATTGGATCTTCCACCGGAAGGCTTATGATAATAATACACAGGTATTTGGCCGACATTTCTGGGAACAGTTATAGGAAGCTTTCCACCCGGTGTGTAGTCGCCAAAAAGTACATCAGCTATTGCCCTGCCGCCTTGTTCTCCCGGCACCCACGCTTCAATTATGGCAGGAATATGTGCGGCAGCCCATTTTAATGAGATAGGTCTTCCGTTAATTAATACCAATACTACAGGTTTACCGGTTGTGGCAATTTCCTTGAGTAATTGTTCTTGAATACCGGGCAGGTTCAAATCGGTCCGGTCTCTTGCTTCACCGCTTGTACATTCTTTTCGGAGACCGCTGCGGTCTCCGAGTACCAGTGCCACAATATCGACAGCCCGGGCAAGCTGAACGGCTTCACGCAACCCCTGATCCGTACCATCCAGTATATTACAGCCTTTGGCATACCTGACATGTGTTTTTGTATTTACTTTATCTTTAATTGCCTGATATACGGTTTTTCGTTTATAGAGCTTCTTTGAAAATGCTTCATCATCCTTGGCGTCAAGGATCTCTTTATAAAAGCGCATTGCCTGCTGTTTCTCCTGCTCGCTTACATCGTGTGTCATGACGTTATTCGGATTTAGGAGAAAATCAAGCACACCTTCAAGCTGACTAATATATGAATAATCCCCTAAGAAGTTGCGTATGCTGTCCGCACTGGGGCCGATTACGGCGAGTGAGGAAATATCCTTGGATAACGGCAGGAGGTCGTTCTCGTTTTTCAGCAACACAATTGACTTATGCGCGATCTCAAGAGCCAGCTCCTGGTTTTTGGACAAAGAATAAACTGATTTTATTTTACGTTTTTTTACATAAGGTTCTTCAAACAAGCCCAGCTCGAACTTGGCTTTTAATACTCTCTGCACCGCAGTATCAACTATCTCTTCCGGCAATGTTCCGGACTGCACTGCATTTTTTAACTCATTACCATAGGCCTCAACAGTAGGCAGTTCAATATCGAGTCCGGCTTTAAGAGCTTTAATTCCCGCTTCTGTTAAGCTCGTCGCAATATGATGATAGCTGTATGCTGTAGAAATGGCCATATAATCGGCTATCACAAAACCGTCAAAACCCAATTTATTTCTGAGCAGTTCTGTTAATATCTCATGAGACACAGCACAGGGGATACCGTTTATTTCATTATAAGCATTCATTACAGACCTTAGGCCGGCCTCTTTTATTACTGCTTCGAATGGTTTTGCAAATACTTCGTAAAGCTCTTTGGAATTGATATGCGGCGGGGCCCAATTTAAGCCGCCCTCGGAAGCAGAATATCCGATAAAATGTTTGGCCGTAGCTATTACCCCCTGCTTAATATTATCACCCTGCAGCCCTTGCACATAAGCGGTGCCCATACGTGATACCAGATATGGATCCTCGCCGTACGTTTCTTCTGTGCGTCCCCAGCGCGGATCGCGGGCAATATCAAGCACAGGGGAGAGCCCTTGGTGAACCCCTATTGCTCTCATTTGGGTACGGATGAGGTCTGTCATGCGCTCTGCCAGAGAGGGGTCCCATGTGGAGGCAAGACCTATTATCTGGGGAAAAACAGTGGCCTCCCTTGCCTGTAAGCCTGAAAGACACTCTTCATGTATAATAGCGGGGATTCCCAAACGCGTATGTTTTTTAAGGTAACGCTGGATTGAATTAATAATCCAGGCAACAATAAAAGGCGGCAGAAGCAGCATGCCGGCAATTCGGGAAATCTGACCGATGCCATGGCTTAATACGGAATTCATCTTGTTTTTATCAATGCCCTTAGGTCCCAGGACTTCAAATCCCCAGCGTGCTTGAAGTTGTGCTATTTTTTCATCGAGTGTCATGTGTGATAAAAGATCGGAAGTGCGTTTTTCGCTTGATTTATCAGAATCCAAATAGATGGGTATACTGCTTTTCATCTTGCTTGAAATAATAGGAGAAAAAAATTGCTTAGTCAATAAAAGAACAATTATTTCATGAATTATTCGGAAAGCGGCGATTCTTCGATAATTGCCTTAATATACAGTACTACGCGTTCGTTCACAGGATCATTGGTAGTTACCGCAATAGTACGGACCAGCAAACCTTTATATTGCTTGGAATAAAATTTACCCGTAATGATACTGCTTTCACCCGGCTGTAAAACCTGGGCTCCGTCTTCTATAATGGTGCAGCCACAGCTTACTTTTGTTGAGAGTATTTCAAGCGTACTTGTGCCGTTATTGGAAAACTTAAAGGAAAACTCAAACTCACCTTTTTGAGGGATAGTATCTAAATTGTATTCCGTACTCTCAAATACTATATGTGGGCTTTCATGTTGTTTTACTTGTGTTCCCCGGCAGCCTCCGGCAAGCATGATGAGGAAAAAAACAACACATGCGCTCATTATAAGAACAGTTAATCTCATGTGTAACCCCTTTAAAATATTATTGTAATCAACAGATGCTTAATGTCAAGGGAAGAAAATATGAAACCACAGATTGCACAGATTGCACAGAAAAAAAGTATAACATAGTATTTCACAACAAAATATCCATATTTATAATCATATTCATAATATTGACCTTTTTAAACGGAAATAGTATATTCTGCCAATACTGAAAATTAAGCGCCTGTCGTATAATGGTTATTACCCCAGCCTTCCAAGCTGGAGATACGGGTTCGATCCCCGTTGGGCGCTCTACTAATTGCTTATAAGGCAAGAAGTTATTAACTGCCCCCCACAAGGCGGGTTTTTTTATTACTCATATATACAACAAGTATACAACACCTATTGACACTTTACAATACTTTTTGTAATATTATTATATGAAAGACGAGTATGGTTTATATAAGCGTACAGGCGCGAAGGTCTGGTACTTCTGGTATTATGAAGGGCAAAAGCGTATTACAAAGAGCACGGGGCAGCGCCTTAAGCATGAGGCTAAGCATTTCGTTGATGATTACTTAAAAAGGGCAGATCAAAAGCAGATCCTTTTTAAAGATTTCACAAAAGACTTTTTTTTATGGGATTCTTGCCTATGGGTAAAGAAACAACATGCCTATAAGCGGCCGCTTTCAAAGATGGTAGCTGATAGTAAGCGTAAAATGCTGGAAAATCACTTATTACCTGCCTTCGGTGATTATTACTTACACCTTATAACCAAAGCAGATATTGAGAATTTCCTCATTTCCCTGGATCGATCAGAACAAACTAAAAACCACTTACTTTTTACGCTCAGGCAAATTATGAGGGAAGCTGAAGACCAAGGCTTAATTGAACACTCGATAGCCGAACGTGTGCGGCCGTTCCCGGTAAAGCCTAAGTCAAGAGGCATATTTACGCTCGATGAACTCCGGGTATTATTCCCTGAAGATGAAAAAGAGCTTTTAAGAATATGGTGGGATCGTAAGCATATTGCTATGTTCTTAGTGCTTGCCTGTACAGGTATTCGCAGCGGGGAAGTACGGGCGTTACTATGGGAAGATTATTTAAAAGAGCATAAAGCCTTGTTTATTCGGCGCGCTGTCAAAGACGATGCCGGAACCATAGGAGAAACTAAAACAGGTGAACAGCGATTATGCCCGTTATCTGACAAAACTATTGCCTATATCGAGAAATGGCAAGAGATTTCACCCTCTACAACACAAGGGAGTATTATTTTTTATGGTGCGGTTCCAGACAAGCCCTATAATAAACGGTCTCTCTGTTCAATTCTTTATAGTGGTTTCAAGCGGGCAGGGATCCCGCGAACAGATAGAACGGTTCATAGCTTCCGGCATACTTTTAATACAATATTTCGTAACCTGTTACCCGATGCCGTGCTCAGGACATTGACCGGCCATAAAACAGAGAAAATGACAAACCATTATGATAGTCCAGGTGTAGAAGATTACCTGCAGCGGATCGAACCGGCAAGGTCTGCAATAGAGAGGATATTTTGATGAAAGAAGACAATTTTCGTAATATTTTTAATACAAGGGAAAAAAATATAAAACAGTTAATAAGCTATTGGCAAGAGATATGCGAGAAAGAACCTGATAAAGCAAAGCAGTATAGTAAACAAATTAATGATGCTATTTCTAAAAACGATTTTTTCAAACTTCATTTATTAGCGGTCGAGTCAATGGGAATTAAATTCCAATATTTGGGTTCTAAAAAAAATATTGATGACTTTACTTTACTTCTGAATAATTTAAAAAAGCTTGAAGGTTTAGTTAAGGGACAGAGCGCGTTAAATGATAAAGGAAAAGGCGGCAGCTCTGATAAAAAGCCTTATCCTATTATTAATTTTATAAAAAGGCATCTCAATAATTATCATAATGCTACGAATAAAGATATTTTTAATGCAATCCCAGATGAATTAATTTCCATTACAAACGAAGATGGAAGTGAAATATATCGAGACGGTAAATATAAAGAAGGTGGTGAGATAATCTTAAAAACATGTAATTATAATAAAAATACTACGCGGGACAGGCCTATGTCACGGAGGACTTTTGACGGTTATGTTGCAGATATACGAAAAGAACTTGGAATAAACGGGCGAAGAAAAAAATAACATTCCTTAAACAATAATCGAGAATCAACAACAAACAAGCTAATTGCGTATTACTCTTTGTAAACTCTCCTTGAGAATTAAAATTTTTAAGGAGATTTATTTTATGAGTAGTGAAGATAATAAATTATTAAATACCGAGGAAGTCGCAGCTATGTTACGACTTCCAAAAGCCACCGTGCTTATTTACTGTCATCAACGGAAAATTCAATATTACAAAATCGGACGGTTCAACCAATTTAAACTAAGTGACGTTGAAGCGTTTATCGAATCACGACGGCGCCCGGCACTGAATCAAAAGTGATGGTTGTATGACAGAAATGAACGAACTAAAAAACGAAGAGACTACAGCTAAAAAAGAAGAGCTACAGAAAAAATATAATACTGAAAATCTTCCGGTGGGATATAAAGCAATACCGGACACTGAATTTAATATCAGGGTTGAGGATTGGTT
>Ga0315549_1002427_pt1 | contig 17741 bp, 27 predicted proteins | sample SalMarSW160200MG_FD_203101 | JGI IMG/M metagenome (GOLD analysis project Ga0315549, IMG submission 203101) | Salt marsh sediment microbial communities from the Plum Island Ecosystem LTER, Massachusetts, United States - Salt Marsh Sediment SW1601-200 ... | reverse complement strand
ATAAAAATCATGCCAATAGGAGAATTTGATTACAGGGGAGCGTACACTTTCAGTTATTTTATCAGGGGACAGGATTCTTCAGAAATAGAAAAAGAAATGACCTTCAGGATAATTAATTTAGAGGATGCCTTTGAAATCGGCTCCGGGGAAATTGATTTGGAATCGAATTCTATTGAAATTTACATTCACAATAGAGTAAATTTTGATTTCCAGGAAATACACACAAAATTCAGCTCAGCATTCTTTAATTTTGAAGAAGATTTTTCTCTTGAACCAAATAAAAGAAAAAATTTTGATGTGCAATTAAACAAAGAGGATTTCAAAAAATTAACGGCCGGATTCTACACACTAAACGCAGAAGTAACTGTTGAAAACAAAAAGGCAGATATTGAAGGAACTATAAAGTTTGCTGAAAAAGATTTGGTAACAACAACCAGAAAAGAGTATGGTTTTTTTATTAGCACAGAAATAGTAAAAAAGGAAAATGAGGGGAATGTTTTGGCTGAATCAGAAACAGTGCTGAAAAAAAATATTATTTCAAGGTTATTCACGAGTTTCAGTCCGGAACCGGACATTGTTGAAAGAGAAGGTCTGACGGTCTACTACACATGGGACAGGGAAATAAAACCCGGAGAATCCCTGGAAATCACAGTAAAAACTAATTGGTTCTTGCCGTTGTTAGTAATCTTTTTTATTATTGCAATAGTTATTTTAGTAAAACAATATTCAAAGACAAATCTGGTTTTAAGGAAAAAAATTTCCTTTGTAAGAACAAAAGGCGGGGAATTCGCACTGAAAGTTTCAATACTTGTGAGCGCTAAAAAATATATTGAAAGAGTCAGTATTGTGGACAGGCTGCCTGTGCTGGTAAAAGTTCATGAAAGGTTTGGGGGGGAAAATCCCTTAAGAGTAGATGAAAAAAACAGGAAAATAGAATGGGGATTTGAAAGATTGGAACCAGGAGAAACGAGGCTTTTGTCTTATATAATTTATTCTAAAATAGGAGTGCTGGGAAAGTTTGCCCTGCCTTCTGCAACAGCGGTATATGAAAAAGAAGGGGAAATCCATGAATCAGAATCAAACAGGGCTTTCTTTGTTTCTGAACAAAAAAAGGGAGAGGAAGATTGAAAGTTATGCTCCAAGAATAGAATCAAGCTCTCCTTTTATATTTAAAGGCTCCCCATCATTTATTCTTTTTACTAACCCACATACTTGTTCATTAAGGCCATCTATTTCTTCATTACTAATTCCTTTTTTACCATAAATGAACTCCATAGGACTATATTCTTTAAACATGACTTCTTTCATTCCATCATAAAATCCATCGTCAGCCATTGTAAGAGGATATAAATGTCCAAAAGATTTAAATATAATAATTCCAAAAGCCATGCCATATTAAGTTTACTTATCTTTTTATATTTTTTGTTAACCACATTATCTTGAGCGACAGCGAGACAAAATTTTAAAAACCTTTTAGTTCTTTAATTTATACCCCCGCGTAGCTCAGTGGTTAGAGCGCCTGGCTGTAGAATAGGGTGGATATTCCATTATATTCATGGAAATTAAATGAAACCTAAGAAGTCAGCTCCTGTTTGCTGGATGCAGCACCCGGGAGATCCCCAGTTCGAATCTGGGCGCGGGGATTTTTTTAAAAATGAAAAAGAATATAAATACTAAAGTATAGATATTTATATAAAAAAGGAATGGATCGTATTAATATGGAATTAAAATCTTTTAAGGACTTCTCAAAAGAAACAAAAATACTGATTTTAAAAGAGTTAGGACATGAAACAGATGGTATTTTTGTAACTGATACCTCTGGGAATAAAATGAAGGACAGATATATTGGAAAAAATATTGAAATAGACAACATGATAATTTTCCCAGGAAGCACCATAATCCTTGACGATAATCCTTTGAGTATTGTTTCTTATATTGAGGAATTTGGGGATGTCTTCTAACGTCATATCTGATGCTTTTGAAGGGGGAATAAAAGGTCTTATCAAATTAAGTATAGAAGAAGTTAAGGACCTTGTTTACAAGTACCGCAACAAGGACTTATTATTTATTGGAAAAAAAGAAACAATTGAAAGATTAAAAAAAGAAAGAAATTCAGAAGAATGGAAATTATTTGATAAATATATTAAAGATAAGAAACTAAGAATTCTCGTTCAAATGGGGTTAACTATGAGGGATTTAGAAAATGACGATCCTGAAGAAATAAGCAGATTACAAGAAGTAATAGTCAACACTCATGGAAGTAGAGGGATTCATATTGCTCATTTTGTCCAAACAGGATTTTTAAGTAATTACATTGGGACAGTTATAACTGAAAACATATCTGAAAAAGCATTGAGAGAAGGGTTGGAAGAAACTTTAAGAGCAGTGGATAAATATATCGTTTTTATTAAAAATCCAGACAAAATTGAAGAGACTGCAAGAATTTTGCAACAAAGAATTGAAGTAAATTTACCAAAAGTTCTGATAATGTATAGTCTAAAATCTGCTACAAAAAATGCTAAAAAAATAAAAGGAATACTAGAAGAAAAGATTGAACATTATTATATTAGAGATATGAATTTAAGTAAAGAAAGATATATTTGTTTTTTTATAAGAGATGACAACTATTACAAAGAAGATGTAGCTTATTTCAGTCCCTAAAAAAATAATCCCTAACCTCCCTCACAAAACATACATCCCACCCCAATAATCCTTATATACAATAATCCTGTCTATTTATCATGGACATAAAAACAAAAAAGCAGAATTATGACGGGATTGTAAGGCTTGAAACTTCAGGAGAAATAAAAGAAATAATTTTCAAAGAAGATTTTCTGAAACCTGATAAATCCGCTATTCAGATTTGTTTCAGGGGAAAAAGCAGTTCTGGCATAGTTGAATTAAACAAAACAGAACTGGAAAAAATCTACAAAGACACAATTCCCAAACTGAATTTATTAAAAAGCCCTAAAATTATGAGATTTAAAAAATAAACTATCTCGATTTATACTTTTCAAAACAACTCTTGTACTTCAATAATCCTTATATACAATAACTGCTATATTTTTCATGGAAGTAAATGAAAGAAGAATTCCTGAAGTCTTTTTTGCAATAATCTTAGTAATTCTTCTCATTATCCTTGTCTTCTTATTTACCGGCATTTCTGCAACAGGAAAATCAACATCAACGACATCAATAGTTTCAGATTCATATAATGTAAATTCTTACAACACAAATTATTATTCTTCGTATGCCCTTCCTTCTGCAATCAAGTATGTCCAAGATAAAGATTATTCAAAACATTATGATAAAACCTATCGTTATCTGAAATATTCTGAAAAAGCAGAGCACAAAACATACGAAAGCGTGTTCGGAAATGAAATAAACAAGTATTATGTTTATGTCAAAAATAAAGATTACAAAAGCGGTTACTTCACAGTAAAATTCAACTTTTATGATTATTGCGGAAAAACAAAAACAGTATCAGTAAGGCATTATATTAAACCAGGAGAAGAAAAAAGATTTTTTTATCAAAGCATCTACAGCGACAAATACGAATATCACAATTGGGATTATCAAGTTATTTCAGAAACAAAAATCTCCAGATGAATCAAAGGTTTTCCTAAAAAACATGTTCCTAAAAAGAAATTCCATATTTCCAAAATGTTTAAAAACTAATTTATTTTATAAGGAGCAACAAAAAAGAGGTTAAAAAGAATCAGAAAGTGGTTCCTATTAACCAAGGGCGAATAAAAATGGAGGAAAATTTAAATCCTGAAGAAACAGATGAATTTTTCGAGGATATCGATGCTTTAGGTCTTGATGATGAAGACTACTAATTCTTTTATTCTTTTATTTTCAATACAATTTTATTATTCTTTTTTTCCAATTCATTAAAACTGGAATTTATGAAAAATTCCAGTTCCTGAAAATTTGTTTTTTTAATCCAGACATTGCTCAATTTTATTATTTTTTTATATCCCATTTTTATAATGTCCAAATCAATTTCTTTCACAAAACTATCATCAGCGTAAATCTCCAGTTTCGCTTTTTCAGAATCCCTGAGCCCGTCATTTCGAATGCTCACATTTGCATCCAGATATCTCCCGTGCATAACAGCAGACACATTTTCAAAAGCCAAATCAGAGTAACTTGGAACTGAATAAAGCTGATTTATTAATATTGGGATATCCTCGCCAATTGTCTGCCTGCACTTGCTAAAAGGGTACATAATGTTATTCGGATTACTGGAGTGATTAAATCCAAGAGCATGCAAAAGTTCATGTATTGCGACATTGGGTCTCTCGCACGCAGATTCTTTTATCAATAAAATTTTTCCATGCAGTATGATATTAAATATTTCCCCTCCGATAACTTCTGTGGGTCCCCCCTCCCCTGCAATGAACATTTTATCTTCAATTTTAACTTCACTGTCACAAGTTACAGAAATTTCTTCAGTTGAAATTTCCTGTTCAGACAAATTTTCTCCCAAAAAAGATTCTTTGTTTTCTGTATCAGAATCAAAAGAATAAAATTCCAAAATTGTGTTACTTGAAATAATCTCAAAAGCTTCAAGCATATCATTCTCCTTTTGCAGCGGGCAGTCATAAATTTTGTAAGATATTTCTGAATCAGGATACCTCATGTTTTTGTAAAACTGCATATTTTCTGTACCAGAAGCATTCAGACTAAAATTATAATTATTAGGGGCAACATTAAATTCTATTGTTCCAAAAGGAATAAACCAGTAAAAAACAAGCAGCACTACAACAAACAAAATAAAAATAAAACTTAAAAGTATTTTTAACCCCATAAAGGTCTCTTGCTACAAGATTATATAAATTTGCTGATTAGAAAATTTTATAAAAAAATAAAAATTTATTTTGAGGATTATTCTTCCAAATCCTCGTCAGTATCTGAATCCTCTTTCAAATCTTCTTTTGATTTGCCAGTTTCTTCTGTTTCTTTAGGAACTTCAGAAGATTCATTTGCTTCTTCATTTTCGTTTGTTTCTTCTTCCATAATCAACAAAAGAAAATTTCTCTTTTAAAGCTTTGCATTTAGAATTAAACAACCATGGGCAAAAAACGACCATTCCTATCAAAAAATTGTACAGTATCCCTTGCTTTTTTTGCAGAATAATTTCCTGTTTCCATTAGATATTTCATTAAAGGCCCATACTTATGAAGCCCATTTTCTGCGTGTCTTCTTTCTGCGATTTCAGAAGTATAATCTATTAAATTAATTAATGTTTTATAGATATCTTCTCTCCCCTCAACTTTAGCTCCTATAACCCATTCAATTAATCTATCGTCCCATTCTTCTATAACTTGATGCATTTAAGTCCTCTCTTGAATATCAAATTACAAAAAGAGACTTTTTAAATTTTATTGTAAAAAAAGATAATAAAATTTAAAATAAAAATTTCAATAGGATTTTGTTGCTAAAGACTTGTAGGAGGTATAAGACAATAAAACCTGTAAATAATAAAAGAGATAAATAAAAATGGAATTAGATAATTATGAATATTAACAATTCTTTTCTTCTTTGTCTTCATCAATTAATTCTATTGTGATTCTTGCTTTCTTTTTCATATCTATTTCAGGGACAATTTCAGCAAGCATCTCTCCAAATTTGTTCTCTTTATCCCTGAAACCAATGTGCTCATACTTTTTATTTCCAAATTCCTCAATTTCGTGAAAAATTTCCCCTTCAATACTCTTTTTCATTTTTTAATAAAATTCTCCCTTTTAATTACTGCCTCAGGATAAATCGACTTCTTGTCCTAATTCTTCTTTTAATGCTTCTTTCGGACGCAAACCAATAAATGTTTTAATCATTTTTCCGTCTTTAAAAAGTTTCATATTCGGTATGCTCTGAACCTGATAAGCCATTGCAAATATTTGATTTTCAGGAGTTTCAGTATTCAGTTTTCCTATTTTCAATTTGCCTTCTAATTCTTCTGATAATTCCTCTAACGCAGGACCCATCATTAAACATGGCTGACACCACGGCGCCCAAAAATCCACTAAAACCGGAACTTCCGAATTAATAACCTCTTCCTTAAAGTTTTTGTTTGTTATCTCAATTGTTTTTGACATTTTTGGTTATAGTAAATTTGTTAATTAAATTGTTCTCAAGAATAGTATTTAAAGTTTTAGTTATGTTTTTAATATTTTGTATTTAAACCAAAAATCACGCCCACGCCGGGAATCGAACCCGGGTTATATCCGCGACAGGGATATGTCTTAGCCGTTGGACCACATGGGCATATCTTTTATTATAGAAATCTGTTTTTAAATTTTCCCTCTCACTACCTCTTCTTCTGAAATAAACTAATTAAACCAAATATCAAAATCGTAAACACGATTAAAGACATCCAAAAACCATTAAAATTTAAAAAATGAATAGTTGTTAAAACAAAAGTAACAATTAGACCTAAGATAATACTAACCAAAAGTTTAATATAAAATTTTTTTCTAGGATATTCCTCATTCCGTATCATCCAAACAAAACTATAAACAATTCCTATAATAAAATAAATTGGAATAAGAATTACAGCAATAATAAAAAAGAAAGATTCGTCTCCTCCTCGTGCATCAAACCATGATTTAAATAATCCATAAACCAGATTATGCAGGAGAACCGCAACAAACCATGAAATCATAATTATAAAAACCTTTTTTCCATTCAACAAAAACCATTTATCAAGTTTATTTTTTCTTCTTATTTTCTTTTTCACCATCTTTTTTTGTTTTTATCTCTCTAAATCCAGTATATTTCCAAAGCGCTTTTGGAATTTTTATGCTTCCGTCTTTTTGCTGGTTGTTTTCAAGAAGAGCAATAATCCCTCGGGAAGTTGCTAAAACTGTATTATTCAGAGTGTGCGCAAAATATATTTTCCCTTTATTCTTAATTCTGATATTTAATCTCCTCGCCTGTGCTTCTTCCATATTTGTACAAGAACCAACTTCAAAATATTTTTTTTGCCTAGGACTCCATGCTTCAACATCAGCAGATTTTGCTTTTAAATCAGCTAAATCTCCAGAACAACATTCAAGTTTTCTAACTGGAACATTTAAATTCCTAAAAATTTCAACAGTATAATTAAGCATTTTTTCATACCATTTATATGAATCCTCTGGCTCACAAATAACAACCATCTCCTGCTTCTCAAATTGATGAACACGAAAAACACCTTTCTCCTCAATTCCATGCGAACCAACCTCTTTTCTGAAACAAGGGGAATAACTCGTTAAAGCCAAAGGCAAATCTTTACCACTAATTTCTTTATCTTTAAACATCCCAATCATGGAATGTTCTGAGGTCCCAATTAAATACAAATCTTCTCCCTCAATCTTGTACATCATTGCATCAATCTCTTCAAAACTCATAACTCCTTTAACAACATCGCTCCTAATCATGAACGGAGGGATAGTATAAGTAAATCCTTTTTTAATCATAAAATCTCTTGCATAAGAAATAATTGCAGTATGAAGTATTGCAATATCCCCCAAAAGATAATAAAAACCGCTTCCAGAGTTTTTTCTAGCACTATCAAAATCAGACCCTCCTAGCTTCTCCATTAAATCCGCATGATGCATAATTTTATAATTAGGAGTTTTAGGCTCTCCCTTGGGGATTTTTTCCAATTCAACATTTTCAGAATCATCTTTTCCTAAAGGTACTGATTTATGAATTATATTCGGAATCTGATACATAATCTTTCTTATTTCTTCTTCCAACTTCTTTCTTTTCTCCTGGAGCTTTTCAATTTTTCCAGGAATCTCTTTTGCTTTTTTTATTTCCCCTTTTGCACTTTTCCCCTGTTTCTTCAACTTATTAATCTGCTCAGAAATCTTATTCCTCTCACTCCTTAAACCATCTTCTTTATATTTTAATTTTCTCCAATCTTCATCAAGTTTAATAACTTTATCAACAAGAACTAATTTTTCTTCCTGAAACTTCTTTTTTATATTTTCCTTCACCAACTCCGGATTTTCCCTGATAAGTTTTATATCAATCATAATCTGTTCAGGGAAAGATTGTATTTAAATTTTTTCCAGGCGAAGTATTTATAAATAATCGCGACTAAGTCGGTTCATGGAAGGGGTGCTTGAAAATTTTGGAACAGAAATTATTAAATTGTATCACGAGTTTATCTCGTTTCTTCCTTCGCCTCTCGGAGAATTTTTCAATCTATTAGTTCTGGTTTTGCTGATTGTCCTTTATTCTATTTTCATCTGGAAATTTTACAGATTCATTTCTACTAAAAATTTTTTTGGATTAAATCTCAGCAAATATAACAAATCCCAAAATCCCTTTTTTACAAAACTGCTAACAGGAGCACTTTATTTTTTGGAATATATAATAATCCTGCCGTTTTTAATTTTCTTTTGGTTTTCAATATTTACTCTCTTCTTAGTAATTCTGACAGCAACTCAGGAAGTATCTCAAATATTAATCATATCTGCAGCAATAATTGCTTCAATAAGAATAGCTGCTTATTACAAAGAAGGACTGTCACGGGAAATCGCAAAATTATTTCCTTTTACTCTGCTTGCAATAACTGTCCTCAACCCAAACACTTTTTCAGAAGTTCAGTATATAGAAAAAATAGCAACACACTTGAGCCAAATTCCTAGTTTCTTCAATCAGATAGGGTATTATCTACTGTTTATAATTCTTCTTGAAATAATCTTAAGGTTTTTTGATTTTATTTTCTCTTTATTTGAATTAGGAGAAGTTGAAGAGATTAAAAAAAGCGCGGAAGAAGAAGAGGATGAAGAAGAGGAATAATTATTGATTTATAAAAGCTTTGACTATATACGAAACAACAAACGCCACTAAAATAATAATAGCTAGTTAAATAAATATTAGTTCCATTTTCACCTCTATAAACTATAGAAAGATTAGTATAAAAATGTTTTTGAAGTTATGCTACTGCAAGAAGCCCAACCCTATGATAATCTTTTTTATTATGAGGTAATCGACCAGCATATTCAAAAACTTCCCAAAAAAAATCTTCTAATAATACTACACCAGATTCATCTCTCTTTCTAACTTTTTCAAGAGCATTAAAATAAGTCTCTAAATTTTCAGGAAGCCTCTTACAATCCTTAACAACAGCACAGAAAATCTCTCTATAATTTCTATAATTAGCCATTTCCCTTTCATCCATCAATTTTAATTGTTCCATTAGATAATTAATCCTTTCTCTTCCTATTTTGCAAGATTCAAAAAATTGAACAACATTATCCAAGGAACCTTCAGAAATTTGCCTTTTAGTTATGATATCTCTATGAATTCCCTTAACATCCATAAAATATTTTAAAGACATAGCAATAAGAGGAAACTTACCTAAAATTTTTTGACCATCTCCTAAAGTCATATACTAATAACTTCCTTTGACTTTATAAACATTATTATGGCCCCTCCATTTGTAACCTTTTTCTCTTCTCATCTAAGGCAGATTCTATCTTTTTCATGTCATCTCTCTCATACCATTCACCGCCGACCCCCACCATAATCCTCTTCTTAGAAAGAATAGATACAGGCACACCCTTAATAATAGCACGATAGCATCTATCCCCTAGTACATATTTTCTCCTAAACTCACTATTAACTTCCTTACATGCAGCTGGACCAAGAAGGAAATTATCACAACCCTTACAAAATTCCTCATAAATTTCTTTATGCAACCCTTTCATCATATTTTAAGAGAAGTTTTTCTTTTATAATAATTATTGTATTCAATTACACACAAACTTTTTAAATCAATCTTTACATAGTCCTTTAGGCCAAAAATGTAATTGGACATTTTTGATTCAAAAATTTAAATATATATAAAAATTTTAAGATGCCAAAAGTGAGAATCAAACTGAGTAGTATTGACATAAAAATGCTTAATAATATTTGCGATTCTATCAAAGATATTGCTAAAAAATCAGGGATAAACATAAGCGGACCTGTGCCCTTGCCGACAAAAAAACTGAAAATAACCACAAGAAAATCTCCTTGCGGCGACGGAACAGCGACATTTGACAGATTTGAAATGAGAATCCACAAAAGACTCATTGATTTGCCGGCAAATGAGAAAGTTCTCCGTCATATAATGAGAATGAATATTCCAAAAAACGTTAATATAAAAATAGAAATGAAGGATTGAACTCGCATCAGAAATTAAAATTAAACCCACAAACTTTATAAAATACGGATACTAAAATTTAACATGGAAAAAGATATTGGGAAAATAAACAAAAACGAAATAGCGGATATTATATTGAGAATTGATGATTTTGGAAACAGGCGAGGGCTCACAATAAGGGAATTTATAACAAGCGACAGATATACTGGCTTTACAAAATCAGGCATAAAGATTTTGGCAGCAGATTTCCCAAAATTCAAAGAGATGATTAATTCCATAACAGAAGAGGATATGACCCAACCTGAAAACGAGGAAACTGAGACAGAAGAACAGATTCCATCAGGACAGGAAACCTTAAACCAAAAAACAGGAAAAAAAACTGAAGAAGATTTGCCTGATTATTGAACACAACTCCAAAACATTTAAAAAAATTTAAAAAGTATTTTCTATAATCCTATTCATGAAAAAAAGTTTGGCAATAATTTTGATTATTTTAGGAGTGATAATTATTTCCCCATTTTCAATTAATGCAGATAATTCCGAAGAAAATTCCAATTACGAAAACACAATTATATTATACCAATTTTACGGGCAGGGTTGCCCTCATTGTTCTGCTGAAAGCAAATTCCTCGAAGAGATGCAGCAAAAATATCCTTCTCTAGAAGTAAAAGAGCATGAGATATATTTTAATGAAGAAAACAGGCAATTATTTACAGACATGGCTAAGTCTTATAAAACAGAAATTAAAGGAGTTCCGACAATTTTCATAGACGACAGAGTTATTGTCGGTTTTAGCAACAGTTTAGAAAAAGACGTGGAGAATGAAATACAAAAATGCTTAAAAGAAAAATGTGCAGACCCCTTGCTAAGAGTAAATGGAAATACTACACAAATTATCGGGGATAAATCCCCCATAGAAAACCCTGAAGAAACAGGAAAATTGGATTTTTTTAAAATAATCTCCCTGGCATTTGTTGATGCAATTAATCCATGTGCCCTCGCTGTTTTAACATTAATGCTAATTACGATTTTAACTTATAATCCTAAAGATAAAAAAAAGATATTGTATTCTGGATTAGCATTTACATTGTCTGTATTTATTATGTATCTTATTTACGGTTTGATTATCATAAAGTTTTTTCAACTGATTCAGGGGCTCTCTTCAATTAGGGTTTATTTGTATAAATGCCTCGGAGTCGCTGCAATAATAATCGGTTCTTTAAACATAAGAGATTACATTTCTTACAGACCCGGAAATGTTGCAACAGAAATGCCTTTAATGACGAGGCCAAAAGTTAAAAAATTAATTTCAAAAATTACTTCACCTAAAGGAGCATTTACTGCCGGCTTATTTGTCACAGTATTTTTATTGCCCTGCACAATCGGTCCGTATGTTATTGCCGGAGGAATTTTATCTGCAATGGAGATTATAAAAACAATTCCCCCTTTAATATTATACAATGCTATTTTTGTTCTCCCTATGCTCATCATAACAGGGCTGGTTTACAAAGGAGTAAGCAAAGTAGAAGATATTTCTGGATGGAAAGATAAAAATATAAAAATTTTGCATTTAGTCGCAGGAATTATTATGGTTTTGTTAGGCATAACAATGTTAACCGGCTGGATTTGAAAATATCTTGCCCACCCTATTACTATTTTTTACAATATCAAGATATCTTTCTTCAGAAAGAGGTAGGTAATATAATTTTATATGTGCCTCACTAAGTTGTCTTACACTTTCCTTAAATTCCCTTAAATCATAAAATCTTCCAAAAATAATCTCCCCCACCACTCTTGTGGCAACAAGATTCTTTGAACAAGTGTGGCAAGGAAAAACAGTATTATAAAGAACAGAACTTCTGTCTTTTGGGGGGCTTATCAGCATATTAAAATAAGCATTCATCTCAGAATGAACCCCTCTGCAAAGTCCTGAATTCATAGTATCCCTATATTTTTTTCCAGTAACTTTTTCTTTATAACATTGCCCCATCTCAATGCAACTTTCATTATCAGAGGGTGCACCATTATAACCTTCTCCTATAATCCGTTTATCATTAACAATAATACTACCAGATTGAACATGAAAACAAGTGGCTCTTTTAGAGATTAATCTTGCGTTTGCCATGTGAAACTCATGCCAAGAACTACGCTCACCTATTTCCTTTTGAGGAATTTCCCTAATAAAACCAGTATCAAAAAGATATTGTATATTTCTAAGAGTCTCCTCAAGAGTTTTTTTTGGAAGATTTTGTTTAATTCCTTCAAACATATCTAATAAGAAAAAGAGATATCTTTTAAACATTTATATTCTAAAAAATAATAATTAATCAACTTCTTTTAAAACTTCATCAATTGGTCTAAAAAAAGGAATTCTATTTTCACAACCTTTTTCAGAATATCTTTCAATTTTTGGAGAACGCCCTTCTTTATAATCTATGTCCCTTTCATTTTCAGTTAATTTGCAATAAAAATATTTCTCAAGATTTTTATGAACTTCTCCTCTTTCAACACACGACTGGCAACCTTTTTCAGATTTTTCCCTATAACTCTCAATTAATCTCTTAGCACTAGATAAATCAACAAGATACTTTACATTTCCTCTTCCAACCATAAGATTATTATCAAAAACCCCTTTCTCAATAAATTCTAAGACATAACTTAATTTAGAACTTTTAAGTCTAGAAAGACTATTAAGTTCTCTCTGAACATCATTTAAAAGATTTAGTAAATCCCCTTCTCCTTTAATCTCTTCAAAAAGAGGCAAATAATCAACTTTGATAATTGAACTCATAAAAATTCAATTGATGAGTAGTTTATATAAATTGTTATATTACAAAATAGAGTAAATTAGATACTTTAGAATAGATATTTTTATAAAACAAGAACAAATTTAATTTAAATGGTGGAAGCTACAAAAGAAGAAATTAAAGAAAGACAAAGAATGGGTGAAATATTCAAGAGAAATGTTTTTGATACCCGTAAACGATTAGAAGAAAAATTCGATAAAAAATTTGGACCAAAACCATCACATAATATTGACGCAAGAGATTTGGGAGAATTGTATTTTAAAGCGATTCAAGATGCTATCAAATTTGGGGAAATTAATTACATTGACTCTGGAAGTTATAAAGGAGAATTTAGATTAGAATTTCCAGATATTTCTTTTTGTGTGACTCATCCAACATCAAGACCTCTCGCACCCCAACCAAGACCGGGTATAATTGTTTCAACAAATGATAAACAAATAGAAAATTATTTTTGGAAAGAATTAATGGAAGGTTCATTGTTAAAAAATCAACACTATACTTATGGTTCATGGATTAGGGGCATACCAGAAGAACAGGAAATAAATCATAAAGGGATTCCAAGAGGAACAAGATTAGACCAATTAGAGTGGAATATAAAACATTTTGTAACTGAAGGTTATGGAACAAATCATGGATACATTACTATTGGTTGTGCAGAAGGATTGCAAAGATATGATTGGCCATATAAAAATGAAAATGAGAAAGGTTCAACAGAATGTATGAGATATATTGGATTAAAAATTCGTGGAGAAGAAAATGACAAAAGATTAGATATAAAAACATTATTTAGGTCTTGGGATTTAAGTGAAGGGTTACCTCAAAATCTTGGGGGATTAGTAATGTTAATGGAATACACTGTTCAAAGAATAAACGAAGAAAAAAGTTCAAAAATGCCAGAAGTCAGAACTGGTTATCTGAAAGGGACAAGTGACGGATTACATATCTATCAACATAGTTTAGATGTTGCAAAAGCATCAATAGGGATGGATAAATAAAAATGCCATTATCTGCTGCAAAAATCCTAGAGCTGAATGAAAAATACAATTTAATTGAAGGGCTCTCAGAAAGAGAATTGAATAATCCAGAAGGATGCGGATTTGATTTACGGGTTGGAAAAGTTGAAAAGATAAATGGAGAAAGTTTTCTTGGAGTCACAAACAGAAATTCTCCACAAACAGAACTATTAGGAGATATAATAACAGATGGAAATAAATTAATAACAATAAAACCAGGAGAATATTTAATTGTTCAGACAATTGAAAAAATAACCTCTCCTTCTGAAAAAATAAAATTTGAAGAAGGCTCGCCTGCAAGATATTTAATGCCTCTTGTTTTTCCAAGAAGTTCTCTTCAAAGAGGAGCTATAAGTTTTCATGCAACAAAAACAGATCCAGGTTATTCTGGGAAATTAGCGTTTGGAATTAAAAACCAAGGACAGCACGATTTCAAGTTTGAATTGGGTGCAAGAATGTTTAACATTATTTTTGAGCCAGTTATAGGAGAATTAAAGAGAACATATTCAGGACAACACCAAGGTGGACGAATTTCAAGCCAAGGTGAATTTGAGGTACAGAATTAGAATGGAAAAAAGAGATGTTTTATAATCCTTTTAATACCTTGGCAAAATTTCATTATGCCCCACCTGCACAACCAAATCTATCTCTAAATTATCAATTCCTGTCGGCGTATCGCATGCACCAAAACAACTGCCAAGCCAGATTAAAAATTCAACTCTGCCTTTAAATTTTTCATCAAGAAAATCAACAATCGTTGTAGCACAGGGCTTCAAACCGTCTGCAAATTGTAAAAGAACTAATTTTGCTTTTTGTTTTTTTATTTGGTTTATAACCTTATCTAACTCTAAATCATATTTTTCTTGAATTTCTTGGATTGAATAGTTTTTCATGTCTTTTAAAATATCCCAATCTTTAAAAACAAATCTGTTCTCTAAAATATATGACAACAAAAAAAATTCGCCAACCAATAGTCACGGTATGCGGGCACATTGACCACGGAAAGACCTCAATTTTAGATTGCCTTAGAGACAGCTCTATCCAAGAAGGAGAAAAAGGAGGAATAACACAAAAAATTTCATTTACGTCATATCCAATAGAGCAATTAAAAAAAGTATGTCCCTTAATAGAAGATTCAGGAATAAAACTTAATATTCCAGGGTTCTTATTTATTGACACGCCGGGACATGCGGCATTTACAAATTTAAGAAAACGGGGAGGAAGCCTTGCGGACCTCGCGATTCTTGTGATAGACATAAACGAAGGGATAAAACCGCAGACCGCAGAAGTAATTCAGATTCTAAAATTAAACAAAACGCCTTTTTTAATAGCACTAAATAAAATAGACAACATTTCGGGCTGGAGAAAATTAGACGGGAACCTGCAAAAAAGTATTGAACTGCAACCGCAGAACATAAAACAAATTTTTGATGAAAGATATTACACGCTAATAGGTTCTTTAAACAGCCACGGTTTTGATTCTGATTTATTTTACAATATAAAAGATTTTACAAAAAAAATAGCACTGGTTCCGTGCTCTGCAAGAACAAAAGAAGGGGTTCCGGAATTATTAATGGTGCTCTGTGGACTGAGCCAAAAATATTTAGAAAACAGACTTATACTCGGGAAGGATGCAAAAGGAGTTATGCTTGAAATAAAAAAAGACAAATCAACAAATTATATTGAATCGATTTTATATGATGGAGAACTTTCAAAAAAAGAGGAGATAGCTATCGCAAGTTTTGATGAGCCGATAATAACAAAGATAAGGGTTCTCGAAGAAATAGAACCCTTGTCTGTAAAATTTAAACCAAAAGAAAAAGTTAAGGCATCCACAGGATTAAGAATACAAGTTGTAGAAAAAGAAAACATACTTCCAGGCATGCTTTTTGTATCTTACAAAGGGAATAAAAAAGAAATTCAGGATGTATTCAAAAAAGAAATTTCTGAAAATATCCAGACACAAAAGCAGGGGATTGTTGCTAAAGCAGATTCACTGGGGAGTTTGGAAGCCCTTCTTGTTTTATTAAAACAGAATAACATCCCTGTCGTAAAAGCAGGCATAGGAAACATCAACAAAACAGACGTAATTTCTGCAAAAGCAAATTTAGAAATAAGTGAATTAGATGCTTTAATCGTCGGATTTAATGTATCTATAGAAGAAGAAGCAAAAGAAATACAGGGAAAAATAAAAATACTGACAGATGATGTAGTTTACAAATTAATTGAAAATTTAACTGAATTCAGAACAGAAAAACAAAAAGAAATTGAAAAGAAAAGACTCATGGGACTGACAGTTTTATGTAAATTAAAAATTCTCCCGCAATATGTTTTCAGAAACTCAAATCCGGCAATTTTTGGAGTAAAAGTTGAAGGAGGGAAATTAATTTCAGGATTGAATTTAATAAATAATAAAGGAGAGAAAATCGGTAGAATAAAAAATATTCAATCTGAAAATAAATCAATTGAAGAAGCAACAGAAAATATGGAAGTTGCAATCTCAATTCCAGGAACAAATTTTGAAAGGCAATTAAAAGAAATAGAATTTCTTTATTCAGATATTTCAGAATCCCAGTTCAAGAACTTCAAGAAAAACAAGGATTTGCTTTCTCAATCTGAAATGAAAATCCTTCAGGAAATTGCTGAAATCAAGAGGAAAGAAAAGAATGATTGGGGTGTTTAATTGAAAAATATAAATAATAGATTTTCAACTATCAAGTTGGGTTTGAAAAAGTTATGATACGATCATGTTAAGTGAAATCAAAAAAAAGGCTAAAAACGTGATAAGGGAAAAAAACCAAAAGGTTTATATAGCAGTGTTACCCCTTTATAGTCAGTATGTTATTGAGAAGTAAATAAAATGAACACGCAAATAGATTTCGCACAAAGAGTTACTGGCTATGTTGTTGAAGCTGCAGAAAACTTAAGTGAAAGAGTTATGGGATATCATGGCGAAAAACAATTTAGAGGTGAAGCAATTAGAACTTTGGTTTTCTTTCCAAAAGGGCATGAAAGTATTTCTCCTATAAAAAAAAGAATATTTGCAGAAGACATAAATGATGCTTTAAGAATACTAAGGGAAACTCCTAACCAACAGAAAGACCATAAAGATCTGTTAAATGCATATAGCTATCTTCGACAAATTGCTGGGTTTCCGGAATATAGTGAAAATTAATTTTTTGTTTTTGCCTTTTCTTCTTTAACTTAATACTCAATTAGTAAAAGACACTTTTTTCTCAACTTTGAATTTTTCCTCTGCTTCGCTACACAACTTTAGATCATCGCAATGTTCATCAAAATTCTTCCCTCCCACAAACTCTAGATTTAAAAATCCAATCCTCTTATATTCTTTATGTATACATTCAGAAGGAGGAGGATTTCTTCCATAGGTAAATTAGGAATAGTCGGGTTGTTATCAAGTTTTGCTGTAGCAGCAGTAACAACAATATGGGCTGTATATCTGGATTCTTTTGTTAAGAACGCGGCATATGTCGGATTCATAACATCTCTTTTTACAATCATAGGAATGTGCTCTTATATTTTCCTGATTCCATTAGTAGAAAAAAGCAACAAATCCAAATTATATTCCCTTGTTATACTCATTTACATTGCTTCTTATATTTTGTTTGCATTGCTCCCGAATATTTATGTTATAATAATTTTAGGAGCAATAATTGCTGTAACAGCGAGTCTTAAAATAACTCTATTTGGAATAATCGTAAGGGACAAAACAAAAAGCAGCCACCTTTCAGAAAATGAAGGAATAATTTACAC
>Ga0315549_1002426_pt1 | contig 17741 bp, 17 predicted proteins | sample SalMarSW160200MG_FD_203101 | JGI IMG/M metagenome (GOLD analysis project Ga0315549, IMG submission 203101) | Salt marsh sediment microbial communities from the Plum Island Ecosystem LTER, Massachusetts, United States - Salt Marsh Sediment SW1601-200 ... | reverse complement strand
TATGGATAACGGAAAGGTTCTACTACCGCGACCTTATTATTACTCGTATCCCCCGATTCTGGAATACGGCGGAATGGAACCGGTTTATACCGATTTAAAGCAGGGTAGAATTGACATTGACGATTTCAGAAAAAAAATAAGGGGATGCAAGGCAGTTTTAATAAATTCCCCCTCCAATCCCACCGGCAGAATCGAAGCCATCGATACGTTAAAAGAAATAGAAGACGTTACAGAAAAACTGGGTATATATGTCGTTTCTGATGAAGTTTATAAAGATATCATTTACGAGAGAGAAAACTACATAATCAAAGGCAACCACGTAATTACGGTAAACTCCTTTTCGAAAACTTATGCAATGTGCGGCGTCCGTGTTGGGTACTTATGGAGCCCCAACCAGGAATTCGTAAATAAAGCAATAGAGATGAAAACCCATACTTCTATGAACACTAATCTTGTCGGACAGGATATGGCTTTAAGGGCAATGAAAAGCCCAAAATCATATGTGGAGCAACAACTGGAGATATGGAGAAAGAGAAGAGACATAATATACCAGGGATTAAAGGACATGGGGCTTGATCTGTGGAAACCGGAAGGAGCTTTTTATGTGCTGCCAGAAGTCCCTCAACCTGAAAAATTTGTAAGTAAGCTTTACACTGACTATAAGGTAATAGTATATTTAGGCAGCTGGTTTGGTGCTCCCTCCAGAGTCCGTCTTAGCTATGCTCTGGACGAAAAAGAGATAAAAGAAGGACTAAACAGGATAGAGGATTGCCTGAATAAAATTTAACTCCCGTCGTCCGTCCGCGGTCGTCGGCCGGTCTTTTCAGCGAAACCTAATTCTCACACAAAGACACACCACACCAAATAATGGGACGCAGATCAAAAAAAGGATTAACTGGATATCTTTTTGTTATTTTTACTAACCCATAACTCAAAGTTTCAACATGCATAAAATGTAGAAATTGCAGGCTTCTCCGTCGTCCGTCTGTGGTCGTCGGTCTTTCTTAGGGCACAGCCCTAAGAAATCAACCCCTTGACAAATTCATAAACTTGTTTATAGTATAAACTAAATTACAAAACAAACAGGAGGAGGAGGATATAATGAATGAGCTTAACGAGAAAAATTTAGAAGAGATCAAAAATTTGAAGGAAGATGTTTTTAAATCCTGGTGGAGGGACGGAATGTTCGAGATAAGTTTCGGCATAGTGATGTTTTTTATCGGTTTGGGATACTTTGTCCCTAAAATACCGTTTTTGCCGAATACTTTCTTAGCTATTTTTTCCTCTCAAGTTATTCTTATGGTAATTGGAGTCTTTGGTTTTTTCTCTGATACCTCTTTTGGTTGCCGGAGTAAATTATTTTCTGGGTTCAACCCTGGATGACGGTCTGTTTTTAATGATATATATATTGGGGTGTACTTTTTTGATTTCCGGGATTATAGTATATACAAAATTTAAAAGGAAATCGACTGTATGATGGAGGACAAAAAAATAATCAAAGATATTATTGCGCTGGAGAGATTGGTTCATGAGCCGAGCCGGTTTGCTATACTTACGATTCTTTCTGGAGTAAAAGAAGCGGATTTCAAATTTCTGCTTCGTTTAAGTGGACTTACAAGAGGAAACCTTTCCGTCCATCTTTCAAAACTTGAGGAAGCAGGATACGTAAATGTTAAAAAAAGATTCATAAATAAAGTGCCAAATACTGTATACAATCTTACAAAAGAAGGCCGCAAAGCTTTTAACGATTATCTTAAGAATATGGAAACAATAATAAAAGGTAAGAAATAGCCATGGATGAACACTCTGGTACGGTCGTTCCTCCCTACAGGACAGGCAGATTTAAAAAAGTGTTTTGTTGTTTTAAAAAAAATAGAAAGTGGGAGGGTGATGCAATCCGTGCATATCAGTGAAGATCCGTGGCAAATTAATCCGGGGTGGAAGTGGGTTTCAAATCCTGAAAATCTGAGATCATCTGCGTCCCATTCTTGGGTGTGGTGGGGTGATGCGCTTACTTGACTTATATTTGAATATTTTTATTATAAATGAGTATTATTTTTAAAAGGAGGTTTAATGGGTAATCTTATTAATATAATAATTGAACCGGGGAAGGCATTCGAACACATAAAGGAAAAAGACGACTGGTGGATTCCGTTTATTGGTCTTGTTATTGTAACTTTAATATTCCTTTGGGTTAGCTCCCCTGCAACGTCTCGTATTATGATGCAGAAGATGGCTGAAATGGGTGGAGAAGGCAGAGAAATACCCAAAGCTGCGGAATTAATAAAATATATAGTGGCTCCAATTGCAACTTTAATAGGATTTCTTCTTATATCTCTAATTCTCTGGTTTCTCGGAAATTCTTTCGGCGCGGACTGGAATTACATAAAAGCACTCGATTTATATGCCTACTCTTCAGTTATACAGATAATAAGAAGTATATTGAATACCTCTCTCCTATTAGTTCGCGGCATACCCAATATAATGACTTTTCGAGATTTGAGCGTTGCTACCGGTCTTAATTTATTTTTCAGTCCCGAAAACCCAAAACTTTACGCAATTGTTTCGGGAATAGAAGTTTTCACCATATGGCAGTTTATATTGATAGCTTACGGTATCTCGGAAATTAGCGGTATATCCAAGAAAAAAGCAATTACTGCTGCAGTAATACTTTATATCTTATCCCTCGGATTTAGTGTTCTCTTCGCGAGAGGGGGATGATGTGATCTTATTTATCTTGCTTTCCATCAATTTAACTCTGGAAGATGCAATTGAAATGGGTCTAAGGGAGAGTCCTTCTTACCTGCAGGCAAAACAAGAATTTATGATAAGACAAAAAACAAACGCTTCCGCATATTCAACCCTTCTTCCTTCCGCGTCAGCCGGGTATGTGGAAGCCCGGACCCGCTCAAGAATTGACGGAGTAGAAATTTATGATTCTACGGATAGCTATTATAACTTTCGAATGGAATGGGATTTAACTCCGGGTGATTTCTTAAATGCCTTCTCGGCGCACTATGGAAATAATTCAGCCTATTTTTCTTATCTAGAGACCCGGGATCAGACAATATATGAAATCGTATCCCGGTATCTTAACACGCTTAAGCTCGAAAAATTATTAGAGAGTAGGAAAACAGCGGTAAAACGCACAGAAAACAATTTAGAGCTCATTGAAGAAAAAAAACGCCTTGGCTCTGCTTCCAACGCTGAAGTCCTGCAGGGAAAAGTAAACAATTTACAGGCACAGTATGATCTTATGGAAACCGAAAAGGATCGTAAGGTCTATCTGCTCAGGCTGAAGAAAATTATTGGACTCGAGGCAAGGGATTCCATTTTATTGGAAGACCCGGAAATTGATTTTAAAATACCTGAGAAGGATTCCGTTCTAATCTTAGCTATGAAGAAAGATCCTCTTCTTAACGAGTATAGTTCCGAGGTAAAGAAAGCGAGATTTGATTTTACTAACACCTCAATGAATAACCTTTTCACGGTTTCTTTCGGAGCGGTATATCAATACCAGGATGATGAAGTGCCCAGTGTACCCCTCATACGGACCAATTACGATTATTCAGTAGGATTTTCAATATCCGTACCCTTGTTTACGGGATTCTCCAGAGTGAATGACATTCTTATAGCCGAAATGAGAGTGGATTTGGCCGATCTAAAATTAAAAGAGAGAGAAAAGGAATTAAGTATTTCGGTCGAAGAAGATTATATGCTATTTGTAGAAGCCGAGCAAAAATTACAGCTGGCAGAGACTACTTTGAGTTTTGCCGAGGAAAGTCATAAAGCCGCAAGCGAAAGATACCGCCTGGGAGAATCGTCAATGATTGAATTGTTAGGAGCCGAAGAGGATTTGCTAAGAGCTCAGTATTCTCTAACCGAAGCTCGATTCGACTGGTATCTTTCTCTATATAGATTGAAAAGGCTCATGGGGAGGTTATATGAAGAATAAGAAAAAGTGGATTATCGCAGCTTCAATGATTGTGATACTCGTTGTCATAATTTTAGCCAATGTGAAGAAGGGAGGCGGGGTAAAAGTTGAAGCTTCAAAGGTTTCGCGAGGTGAAATTGAAGAAATAGTTTCCGCCCCGGGAGAAATTCACGCGAAAGAAGAAAGAAAAATCAATGCCGAGGTTACAGCAGAAGTGATTAAATTATTTGTAGAAGAAGGCGATTGGGTTACAAAAGAGCAAATCCTGGTAAAATTAGATTCTACTGAGCAATATGCAGCATACCAGCGAGCTCAGGCTAATGTTAACGCTCAGAGAGCTGATCTTGAATTCAAAAAAGGACAAATGGGAAGGAAAAAAGAACTGTATGAAAAGGGATTGATTTCCAGGGAGAACTACGATAATGTTTCAACTGAAGTAGAACTTGCCGGGAGTAATCTTGAGAATGCAAGAACCGAATTAAAAAGAGCAAAAAGGATGCTTGAAAGGGCTACCATCCGCTCTCCAATTTCAGGTACTGTCATGAATATAAATAAGGAGGAAGGAGAAGTGGTTGTGGCGGGAACTATAAACAATCCCGGTTCTATAATATTAACCGTTTCGGACCTCGGAGAAATGGAAATGGTTGCCGATGTAAACGAAAGCGAAATACTTCTCGTATCAATCAAAGATACAGTTAGAATTACTGTGGATGCTTTTACGGATACTACGTTTACCGGTACCGTATACTATAAAGCAAATATGCCGAAAGCAGCAACTACCTCAGAAGCTGTAGAATTTGAAGTAAAAATAGCGATTCCCCATCATCCCGGAATGCTGCCCGGCATGAGCGCGAATTGTGAAATAGTGACGGCTAAAAAAGACAGTGTTATCCGTGTTCCGCTGCAGTCTCTGGTTGCAAAGGATAAAAAGAGCGGTGTGTATAAAATAGAAGACGATAAGACAAAATTCATCGAGGTCAAAACAGGAATTACCGAAGGAATGTGGGTCGAAATAAAGGAAGGGTTAGAAGAGAATGATCTTATCGTTACCGGACCTATTAAAACTTTGATGAATCTTACGGACAATCAAAAAGTAACCTGGGAAGAGGAAAAAGAAGAGAAGACTTCTGAAGAAGAGAATAAAGCTGAACAGGAAAAAAGCTTAAAGGATAATTAAAAATGTTTAGAGGGTTTCTGATTGAAATTTTGCGCTCCGCGATAGAGTCGATTAAGGCTAACAAGCTTCGCTCTCTTCTTACGACTCTCGGTATTGTTATCGGGGTGATGACTGTAATCGGTGTAATATCTGTTATTTCGGGTTTTAAACAATACATGGCTACCAGTTTTTCTCAATTAGGGGCTAATGTTTTGTATGTAAGCAAGTACCCCTGGGGTTTTGGCATGAGCAGAGAAGAGTTTAAAAAAATACAAAAGAGAGATAATATAGGTCTAAGGGAAGCAGAAGCTTTAGAAAAATACGGAGCATCCTTTAAATATGTGTCTCCTAGCATAGTTAGAAACATGAAAGTGGAAAGAGGCGATAAAGAAGTAGAAGAAGTTTCAATAGAAGGCGTTTCTGAGGATTTTAGCAGGATAATCAATCAAGATGTAAGTCTCGGACGTTTTCTCTCAAAAGATGATATAAAATATAAGAGGCATGTTTGTGTTTTAGGTCAGGATGTTTTAGAGTCGCTGTTTCCCGAAGAAAGTCCCATAGGTAAAAAGGTCAAAATTCAGGGTAGACAGTTTAATGTTATCGGCATTCTGGAAGAAAGAGGAGAAATGATGGGGCAGAGTATGGATAATACTGCATTGATTCCTTATACTACAATGACAGCATTTACGGGTAAAAGAAGTTCTATTAATATAGCTGTATTTGCTGAGGAAGGGAAGGAAACAGAGGAAGAAATCAGATGGATTTTGAGAGGTGTTCGAGACTTAAAACCTGATGAAGAAGATGATTTTTCAATTAATTCTTCCGAGGCATTGATAAGTCAATTTAACCAAATGACCAGTACTTTTTTAATGATTTCAATTGCAATTGCGGCTATTTCTCTGGTGGTAGGCGGAATAGGCATAATGAATATAATGCTCGTTTCAGTCTCGGAAAGAACAAGAGAAATAGGAGTCAGAAAGGCAATAGGGGCGAAATCAAGCGAGATTCTGGGACAATTCCTGATGGAATCCGTTGTGATTTGCCTGGTGGGCGGGTTTTTAGGGATTTTTCTCGGTGCCTCACTTACAAAGTTAATCTCTATTATGAGTGGCAATATCCCCTTCCATATCCCAATATGGTCAATTTTTCTTGGCTTCGGTTTTTGCTGTGGCATTGGTGTTTTCTTTGGTTTCTATCCAGCCAGGAAAGCTTCAAAGCTGAGCCCTGTGGAGGCTCTTCGTTATGAGTGAACTGATCAAAATGAAAGACGTAACAAAAGTGTATCCTCTTGGAGAAACTGAAGTCCAAGCTCTTCGGGGCGTCGATATTGTCATAAATAAGGGAGAGTTTATTTCAATAATCGGACCTTCCGGTTCGGGCAAATCTACGCTGATGCATATAATCGGATGTCTGGATGTGGCTACGGCAGGTTCCTATTTCCTGCAAGGCAAGGATGTAAATAAGATGAATGAAAATCAACTTGCCGATATAAGAAAAGAATTTATAGGCTTCGTTTTCCAGGATTTTTACTTGTTACCGGATGTACCTGCATGGTACAATGTTTCCTTACCAATGATATACAATAGAGTCGCGCCCAGAGAAAGAAAAGAAAAAGCCATACGGATTTTGGAAAATGTAGGGCTTGGAGATAGAGTAAACCATCTCCCCAACCAGCTTTCGGGTGGGGAACGTCAACGGGTAGCAATCGCGAGAGCTCTTGCCAACGAACCGGAAATTATAATAGCGGATGAACCGACCGGCAATCTCGATTCGGTACGCGGGGAAGAAATTCTTAAAATCCTCTCAGACCTATATGCGAAAGGGAAAACAATTATAATTGTTTCGCATGAAACATACGTAGCCCAGCGAGGAAAGAGAAAGATATATCTTAAGGACGGTCGTGTTGAGGGGAAAGGGTAAAAGTAAACCCAGTGTATTAATCATAAATTGGCAGGATTGGACAAATCCTTTATCCGGAGGAGCAGAGGTCCACCTTCACGAAATATTCAGACGTTTAACTCAAGATTTTAATATATCTCTTTTATGCACACATTTTAAAGAAGCTCCCGAATTTGAAAAAATAGACGGAATAAAAATTTACAGGGTTGGCTCCCGAAATACATTTAACTTCTATGTTCCTAAAGTATATAAAAACATAACTAAAACCGAAAAGTTTGATTTGGTTATTGAAGACCTCAATAAAATTCCTTTTTTTGGAGGAAGATTTATTAGGGAAAAAAGATTAGCACTTATACATCATCTTTTCGGAAAAACTATATTTACTGAAACCAATCCTCTTTCTGCTTCCTACGTTTATTTTTCGGAAAAGTTTATTCCGAAACATTATAAAAAAATACCTATAATTGCCGTATCGGAAAGTTCGAAAAGAGAAATAGTCAAAATGGGCATACCGAAAGAGAATGTTAAAATAGTCTATAACGGAGTTAATATAAAGTCTTACCAATCTAAATCGAAATTAAGCAAAAATCCAACAATTATTTGCCTTGCCAGGATGAAAAAATATAAGAGAATAGATGTTTTAATTGATTCTATTTCCGGGATACTGAAAGAGATACCCGATCTAAAAGTGATTTTAGTTGGAGACGGAGATGATTTGTCGCGTCTAAAAAGGATTGCCCGGAAAAACGGAACCGAAAACACAATTGAATTTACCAATTTTGTTTCCGCGCAAAAAAAAGCGGATTTACTTACAAGTTCGTGGGTCTCGGTAAATACTTCTCCAAAAGAAGGGTGGGGTTTGACTTCTATAGAAGCGCAAAGTAGCGGTACACCTTCTATCGTACCCGATTCACCGGGTTTAAGAGAAACAGTAAAAGACGGAGTTGGTGGCTATATTTACCCATTTGGTGACACTGAAAGATTAGCTGAAATTCTTATCAAAGTTTTAAAAAGCAAAAAAGTAATTGATAAAATGGGAAAAAATGCGAAAAAATGGGCAACAAATTTTTCCTGGGAGGCGTCCGCCAAAAAAATGAAGAAAGTAATTTTATCACAGCTTCACAAATGATTAGGACGCAGATCCTCTCAGATTTCTTGGACTTTAATTACCACTCCATACAAGATTATTTCACACAAAAACAGATAGATTTTATTTTGTCCGACATAATTTCCATTTAGAAAAATGAATAAAAAAGCTCAAATTCGAAATATTTGTATCTTTGTGATAATTACTTTGTCGCTTCTTTGGATACCCAAGGTAGCTTCCCAGTATGTAAGTGAGACAATAGATAAAAACCTATTTAACCCTTTAGGAATTTTCAGCCCCCTTCTGGCGGCAGTTATTGTGAGAAGATTCATATCAAGAGAAGGATTCCAGGATGCAGGACTCGGAATCGGAGGGGTGAGATTAAAGTACTGGCTGTTGGCTATATTTCTACCTTTAATATGGCACGGTATTGGAGGGCTTTTTCTCTGGTCTCAGGGTTTTTATAAAATAGATTCAGTAATAAACTTCCATTTTTCTTCACTTGTTTTGATATTCATAATTGCATTTACGTATTTATTCTCTGAAGAATTCGGATGGCGGGGTTATCTTGTACAGAAACTGTCATCTTTTGGGTGGCATGTCGCTTTTATTGTAACCGGGATCGTCTGGTTTCTCTGGCACCCTCAGCATGTAATCGGGAACAGTATTTTAAATAAATTTGTCAGCCTTATTTTTATAATGCTTCTTAGTTATGTATTCGGTTGGTTGTTCTTGCGGTCAAAAAGCGTGTGGCCATGTGTCATTATGCACTCTTTCCAAAATGAATCTCAGCCTCAAGGTATCTTCAATATGTCTAAAACTCCAACTGACATTCAGGAAAATGTTGTGATATGCATAGTCCTTTTAATTGTTACAGTAATCTTATTTTTACTCGAGCATCCTATAACGGGAGAATCGATATTTAAGCACAATAAGTATATGGGTTTAAAACAAAAATAAAATCTCTGTGGGCTCTGTGCGTTTTTCTTTTCTCTGTGTTCTCTGTGGTTTAAATTAAATATTAAGTTTCCAGATAGCAAAATTCAAGACCGAAGCAAAACTTACCCATAGTAAATAAGGGATTAACAAATAACCTGCAATTCTTGATATGCGGAAGAAAAGAATAATAGATATTAATATAGCAGCCCATAGAAATATAATTTCAATAAAAGCGGCAAAAGGCGACTCCAGTCCGAAGAACAAAATGGACCATAAGGTATTTAAAACAAGATGAAATATAAAAACAGAAAATGCTATTTTTACATCTTTTTCCTTTAAACCTTTTCTCCAAATCAAAAATAAAGCAATTCCCATTAGTAAGAACAAAGTAGTCCAGACAGGGGCAAAGACCCAGTTAGGCGGATTAAATGAGGGCTTATTTATGTTTGCATACCAGCCCGGTATAGAGGAAGTCGTAAAAACCGAACCAATAATGCCCGCAAGCTGGCATATAATTATACTAGAAAAAAGAATTAAAATTTCACCTATTTTACTTCTTTGCATTTTCCCCTCCTTAAATTATTTTGCTATTAAATCATTCTTGAAATCAGAAATTAGACCTTCAATTTTCCATATTCGTAGTTTTGTATTTTCCTTATGACCTAAAAGTTCATCCATTTCTTCGTTTAGACTATTTAATTCTTTTGAAGTGATAGAGATTGGTTCGTGCTGAAGATGGATTTTATCGAGTGGAATTCCGGGAAAATCTCTTAATAATTGGGGTGTCAGGATTAGAAAATCCATGGAGGTGTATCCTTCTTCAGTGTTCATTATCTTTACAGGATAGAATAAAAAATCCGTTTTAAATCTATATTGTATGGCATCGTTCGTTTTTAATTCTTTATCTAAAGATATAACATCGAAAACAAACCATGTGAATTCTTCCGCAAGATATTCTCCGACAACGTTTTTTAATCCTTCGGGGATATTAGGGTTTTCAACCCCCAAAGAATCTAAATATTTTTCCACCCACCTTATAAAACCATCCTTATCCAAAACATGGGCAACGTTAATGTCATGCGCTCCAATCTTTTTATGAAAGGTAATTTCTCCTGCCGGTTGGCTCGCTCTTTCTTTCCCTCCGTTTCGTTTTGATACGAGCAGATTCTGTTCTCGTATCTTTTTGTTTATAAGATGTGTGGCTTTTCTGAAAACTTCTATGTCTCCTTTTTTAACAGTCGGCTCGGCTGGTAAAGGCAGGACCTCCAGGACTTCGGTGGAATCGGAAGCTTTCATGTCTGTCGACAGAAGAAGTATTTCTTCTGTACCGTTCCAGACAATCATTGCTCTCTGCGTAGGCTCAAAAATTTTTACGTTCGGACGGAAAGGAATGGAACCACGGTCCGCGTAAATTGATATACTTAAGAACAATATAAAAACAAACAACTTTTTCATTATATTCAACCTCCAAATAATTTTGATTTATCTTTAAATTCCGGGTTACGTAAAACCATGGGAAATTCCGCGAATGCTGTTAGGCATGCAGGAATGACAGATTAATGCAAATCTTTGTTAATAATCTCTCACTTCGGGCCAAGTTTTACTCCCCCTTTAATTATCACAGGAGATAATTCAAAATTGATTGTTGTCGTCGAATCGGCTACAACGATAACATCGTTTACGGTAACCCGTTCATACCCCATCATTCTGGCTTGCATAGAATAAGTCCCTGGAGCCAATCTTGATATGAAATAATAACCCTGCGTGTCACAGGAAGCTCCCCTATAGGTACCCTCAATTATAACGTTGGTACCGGGTAAAGCTTTGCCTGTTTGTTGATCTGTAACTTTTCCGGATAGCTTACCTGTCGGGCCAAGTCTTACTCCTTCGCTTTTAATTTTCTCAGGGGCTAATTCAAAATTGATTGTTGTCGTCGAATCGGCTACAACGATAACATCGTTTACAGTAACCCATTTATACCACATCATTCTGGCTTGCATAGAATAACTTCCAGGTTTAAGATTTGGAATAGTATATAATCCATTTGTATCAGCTGCGGCGCCTCTATTACTTCCTAGGATTGGAACATTTGCGCCATGTAGAGGTTCACCTGTGTTTACATCTGTGACCTGTCCGGATATTTTACCTGTACTTTTGGCAAAACCTGTGTTCACATCTGTAACTTTTTTGGATATTTTACCTGTACATGCGACAAATAAAATGATGCTTAATAAAATAGTAAGCAAACATACTCTACTTTTCATAATGCCTCCTTTAAATTGTTATTGCTTCTCTAAAATTAAATAATATCATCATTAAGTCAAGATTTTTATTCCTTGACTGTTGCGTACTATTATCTTTTTTTGTTTAATATTTCTTAAAAAATCTACTTCAATAATATCATTTTGCCTAATGATGTAAATCCGGGAGTTTTGAGCTGGTAGAAATATATTCCACCGGGATATTTGGCAGCATTCCACTGGTATAGATGATTCCCGGCATTTAGCTCTTTATTTACCAGTGTTTCTACTTCTTGACCTGAAACATTATAGATGCCGAGTGAAACATTTTCTCTTTTAGGTATTTTAAATTCAATATAAGTTACAGTGTTAAAAGGATTTGGATAATTTTGTCTCACTCGATATGTGGATTCCGGATTTTCTTCGTTGGTGATTCCGCTTTCTTCATTTAATCTGTTATAAACTTTTTCCGGTCCGAAAGATTCTAACTGACCCCCATCTTCCGAAAAAACTGATTCACCTGAATAGGTAATTGTTATTTCGTCTTCTTTTTCTATAGTTTCTGTAAACTGTAATTCAAGTGCAGTGGAATCATTAGAATGGACTTCGATATTCTCTATAGAAATGTTATTTGAACTATTTTGGTTGATAACAAAATCTGAATAGCCGCTGTCTAGTTTAATCATTTTTTTATTAAAAGCTACATTAATTCCGAGTCCATTTGAATCTACCGCAGCGGAATAAAAAACAGGAGCGGATCCAACAGGAGAATCAGAAAAATCAGTAATCCCGTATCCGTATGCAAATAGTGGGTTGTATGGGCTATCACCAAAATTAATAGGGATATCTTCCATTTCTGCCGGCCAGCTATGTGATAGGAGACCTGAAGGATTATAATCGCCAAATAATACATCTGTTATTCCTCTGCCTTCTGTTCCCGGCAGCCAGGCTGCTATAATCGCATCGGAATACGGAATGATCGATTCTATAATTAATGGTCTTCCTGAAATCAAGATAACAACGACAGGCAGGCCAGCGTTTTTAATATTTCTGATTAAATTAATCGTTGAGTCCGGTATACTTAAATCGGTTCTGTCCCCGGAGCTTTCCGCGTAAGGTGTTTCACCAATAACCGCAACAGCAATGTCAGCTGTCGTATCGATTAATTCGCCGCTTTCAGAATATGATATATCTGCGCTAGGTGCTGCTTCTTCCATGGCTTCCTTTATGGTTGTTCCAATGGTAATATCTCCGCCGTAACCTTGCCAGGTGATAGTCCATCCGCCGCATTGATATCCGAGATTATCAGCATGTTTTCCAGCAAGAAGAATATTGATATTTTCTTTAGATAGAGGTAATATTCCATCCTTTTTCTTCAATAAAACTAAAGATTTACGAACTGCCTCACGCGCGACTTCTCTGTGGGCTTCGGTTCCAATAGAATCTAAAAGGCTTCTATCGGCATAAGGTCTTTCAAATAATCCCATCTTAAATTTAGCCGTTAAAATACGTCTTACCGCGTCATCTATTCTATCGTCACTAATATCTCCCTGGTTAACAAGATTTTTTAATGTATTATAAAAATTAATATAATCAAAAGGAGTCATAGTCATATCTATTCCGGCATTTATAGCCGTTTCAATTTTATCCGAATAAGACCCGTTTAAATGGTATATTCCGTCCCAGTCTGATATGACAAAACCTTCAAATCCTAATTCCTGTTTTAGAACAGTATCTATCAGGTAATAATTTCCATGACAATTGACTCCATTCCAACTGCTGAATGAAATCATTACAGTTTTAACATTATTCTCTACGGCTTTAATATAGCCGGGTAAATGAATAGCCCGTAATGTTTCTTCATCTATTTCCGCGTTTCCCGTGTTAATTCCGTCGGTTGTTCCGCCATCCGCGACATAGTGTTTCGCGCAGGCTAAAATACTTGAAGGGTTTGCTATTGTATCTCCCTGCAATCCTCGTATAATCGCCGATCCCAACATCTCAGCCAATTCGGGTGTTTCTCCGAAACTTTCATAAGTTCTACCCCAGCGTTCATTTCTGGCGACAGCTATGCAGGGTGCGAATGTCCAGTTTGAACCCGTCGCGGATACTTCCATTGCCGTAATTCTTCCTATTTCTTCAGCCAGTATAGAATCACGAGTACACCCTAACCCTATGTTATGAGGGAATATGACCGCGCCGTAAGCGTTGTTATGACCATGTACGGCGTCTATACCATAAATTATAGGAATGCCGAGCCTGGTCGACATGGCACTGTTCTGAAAGCCATCAAACATATCTGCCCATGTTTCCGGAGTATTTGGGAAAGGCGACGAGCCGCCTCCGCATAGCAAGGAACCCAAATAGTATGTCGATATGTTATTTAAGACGTCATCGGAGCTTCTTTCTCCCTGAATCATTTGACCAACTTTTTCATCTAATGTCATTCTCCCCAACAGGTCTTCTACCCTTTCTTCGACTGTTGCAGTACTATCTAAGTATATTGTATCCTGGGCAGACAGCGGTTCTACTAAGAATATTAAACAGACAATAATAATTTTTATATAAGCATTAATATATAACATAAAAAAAGCCTCCCAATTATCGGATTAAATCGAAAAAAACAGATTTAATTTGTTTTATTAAAATTTATCAAAAGGTCGATCGTGTGTTTCAATAATTTTGTATCTCCCCAATTACCATGTCCGGGGACGACTATTCTCGCATTTTTATACTTGTTTAAAACTTTTTTGACCGATTTTGGCCATTCTTCCATGTTTGCGTCATCAGTGAAACCGGGGCTCTTACTTTCAAGAGACTTAATCATACATCCGCCAAATAAGATCTTTTTATCGTGAAAATATACCACTACATTATCTATAGAGTGAGATTCTCCGGGGAAATAGACCTCTACTGTTTCTTCTCCTACGTTAAGTTCAAATCCCTCCTTAATATCGAATAACCTATTTGGGGCTTTGAACTTTTGGGTTTTATACGCTTCAAGACATTCTTGTTTTTTCGTTTTAGATTTTTTTAACATCTCCGAAGCCGCTGCCATTGTTTCGTATATCCTACCGTTTTCTATCAGTTCTGCAGTTAATTCTGAGCCATACACGGGAATATTTTGACTTAGCAGATACTCGTTTCCGCCCAAATTATCGTTGTGAAACCCGGTGTTGATTTCTATGATATCAGCTTTCCCATTTTTACTCTTTATCCACTCGACGACTTTTCTTGTCGCTTCATTGTTGTAGGGAGTATCGACGAAAACAACTTTATTTTCTGATAAAAATACAACGAGAGAATTTCCTGGCCATGGAAAAGAATGAGTAACGATATAAACTCCCTTTTCTATTTCTGTAATTCGTAAATCTTCGTTCAATTGAATTTGATTTACACTAGCCTGAAGAAAATTATTTATAAATATTATAACTAAGAGTAAAATTAATTGTGTAAAGCGTTTAATTGAATTTTTACGTATTAAATGTATTCTCATATCAAATTAAATCCAGCAAAATATTTATCGAAGTTTCGACACATTTAAAGCATTTTTCTTTAAGTAGATTTTCATCTTTAAATATCTTTTGCCCTTCTTCTGTTTTCAGGTCACATTTAATAATATCATAGCAAATGGCGCTTCCCATTTTTTCTTCGAATTTATTGTAAAACTCTAATGCCTTTGAATAGGCTTGTCCTATCGATTCCTTATCTTCCGCCTTTTGCCTTCCATATTTTAGATTAATGGCAAGAACCCCACCGGGGACAGCGCCACACACAGAACCTTTCCTTCCTATACCTGCGCCAAAGCTTGTAGCAAAAGCCGGATTCTTTTCAAGACCCAAATATTCCTGCATAGCCATTAAAACGCTTTCCGCACAGTTGAATCCCTCATTAAAGAAAAATACTGCCTTTTCTGAAAAATCTTTTTGTTTTCCCATATCATAAGTGTAATGTTTTTCCTTTTAAAAGTCAACATAGTTGAGGCTTAGATTTCAATTCTGCTGTCCTCGGTTCTTGACTTAGTAAACATCAAAACTATCTTTACTAGGTATGGAAAAACAGCGGAGAAAAATCGAAATAAGAGGTATTGTTCAGGGCGTTGGATTTCGCCCGACAGTTTATCGTTTCGCAAAGAAACATAACCTAAAAGGGTCTGTCTTTAATGATAGTAAAGGAGTAACACTGGATATTGAAGGCCACCGTGAGGATATTAATTCTTTTTTAGAAGAACTTAAAAAAAATCCGCCTCCACTTTCGAGTATCGAAAAAACCCTATCGAAAAAACTTCCTTTAAAAAAATTTCGTGAATTCAAAATAATCGAGAGTAAAGAGCAGAAAGAAAAAACAACCCTGGTTTCCCCGGATATAGCAACGTGTAAGGATTGTCAAAAAGAATTACTGGACACCGAGGACAGAAGATATTTATATCCGTTTATAAACTGTACAAACTGCGGTCCTCGTTTTACAATAACAAAAGAACTTCCCTATGATAGAAAAAACACAACTATGAAAAAATTTAAAATGTGTGAACAATGTAGATCGGAATATGAAAACCCTGCGAACCGAAGATTTCACGCGCAGCCTGACGCGTGCGGCGACTGCGGTCCGCGTCTTGAACTTTTGGACTCTAAAGGGAAGAAAATTAAAGGTAATCCAATAGATAAAACAACAGAATTTTTAAAAGAAGGGAAAATCGTAGCAGTCAAAGGTCTGGGAGGATTTCATCTCGCCTGTAATGCAAAAGATATAAAAGCCGTTAAAACTTTAAGAAAAAGAAAAATACGTCCTTATAAACCACTTGCTCTTATGGCAAAAGACACTTCTGTTATAAGCAAATTTGTCCATGTTTCCAATAAAGAAAAAAAACTCCTTATAAGTCCCCGAGCTCCTATTATTCTTCTAAAAAAGAAGCAAGATTGTATTCTTCCGGCGAATATAGCTCCAAACAATAATTTTCTCGGTTTTATGTTGCCCTATACTCCCCTGCACCTTCTCTTATTTCAAAAGTTGGAAGTCTTGATAATGACTTCCGGGAACAAAAGAGATGAACCGATAGCTTTTGATAATGAAGAAGCAGTTAAAAGGCTCTGTGCTATTGCCGATTATTTCCTTGTCCATAACAGGGATATATGGATTCAGGCGGATGATTCCATAGCCAGAATAGCTGACGGAAAAGTTCTTTTGTTAAGACGCGGACGGGGTTATGCGCCCGGGCCGCTCCGAAGTCCCGTAAAAAGTAAAAAGAAAATTATCGGTTTTGGCGCACATAAGCATAACACTTTTTCAATTTCCAGAGGAGACGAAATTTTCGTAAGTCATTATATAGGGGAAACGGATAATCTTGAGACAATAAAAGCGTTTGAAAGAGGAATAAAACACTTTATTAACTTTTTTGATATTCCACCCGATATCGCCGTAGTTGACTTACATCCGGAATATGAGGCGACTAAGTTCGGCAAAAAATGGGCGGAGAAGAATAAAAAACCTCTAATAGAAGTACAGCATCATCATGCCCATATAGCATCTTGTCTCGCGGATAACCACTTGGATGAAAAAGTAATCGGAGTAGCCTGGGACGGAACAGGGTATGGGGCGGACGGAAAAATCTGGGGTGGGGAATTTTTGATTGCCGATTTGGAAAACTATGAAAGAAAAGCTCACTTGCAGTATATTCCCCTTCCGGGCGCCGAAATGGCTGTGAAAGAACCCTGGAGAATGGGTGCGGTATATTTATATAAGACATTTGGAAAAGATTTTCTTAAATTAAATATAGAATTTACTGAAAAACTTGATACGAAAAAATGGGCTGTTGTTGAAAAAATGATAGATAAAGGAGTTAACTCTCCGGAGACTTCCTCAATAGGAAGACTGTTTGATGCGGTCGCGTCTATCCTAGGAGTAAAAGACTTCATAACATATCAGGGACAAGCTGCGATCGAGCTTGAGATGATAGCAAAAGAAATAGGAGGCGGATTTTATGAATTTGACATACAAGAAGAAAATGATATTTACGTGATAAACCCTTCAGGCGTTATAGGATCGATAATAAAAGATATTAAAAGTAAAGTCAATATAGATGCTATCTCTATGAAATTTCATATAAGTCTAGCGGAAATGATTGTAAAGGTTTCAAGTTTATTAAGAAAAGAAACAGGTATAGATAAAATTTGTCTTTCCGGTGGTGTTTTTCAGAATATGATTCTAAGAAAAGAAACAACTAAAAAGTTGTTAAAAGAAAAATTTGAGGTCTATAACCACGCAAAACTACCTCCGAATGACGGAGGCATTGGAGCAGGACAGGCTGCAATCGCGATGAAACGTTTAGGCTGACTTTAAACCACGAAACACACAAAAAAATATTTACCACAGAGGGTTTATGTTATTTGTCAAGGTCTAATCTTGATTTTTTTATTATGTCTCTTGCGTAATCCTCCATTTTCAGATATGTTACTATTGAGGGACGGGTTTTAGGGTCAACTTGCCCGC
>Ga0315549_1002423_pt1 | contig 17748 bp, 15 predicted proteins | sample SalMarSW160200MG_FD_203101 | JGI IMG/M metagenome (GOLD analysis project Ga0315549, IMG submission 203101) | Salt marsh sediment microbial communities from the Plum Island Ecosystem LTER, Massachusetts, United States - Salt Marsh Sediment SW1601-200 ... | reverse complement strand
TACGCCATGGTGTAACCACCATCAACGCTGATAGTCTGTCCAGTTATGAAGTTAGCTCGGTCTGAGGCCAAGAAGAGAACAGCATTGGCTATATCATCTGGTGTCCCCAGCCGTTCCAGAGGGATACCCTTAGCTATTTTCTCTAGCGCTTCTGGGGTGCCAAATATTCTCATCATATCATCCGTCCACATGCTCTCCGAAGTAGTAACATCTCTGCTTGCAGGAACAACAACACCCGGACAAATCACATTGACGGTTATCCCATAACGGCCAAGCTCCCTGGCTAAAGACTTTGTCATAGAAATCAAAGCACCCTTGCAGCCACTGTAAACAGCTTCTCTCAACTGCCCTACTCTGGCAGCATCAGACCCAATGCTGATAATCTTTCCGTACTTCCGCTCAATCATATGGTCTAAAACGGCTCTAGTGCAGTTTATATCGCTCCAAAAATTGCGGGCTATCTCTTTTTCCCAATCCTCCCTGGGTTTCCTTACAAAAAGATCGTCCCTGACCCAACCAACAACGTTGACCAGTATATCTACCTGACCGAACTTATCCAGTGTTTGCTTTATCATCGCTTGTACCGAATCCCAGTCGGTTACATCCGTCCTTACATTCTCAACTTTGCCCTTGCCTAGAGCATGGGCCTCCTTAGCTACTTTAGCTCCTTGAGTTTCATCTAGTTCGGCTATGGCCACGTTCGCTCCTTGCTCAGCGAAAGCCAGAACTATGCCCCGCCCAATATTGGAGCCACCACCAGTAACAATTGCTGTTTTACCTTCAAGCCCTAAGAAATCCATCTGTGAACTTTTTCCTATCCATTCTGAATTTCATAAGCCGTGCACCTGCCCTCGATTCCAAAACCGGGAAGCTGTCTTTGCCAGCTAGCTCCAACCAGGCAACTCTATATCACACTGGAAATGCTACTTACCGCTGCTTCCTTCCGGACCTGACGGGGTTCATAGTCTCCAGTTGCATAGAACCCGATTATCAACACCGCTCAGCAAAAACAAATCTAGCCGGCCGTAAACCTCAAACAGGAATTCAGCCCCGCTATAGCGGCTTTCGGGTACAGGGCACCGCTAGCTCCCCGCCTAGCACGGCTCAGTTCATGATGTTACCAATAAGTGTTAACCAAGTCAACATCAGGATAATGTGAGCGTCCGGTAATGTCATTCAGAGGAGTCCAATAGACAAGGCTAATAGCTACTCTTTCAGCTAATTCTGGGTTAACTCTGTTTCTTTGAGCTTCTTTCTAGCTATCTTCCCCGAGCTAGTTTTAGGTATGTTGTCTACAAATTCAATTCTCTTAGGGAGCTTAAAATCAGCCAGGTTTTGGTAACAAAGGTTGGACAGCTCTTTTTCCGTGGCATGTTGCCCTTCTTTAAGCACTACGAAGGCTGTGGGTATCTGTCCTCCATAACCATCGTTAATACCTACATAGGCTGCCTCAGCTACGCTAGGGTGGCTCAGCAGCACGAATTCAACTTCTGACGGACCGATCTTAAGTCCCGAAGACGTGACTATTATGAACGACTTCTTCTCTATATACTCCAGGTAGCCCTCTTCATCCATCCTGACTAAATCTCCGGTATAAAACCAGCCATCCTTAAGGACTTGAGCCGTGAGTTCAGGAGCTTTATAGTATCCTTTCATCACCCAGGGGGCATTGAACACAGCTTCCCCTATTTCGCCCCTGGGAACTTCCTTGCCGCTGTCATCCAGTATCTTAAGACTGCAAATTGGCTTGCCAACAGTCCCCACTTTACGGCTGTTAAAGGTGCTTATGGAAACGGCTGAAGCTTCCGTGAGACCGTATACTTCATAAAGGGATAACCCGAACTTGTCCTCCAGAGTTTCCATTAGCTTAGGAAAGGACTTTGCCCCAGCGGTAACAGCCAATCGCAGCGAACTCAGGTCATATCTTCCCAAAATTTCGTCACGCACCATAGCCAGGGCATTGTACATGGCAGGAACGCCAAAGATAATAGTTCCTTTCTCCTTTCCCACAGCCTCCAGGACAGCTCTGGGAGTGAAATTAGGGATAAGCACAATGGTAGAGCCTGTGATTATCGAACCAAAAAGAACCTCAAATAAGCCAAAAAGATAGGAAAAGGGAACAAGGTCTATGATGACATCTTCTCTTTTCCGTTGTATGCCTGCAGAAATTATGGGGGGAGTTCCCATAAAGGAAGCATGTGTATGTATCACGCCTTTTTGCTTCCCCAGTACGCCAGAGGTGTAAAATATAGTAGCTTTGTCCTCGTCCTTTATATCGATAGTCGGTGATATGGGAGAGCTGTTAGCTATCATCCTGGTATAAGAACCTGCATCAACCTCAATTATGCGTTTTAGCAAAGGAATGTGATGCAAAACTGAGGAAAGAATCTGAGAAAATTTCCTCTCCGTTATCAGAATTTCCGAGTCGGAGTCTCGCAGCAAAGAATCAAGCTCAGGTGCTTTAAGCGCAGTGTTGAGCAGCACAGCTACGCCCCCACCTTTAATCACCCCGAAATAATTGATGACCCACTCTGGGCTATGGGACATCAAGATAGCGACATGGGTACCCTTTTTCATCCCCAGCTTCAGGAGGGCATTGGCTACTCTGTTAGAAGCTTCATCCAGTTCCCCATAAGTAATCCTCTGAGCACCAAGAATAATGGCTTCCTTGTGTGGTATTTCGCTGGCAGTATCTTCCAAGGTCTGTTTAATATTCATCTCAGCCTCCGGAAAACCTTATAAAAGAGTATATCGTAATAAAAAGTATAACGTAAAGCCCTCAGTCATGATTGCTGGGAAAAGAATAAATTGCTTTGCAATGACGAGAAGTTGAGGTATCGCTAATATGTTGGACGAGTACCAGCTATTAACAACTTGAGAAAGCATACCATTACTAGAAAGAAGAGATTGTCCTCAGCACCACTGAGGTCTCGATCTGCCTCTCGGGGATGTTCCAATATGTCTGCAAGAGCTTATCCTTTTCCCTGGACGACACCAGTTTGAAACCGTGTTTCTCGTAGAATCGAATGGCCCAGGTGGCATCAGCCCAGGTCCCTACCAGAATTTCCGGAGTCTCGGCCAAGCCTACGAGATATTCAAGTAGCCTCGTGCCAATTCCCCCTCTCTGGCGCCCTGGAAGCACATAAGCATGCCTGATCAACGTGGTATCTTTAAGAGCCTGAATTCCGGCCACTCCGAGCAAATGCCCGCCTTCTACCCAGCCAAAAAATCTAACGCCAGCTTCAATTTCTTCTTTTAATTCCCCGGCTGACATATACGGTTCTTTCCATCTATCATACGGGACTACTCCTTTGTAAGCTTGCGCAGCGTCATCTATGACCTTGAGTATAGCATCGGAATCCGAAGGCAATAGGCTACGAATCATGTTGTTTTAAACAGAGAATAGCGGGCACACGCTTCTCGGCTAATGTTACGGCTTCCGTGGCGGTTGCGGTTGTGTTTGTTGTTGGAATTGTATGGCAATTACTTCGCTTCCTGCTTCGAATAGCTCTGACTTGATTTCGTGCACCAGGCCCCAGGACTGCGCCTCTTCGGGATTAAAAGTTGTCCTCTCAATCATGGCATCAGTAATATCTTTGGCGCTTTTACCTGTATTGGCTGCGATTACCTTGGCAATATTCTCCATATCAATCCTCAATCCCTTTAACCTTTCCTCCAGCAGTTTCTCCTCTAAATTCTGTTCCCCTCTAAACTGCGCACTAACGCCGTGAAATAGAAATCTCGCCTGGGGTACTGACAGCCTCTTTGAACCGGCACAGTATATGACAATGCCTATTGAGTCCACGCTGCCGAAATTGTGTGTAGTTATGGAAGCAGGTAATCCTTTCAAATAATTATATGCGCTTAGACCATGGATAACAGAGCCGCCCGGCGAAGAGATAAGAAGGATGAAATCTTTTATCCCTTGCTTCATTTTCTGGTCGACGGCACTCATCAGGGCATTGACCGTGGCATCAATCACCGGGGCGAAGAACCTGATTACAACTGGTTTTGTAGCCATGTTTTATCCTCCTCTTGGCTTGTACTCCATTTCATTTCTGCAAATCTGCCTTGATTATAACAAATATCGTAGAATTAAGAGGTAATTTAATAACCTCTTCCTCAACGTTAGTAATTTCGATACAGTTGGGCGTAAAATTGAGGTCAGGAAGCTCCGCTGTGCTATACTTACACACAGGAATTAGCTATGAAAGATACGGGTAAGGTAAACCTTAGAGGCAAGCTGGAATCTTTGGCTAAGGATATGGGGGCAACTTACTTCGGTATAGCTGACCTTACTCTTGCCAGACAGCGTATTTCCGAGCAGGGCGGAGAATTTCTGACTCAGTTTCCACGAGCTGTTTCTCATGGCTTCGTTCTCACGGATGGCATTGTAAATACGCTGGTCCATCATAAAAATATTGCTGCCCTAAACACTTACTGGCATTACGTGTATCGAATTATAAATCCTCGCATAGACTCGATTTCTATGATGTTAGCCCAATCCCTGGACAAAGCCAGTTTCCAAGCTTTCGTTGTCCCGTCGTCTCAAACAGTGGATAGAACCAGGCTTACCGGTGTGTTCTCCCACAAATTAGCAGCTCATTTGGCTGGGCTGGGATGGATTGGCAAGAGTGCCTTGCTCATTACACCGGAACATGGTCCCCGCGTGAGGTGGGGTACGGTGCTCACAGATGCTCCGTTAGAAGCGGGAATACCTATGGATGAGATGTGCCACGACTGCTGTGCATGTGTGGAGGACTGTCCCGCACATGCCTTTACCGGACAGGCTTTCGATAAACCCAGACAGAGGAACGAGATATTCGCTGCTGAGGCATGTGACCACTATCTAAACGAACGAGAGCAGACTCGGCACAAGAGTTGCGGTGTATGCGTTTATATCTGCCCGTTCGGGAGAAATCAGTGAGCAAAAACTTTCCTTGATAGTCTCCGCAGTTTGCTTTTCACATCTGTGTTTGATAAGCGGCATCAATCACCGGGGCGAAGAACCTGATTACAACTGGTTTCGTAGCCATGTTTTATCCTCCTCAAAATAATGCAGACGTTGCCCAACATGTCACAGATTTGAGAGGTCAGAGAGACAAAAGCCAAGAGCTGGAACTTCATATGTTTCGACATCGCAAGTCAGACAAATCACTCTGAGAACCTCCCATTATCTTTCGATTCCGAAAGCTTGTGCACATTTTTCTCCAGCCATCCTATCCTTTCCACTTGCCTTATGTCAAATTCGGGAACATAAGGTTTAACATCCAGAAGGGGAGTCCCATCTACGATGTCCACATCCCAAATATGGAGCATATTCCCTTCAACCTTGGCAAGGCGTACTATCGAGATGCCGATAGGATTAGGTCTATTGGGACCTCGCATGGCAAAGACTCCATGTGTTTCGTTATCCATATAAGGCTTCGCTATCAATGTCGACCCTTTGGATAAGTGAAAATGGTATAGCAAAATAATGTGAGAAAAACCTTCAATATCTTTCAGGCCTTCAGCATATTCCGGGAATATCTCGACTATCCCGTTGATACCTTTAGCACCTGCAGGCTGTATAGGTGTCCCCTTGGGTTCCTTGAACGGAGAATGAATAACTCCGATTGGCTTGTATTTTATCTCATTCATGCTTTCGTCCTTTTGCATATGTGGGCCTCGGTGTTGCCCCCAGATGAAGCAAGGGAAGTCGTTCCCGCAAGAATCGTCTAATTGTAGCACACAGCATAGGTTTAATGAGTTGGAGAGGAGCTAGTCGCAAGGCAGGATTAATAGTGGGGAGTTTTGCTATACTATAAATAGGGATTAGCTTCATGGGAGACTTAGATAAGGTCAAGCGGAGGATAGAAGAGCTGCGGGGGGTAATTAATCACCATAATTACCGCTACTACGTGCTGGATAGCCCTGAAATCAGCGACGCCGAGTACGATGAGCTGATGAAGGAGCTCAAGCAGCTTGAGGCTGAGCATCCTGAGTTTGTTACCCCTGACTCTCCGACGCAAAGGATTGGAGCACCTCCTGTAGAAGCGTTCGGAGTTGTCGAACATCCCCAGCCTTTGTTGAGCCTGAGCAATGCTTTTTCTTACGAAGAACTGGCAGCCTGGCATAAAAGAGTAAGCAACCTTTTAGGGGGGCGCCAGTTTGACCTTGTTTGCGAGCCTAAAATCGATGGGCTGGCAGTAGCTTTGACTTACGTTGATGGCTTGCTCGTCACAGGAGCAACCAGGGGAGATGGCTACCGGGGTGAGGACATCACCCAGAACTTGAGAACCATCAGGAGTATTCCCCTTTCCGTGCCCGGAGAGACACCGCCCAGATTTGAAGTCCGGGGCGAAGTTTATTTTCCAAAGGCTGGTTTTAAAAAGCTTAACGAAGAAAGGGCCAAAGAGGGGCTGCCGCTTTTTGCCAATCCCAGGAATGCCGCTGCCGGCTCGGTAAGGCAGCTCGATTCCAACATCACTGCCAGGCGCCCCCTGGATATATTTATCTACGCTTTGGGTTGGGCTGAAGGCAAGGCGGTGCCTGACAACCACTGGAAGATCATGCAATACCTCAAGTCTTTGGGATTCAAGATAAACCCCGATATTGCCCTACGCCACTCTCTCGATGAAGCGGAGAAATATTATCAGAGCTGGGTAGAAAGCCGGGAAAAGTTTCCCTACGAGGCTGATGGCATAGTAGCAAAGGTCAATTCCATTGCCCTCCAGCAAGAGCTGGGCACTGTGGCTCACGAGCCAAGATGGGCAATTGCCTATAAGTTTCCCGCCGTTCAGGGCACCACAAAGCTAATTGATATTGGCATAAATGTGGGGAGGACGGGGAGCCTTAACCCCTATGCTATTCTGGAGCCGGTCCGAGTAGGAGGCGTGGTTATCAGCTCAGCAGCGCTGCATAATGAGGAGGACATCCACCGCAAGGACATCAGGATTGGCGACTGGGTCGTGGTGCAGCGGGCTGGCGAAGTTATTCCTGAGATTGTCGAACCTATTGTCAGCCGCCGTAATGGCAAGGAGAAAATCTTCTCCATGCGGGAAAAAACCTGGGAAATTTACAAGAAAAGGAAGGGCATCGTGGGGAAAGAAAAACCTTTGGATTATCCTGTTTGCCCTGTCTGTGGCAGCGAGGTCATAAAGCCAGAAGGTGAAGCTATGCATCGCTGCACCAATGCCGCCTGCCCCTCTCAAGCCCTGGAGAGAATCAAGCACTTCGTCAGCCGCGGGGCAATGGATATAGATGGCGTGGGGGAAAAGCTATGCCAGGCTTTGTTCGAAGCTAGCCTGGTCAAGGACGCTGCCGATTTATACCGCCTCACCAAGGAGCAGCTTCTCGGTCTGGACAGAATGGCAGACAAAAGCGTCTCCAATGTGCTTAATTCTATCGAGAGAAGTAAGGACAGACCCTTAGCCCGAGTTATCTTCGCCCTGGGAATCCTCCACATTGGTGAGCAATACGCCGAACGATTAGCTGAGAACTTCCATAGCATAGATGATCTAGCCAAAGCCAGTGAGGAAGACTTGCGATCCATTCGACCCATTGGTCCCAAGATAGCTGAAAGCATCGTGGCCTTTTTCAGACAGAAAGGAAATAAGCGAATCATTGAGAAGCTAAAGGAAAAGGAGGTAGGGCAAGGGCTGGGGAAGAGAAAAGCTAAAGCCGTCAAGCCCCAGAAGTTACCTCTAGCCGGACGGGAATTTGTTTTTACCGGGAAGCTGGAATCCTTCTCCCGTTCAGAGGCAGAAGCGAAAATAAAGGCTCTCGGTGGCAAAGCGGGCTCAGATGTCACCAAGAAGACTTCCTATGTGGTTGTGGGCACCGACCCCGGCTCCAAGTTAGTCAAAGCTCAAAAATTGGGGATAAAGACAATGAATGAAACTAAGTTCCGGGACTTGCTAAATAAGGCTGAAGGCAAATTATAGAAACTCTCTTAAATCTAAGTTTATTGGAATACCATTTACTAATCTTATTGGGCTGTAACGCTCTAGCTTCGCTTTGAGTCCATTAAGTCCAAGACGGAAATCCCCAAACTATGACATTTGGAATATGATTCGCCCACGCTAGGGGTCAGTGAAATTTGAGGATAGATTATATTTGATTCCTGGCCAACCTTCCGCTGGCTTAAACAAATACACCAAATCCACCGGGACAGTACGCGAGCCAAATGCTGAAACACAAATCGTCCCTGTTATGTTACTAAGCGTTACAAGCGTTACATTCGCGCCGACAGCCAGCTCGAACTGTTGCTCACCTTCAACCGAACTGACAAGAACAAGGCAAGGATGGTTTCCTACATTCTGAATTATGACCCCATTATCTACGCCGGTTACGGAAACCTCGGATGAAATTCCCAGGTTGTATGATAAGCCCATCAAGGCTAACAAGGCTAAAGCAAGAATACAGCAAATTAGAATAGCTATTCTCATTGACTTTCTCTTAATTCAATTTCAAATCCATCCAGCTCGGCTAACAGCTATCGGGTTATACTACCACAAGACCTCTACTCCTCTCGCCTCAAGCTGTGGTATAAGGGTGTTGATGGACTCGGCACTCAGAGGATTGTGCTGAAGGTCAACCTCGTCTCCTCCACCAAGTCCTGCGTTGCTTACCAGAGGTGCGATGTCACTTATCTGGTTCTGGCAGAGATACAGTTCTCTCAGGTTGGTGAGATTTGCAAGGGGAGAGATGTCGCTTATCTGGTTATCGGATAGACTCAGCCTTTTCAGAGCAGTTAGGTTCGATAGGGGAGTAATGTCAGTTATTTGGTTGCCGCCAAGGTCAAGATGGAGTGAATATGAAACAAACGCCTCCCATTCTTGGGTACCTAGACCTACTAGATTGGACAAAGGAGTGATGTCATCTATTTGGTTATTGGCAAGATGCAGCATTACCAGATTTGTGAGACCGGCAAGAGGGCTGATGTCCCTTATCTGGTTATCCGACAGGCTCAACTTTGTCAGGTTAGTGAGGTTAGAAAGAGGGGTAATGTCACTTATATTGTTATCATCAAGAACCACCCACTCCAAGCCGGTCAGGTTCGAGAGCGAGGATATGTCACTTATCTGGTTGTGGCTGAGCACGAGGTCGGCTGAAGGCGGGATTGAAAAGAATGTGTGCTTACCCAAATTCACCAGATTAGACAGCGAGGTGATATCACTTATCTCATTCTCGGCAAGGTAAAGGTAGTCCAGGTCGGTGAGGTTTGAGAGAGCACCAATGTTGCCTACTTGGTTACCATTAAGGTTTAGGAGTTCAAGATTGGTGAGGTGCGAGAGAGGGGCGATGTCACCTATTTCGTTGTCCTCCAGCACCAATTCTGTCAAGTTGAAACACCACTCCACCCCAGCGAGGTCAATGATATCCCTATCCGAAGCATCAAGGAAAGTGAGATCTTCCAGATCTGAAGGGTAGATGGGGCCCTCGGGTATGCCAATGGCTTCCCTGACCGCTGCCTCAAGGTTGGGGTCGGCGAAGGTAACCGACAATGGACGCAGGTAGCAAACCGTTGATAGATGCGCGTATGCTACTACCACGGTAACAACTACGATACAACCTACAATGATTCCTGCGAGCTTTTTCTTACTCATTCCATCGTCTTTTCACAATAAAGATTATTAGTCCAATCTGCTGAACTTTCCCCATTGTCTCCGGTTATCCACTGCGCCTTCCTTTCGTCTAAGCAGCTCTCCTTCTATTACTACTATAACGCAGAAGACCGAAAAAAGTTGCATTATTCCGCTTCGCTTAATCTCTCCCGAACTCAGGGACATCATACCAATTAGGCCCACTGCGAATTACGCATTATGTCCATCGAATAATTCGGTTTGCCCAGGCTAGGGGTCAGTGAAGCTTGAGGATAGCTTGAGGCTTTATCGGAATTGGATTTACTAATGTTATTGAGCTGTAACGCTCTAGCTTCGCTTTGAGTTCGTTAAATCCAAGACGGAAGTTCCCAAGCTACGACTTTTGAGAAAGGATTTGGCTTTCGTCACAAGCATAACAAAACGCTATGTTGTTGGATAACTTTCTACTATGTTGCTATGGCTATAGGAATGATAGGCTAGAAGTACTTCGTGATTAGTGCTCATTTATGAATTCGCTCGCTCTATTTATGGCTGCTTCTTCATGTATCATAATTGGATTCTCACTGATATTCTGCATGCGAAACATCATATCGCGTTCGCTAACCTCGCTCCTGACCTCTCCTAACAGTATAGTAGCCACCTTATCAACACCAACGCGATGGCTGTAACCAATCGCGAGAAGCATCGTATCGATGTCCTTTGCTCGCCTTGCGTGGTTTATTGTTCGAGATAAAAACCAGCTCCAACCCCTCTCTAGTTCTAGCATGCTAGCTTCACCGTATCCTAGTTTATTACGACAGTACCCATTAATAATGCCAATATCCGCAAGCCAACCGAGCATCTGCCGCCAATCTTCTCGTTCATATGCATCCCTCATTCGATTTTGGATGTCTGCAATAACACGAGGAATCAGTACTGTATCGTCTATGTCATCTAGCCCTCGTCGAATCTGACCCAATCCAGCTGCTAGCTGATTCAGATGAGGCGGCGAAGATGGGCCTGTAAGTACATGAATTACTTTCGCCAAAAAACTCCAGTGAGCCGGTAGTAGAGTTTCTTCGAGCCATTGACAGTTAGTAGGAGTCCGATTTGGCGCTCGAGTATATTCTGCACCTTTCAGGTAGGCCCGATCCAACAGAACAGCAGATATTTCCTCTAATCCTTTTTGAGATATAATATCTTTGGCATATTGTTCACGGTAACTATTGATCAATTTCATCGGGTCTTTTTTTGCTTCTAACTCGCCTGCGTTCACTATATCCAATATAGTCCCGAATAACTTCTCCCCTTGTCTTACGTTTTTTGTGATTGGATAATCTCTATGCGGAAGTGTATACCAAGTATAGATGACAGCAGCGGCTCGAGTAACTAAGTACCAACTGCGCTCTTTATCTGCTTTTATTGGATCGGATATACCAGCCAATAACAACGCATCGGCTAGGAGTACGTAGGCATCACCATAATTTTCGTCCTCCGCTATAGCCAATTGGCAGTTTCTTATTACCTCGATAAGGCTATCAACTAATGCGAATTCATCTTTAGCTTTGAGGGGTTGTTCAGCACGTTTCCAATATTTGTTGGCTTCATTGAAGTATTTCCCTGCAGTACGAGCTTTATCAAAGCGCTTAAATATGCTCATAACTCCCTTCAACTATGTGTCTCCATACTTCAACTGCGTAATAGCCAGGATTTTAGTCTTTCCTTAGCCACGGCTTGGAGACTGTTCTCCTGAGTCTCTGGTAAGTAGTCTCCCAAAATGGAGCTTTACGATACTTTTTTGCTATCTCTTCTATATCGATACCCTCTTTTGTTGTATCTTCAGGCTCATCAGTAGTATTCTTCAAAGTAAGAGATTTTAGCACCTCGCCTTTCGGCCCAAATATCGTAATCACTTTAGGACGCCCCGATTGTTTCTGGTTAAACCGCTCGCGAGCCCAATCAATAGCAACTTTGCTAATAAGTCTAACTACTTCCCCTGTAAGGCCACTGACTACCGCGATTTCAATAACTTCATACCAGGTGACAGCGTAACCCTTGTATCCATTGATTTTGACTCGTACTTTATACTTCGGACAGCAAACGCGGATTGCTTTAGCAAGCTCTTCAGCTTCCTCGGGCACAATATCACGTGGGTTTTTAGGCCGTACAATAATCTTCTTACTCATCAATCTACCATAGCCACAGTATGCATCCTAATCTCATTATACCACTTGCTAGCTCAGTGAAGTTCGAGGATAGCTTGAGGCTATATCAGAGGATTGAGCAACTTTTGAGAGGGGCTTTGGCTGTCGTCACTTCTTACGATGAAGTAGGAAGGATACAATCAAGTATTGGAAGTTGTAGTGGCGTAACACGCTGAGCTATAATCCGCTTAAAATGGATGAACAGAGCGAGTTAATCCTTGTGAAGTTGTACGGAATAGAACGGGGGTACATAAACTATTTGCCTCAAAGCATCCCGGCAATACGAGATGTTAGTTCATTGGTGAAGGAAGTATTTGACTCTCGTGTGCATGTCCAGATATCGGGTCACGATTGTGTGTTCAAACAGGATATACAAGCTGGGTTAAGGCGGAGAGTGTTGAAGGAACTAGGCAAAAAATGCATAGTCTGTGGCCGGTCCGAAGAGAAAGGTATGCATGTCCACCATATAAAGCCATCTAGGAGAACATGGAACAATGCATTTGGAGTAACGGTGTTGTGCGAGCCCTGTCATAAAATGATAAGGAGTGGAATAGGCAAGACCGAAGAGCAGGTGCAAGCTATCTGCAAAGAAATAACGAGCAGAGACAGCAATAAGTATGACCCTTCAGATGGTATAGAGTACACTGAATCATCAATAGTGAAATTGCCCCACTGGAATTACTTTTATTATGACTAGTAAATGATTCTCCGCTTTAATTCTCATCTTCTAGGATGGGTTAGGTTAGCGTGGTTTATGCAGCCTTTCCCAAAATAGGATATTCTAAAGCGGACAACACCGCCACGCTATTGAGATGGGTGTCTATTCCTCAGCATCATTCTCGCGGCCTCGGTCAACCATTCGGGGAAGAAGTGACATTTTCCCCTTGTTCTAATAAAGAATTCATGTTAATTTGTGCTTAGAACCCCGTGTGCTACCCTGACAAACCAAATCCCGCGGGTGAGGTTTCACAGAACGTGACTGTAAACACAACACGGATTAAAAAGGAAGCGCGGTGGCCAGAAAGGATTTTGCCATTTGGACTTCGTCTACTAGTCGAGCTCTTCTACTGACTACTGTCTACTTGTTGTCGAAAGGGCAAATGCTGACGAAACGAATCGTACGTATTTTAACAACTGAATCCGCTGCGCGCAGTCGCCTTACGTATGAAAAAGAGCTGTTGAACTCCAAAAAAATAGTCATTTTTACAAAACGAATCATCCCGGCTTCCTTGCTGTTGTCGCTCATGCAACTTCTGTGAAATGGGATATTCTAGAGCGTTAAGGCTAAATAATGGCGAATATAAGGCCATTCAGCCAACCAAGCCTGAAAGTAGAAGACTAAAGCGAGTTAAGCCAATCAATCTTGCTCCTGGTCAGTATAACTAAATAACTAATCTGTAGTAGTCCTGATTAGTGTAGTGTCCGTGGAATTCGAGCGAGATTAAGCGAAGCGGAATAATGCAACCTTTTCGACTCTCTTGCATTATGGTTGTAGTGGAGGGCCGGGTCGGTGAAACAAACAGAGCCATCGGCTTCTATTTCTAAGGGAGGCGTCAGAGTGAAATCCGTCTCGGAGCAGATAAGAAGCCCGACAGGCGTAGTAATAACTAATAAGCTACTACTAGCCGCTTTCGTTGTCTTGAACGTCATAGACGGTATTGTCACCAAGTCTCTGCCAGCAGCCGGTGCATTCGAGTTAAACCCGATTATGTCACATACTGGTTGGGTGTTTTGGACAGTCAAACTTGGCATAACAGTAATTGTTACCCTGGGACTACTTTTCTTCGAGCCCAGGTTCCCCCGTCAGGTAAGAAGGATACTTACGGGTCTTGTGGCCGGGATGGTAGTTATCTGCCTATTCAATTTAGCAGTATTGATATCTATATGTATATTAGGAGAGGTTCGATAGGCACCTCGCACTGTATGTCATTGGAAACCACATCTTGTTGCCAGGCTTTTGTAACCCTGTCCAATATTAAGGCTATTTAGATAATAAGGCCTAAAACCTAAAAATGGTACAATTTAATTATTGGTGAAGTAGCGTATGTTCAAAAGACCGGCCTGCGTCATAGTTACCAGTATCCTTCTTGTTAGTACGCTTCTAGCAGTGACAGTATCCGGCTGCCATCCAGTCTCAACGTCGCAAAACCAGGAACCGATTGAAATCATGTCTGTGTTGGGTCCTGTCAGACCGTTTACTCTCTTAGGGCCGGTAGTCGAAATAACCTTGAAGAATGTGGGGGTTGAGCCTGTTATTTCGTTAACTGCCACTCTTGAACTCGGCAGACCCTTCGACTTTATCTTTAATGTTACTCCTGCGAATCCTTTGCAGCCTAATAAAAGCACTAGCGCCAGACTCTGTCTAATCGCAGGAGGATTTGGTACTAATGTTCCGTATCCTTTGACGATAAATGCAACACTCCAAAACGGGGACAAATTCGTTTACACAAAGCTGGTACAGATTGTAGAACCCCCGCTGATGCCTACCTGGGGCTGGGCAATAATAGCCATAGCCATAGTTATACTCGTGATAGCAGTCATAGTCCTTCGGAGACGTCGAGCAGTGAAGGCATAGCCCTATCAGCAACCTTTCCTAATATTGTACTTTAGCTTGTTTTGTTGCCTCTGACGTAACAAAAGGCCAAAATGTTACCTCTCTAAGCCGGCTTGTTGTCTAAAGTAACGAGCATTTGCTTAGCGTCAACAGAATCAGCCATAATATCCAGAGACTGAATTCCCATAAACTCTAAGTCAATGAAACTCATAGTTGGTCTGGGGAATCCCGGTAAGACCTATGCCCATAATCGCCATAATGCTGGCTTCCGGTGCCTGAATTACTTCGCCAGGCTTCATTCTATTCGCTTTGACCACAGGCAATGCCGGGCTAGAGTAGGCATTGGCGAAGTAAGTAGCGAGAAAGTATTGCTGGCCAAGCCCGGGACATTTGTGAATCTCAGTGGTAACTCCGTGGCTGGCCTGGTGCATAAGCATAAGATTCCTTTGAGCGACCTCCTGGTAATACACGATGACCTCGATTTGCCACTGGGCAAAATTCGCCTGCGCCAGAGCGGAAGCTCGGGAGGACACAAGGGAATGAATTCTATTATTTCCACCCTGGGAAGCGAGGACTTCCCCCGAATCAGGGTGGGGATTGGACGGCCCCAGGCGGAGGAGCAATCCATGAGCGAGGACGCTATAGTCAATTATGTGCTCAGCAATTTCTCCCCCCAGGAAGAAGCAATAATCAAGCCTGTAATTGCCACGGTATCTGAAGCCATTGATTGTTTTCTTACCCAGGGGATAGAAGCGGCAATGAGTAAGTTCAACTAGCCGCTTTATAAGGCTACATGCCATGCCATATTCAAATGAGAATCTAACAATACAGCATTTAGTTAAATCTGGTAAACTCGCAGAGCAGACGACATTAATACATCTTGTGACATTTTATGCTTAATCCCACTATAGTTATGCAAGTTGCAACTCGCGTAACTTGACAACCAGACGGCTATTGCACACAATTGGGAGGGAGATAAGCGATGGCGAAGGAGAGGAAAGAAAAAGAACTGCCGAAAGGGAAGCCGAGAGGAAGAGTCAAGCGCTCCTCCAGCACCCGAAGCCAGCGCAACATCCCTGAGCGCGAGCAGCAGATACAGGAGACACTGCGCCAGAGCGAGGAGTGTTATCGCATATTAACAGAGCAGTCTCTGGTGGGGATAATTGTGCTTCAAGATTCCAGCGTTATCTTCGCCAACGATGCCGTTGCTGCAATCTGCGGGTATAGTGTTGAAGAGTTACTGTCACTGCCGCCAGCAAAAGTGCAGGCGCTGATACACCCCGAAGACCAGTCGCTCGTTTGGGGGCGTGTTCGAGACCGACTGGACGGTAAAGCAGTGCCTCCACATTATCCATGCCGCATCATCCGGAAGGATGGGGCGGTACGCTGGCTGGAGATTTATTCTAACCGCATCGAGTATGGCGGGAAACCTGCCATCCAGGCAGTCATCATAGACATCACCGAGCACAAGCAGGCAGACGAGGCACTGCGGGAGAGCGAGGAGCGGTACCGGGCTTTGTTCGACCGCTCGCTTGACTGCGTCTTCGTACACGACTTTGAAGGCAATTTCCTGGATGCCAACGATACGGCTTTGAACTTGTTGGGCTATGAGAAAGAAGATATACCCCACCTCAATTTTGCCTTCCTGCTGAGCCAGGACCAGCTGCCCACGACCCTCGCCACGCTCCGGAAATTGAAGGACACCGGGGCTCAGAAAGAAGTGAATGAGTTCAGGCTCAGATGCAAGGACGGTTCATTTGTGGACGTAGAGGTCATAGGAGCCATTATCTACCACGAAGGAAAGCCCCATGCCATTCAGGGGGTTGGCAGAGACATCACCGATCGCAAAAAGGCAGAGGAAACGCTGAGGCAGTCTGAGGAGAGATACCGGGCTATTCTTGAGGAGATGGGCGATGGCTACTTCGAGACTGACCTCGCCGGCAATCTTACTTTTGTTAATGATGCAATGATCCGTGTCTTAGGCTATTCCAAGGAAGAGATAATCGGGATGAATTATAGAGCCCTTAGACCTAAAAAGGATGCAAAAGCTGTTTTCAAAGCCTACAATCGCATTTATAAGACCGGTGAGCCATTGCGCAACTTCTTCACCGAGATTATTTGCAAAGACGGGAGGCACATATTTGCCGAAACATCGGCTTTCTCGATAAGAAACGACAAAGGCGAGATTATTGGGTTCCGAGGAGTTCGCCGTGACCTCACCGAGCGCAAAAAGGCAGCGGAGGCGCTTGAGAAATCCGAGATGCGTTACCGCCAGCTTGCAGAGAACGCCGGTGAGGCTATCCTTGTTATCCAAGACAACGTGATCAAATTCGCTAATCCCAAGGGAGCCGAGCTTTCTGGCTATTCAATAGAAGAATTGGCTTCCAGGCCGTTTGTCAACTTTATCCATTCCAACGACATTGATATGGTGGCTGACCGCTACGCCAGGAGGCTTAAAGGTGAGGCCGTTCCCCAAATATATGACTTCAGGATTATCAGGAAAGATGGTGATATCAGGTGGAGTGAACTTAACGCCGTGCCAATTTCATGGGAGGATCGACCGGCGGTGCTGTGCTTCATGAGCGACATCACTGAACGCAAGCAGGCAGAGGAGGCACTGAGACAGTCTGAGGAGAGATACCGAACCATGCTGGAGGAGATGGAAGATGGCTATTATGAAGTGGATATGGCGGGCACCTTCACTTTCGTCAACGATGCAATGAGCCGCATCCTTGGGTATTCGCGAGACGAGTTGATTGGAATGAACTACAAGGCTTATACTCCCAAAGAGGACGTCAAGCCTATTTTCCAAGCGTATAATCGCGTGTACCGAACGGGTGAGCCGCTGAAGTGGTATCCCATGGCGGAGTTCAGGAAGGACGGGACGCAAATACTCGCTGAAGACTCGGTTTTCCCTTTGCGGAATGAGAAAGATGAGGTTATCGGATTCCGCGGTATCAGCCGCGACGTTACTGAGCGCAAGCGAGCCGAGGAGGCACTGAGACAGTCTAAGGAAAGATACCGGACCATACTGGAGGAGATGCAGGATAGCTATTTCGAGGTTGACCTCGCCGGAAACTTCACCTTTGTCAATAGTGCGGCATGCCGCCACCTGGGATACTCGAGGGAAGAGCTGATTGGAATGAGCTATAAGGGCTTTACAGCTGAAGATTATATAAAATCCGTATTTCAAATCTTTAATGAAGTGTACCGGACCGCCATGCCAAACAAAGGCTTCCACTGGAAAATCATCCGCAAAGATGGCAGCCCCGGGTTTATCGATACCTCGGTCGCTCTTCTGCGAAATGACCAGGGCGAGATTATCGGGTTCAGTGGCGTTGGGCGCGACGTAACCGAGCGCAAGAAAATAGAGGATCAACTCATACTTACCGACCGGCTGGCTTCAATCGGACAGCTTGCAGCC
>Ga0315549_1002419_pt1 | contig 17780 bp, 17 predicted proteins | sample SalMarSW160200MG_FD_203101 | JGI IMG/M metagenome (GOLD analysis project Ga0315549, IMG submission 203101) | Salt marsh sediment microbial communities from the Plum Island Ecosystem LTER, Massachusetts, United States - Salt Marsh Sediment SW1601-200 ... | reverse complement strand
TTGAAAGGAATATTTTTAATAATATTCATGATAAAGATATTGATCTATTAAAGGAGAGTTTAAAGCAATGTAAAAATAATAAATTTTTTTCTTTAAAATTAAAAATGAAAGGTGTCTATAATCAATTCATCACTTATGAAATAAAGGGAGGACTAATTCAAAAAATAAAGAACAGTGAAATTACATTCTAATAATAAGAGAATATAGAAAAGAAGAAAATAATTTAGAAAGAGAAAAAGAACTGAGAAAAATTGCTGAAACACATAAATCTTTAATGGATGGTTTAAATAGAATAGGAATAGGCGTTGATATTGTTGGAATTAATTTTAATATTCTGTTCCAAAATAAGACTTTAAAAGAGAAGTTTGGAGATCTTGTTGGATTTTTATGTTATCAAAAATATATGGGATTGAATAAACCTTGTGAATATTGTCCTATGATAAAGGCGATCGAGAATAATAGAATAGAAAGATCGAAATTAAAGGGTTTAGATGGAAGATTTTATGAAATTATATCCTCACCTTTACCAAATCCTGATGGAAGCATTGATAGAGTTGCGGAAGTGGTATTAGAGATTACTGATTATAAGAAAATTGAACAAAAATTAAGAGAATCTGAAAAAAAATATCGTAATTTTGTTGAAACAATTAATGACTGGATATGGGAAGTGGATCAAAATAGTATTTACACCTATTGTAGTCCAAAAGTATATGATCTTTTAGGATATAAACCAGAGGAAATTATTGGTAAATCACCATTCGACTTTATGCCTCAAGAAGAAGTAGAACGAATAAAATCTTATTTCTTAGATATAATAAAATCTCAGAAACCATTCGAGAGACTTGAGAATATTAATTTACATAAAGATGGTCGATATATAACATTGGAAACAAGTGGTGTTCCTATAATTGATAATAAAGGAATTTTATTAGGATTTCGAGGTATTGATCGTGATATTACTAAAGGAAAGGAAATAGAACTTAAATTAAAGGAATCTGAAGAAAAATTTAGAACAATAGCAGATCAATCTCTTATTGGGATTATTATTATAAAAAATAGCAGAATTCTTTATTTAAATAATGCAGAATCAAATATAGCAGGATATTCAATTGAGGAAATGATGAAATGGACAAAAGAAGATATACTAAATAATATACACCTGATGATAGAATCAAAGCTATAAATCGTATTAGTGCACAACAAGAAGCAAAAGATGTATCCCCACTCTTCACCTATCGTATTATTACCAAATCTGGAGAAATTAAGATAGTAGATGTATTTACAAAGATTATTGAATTAAATAAGAAATCCGCTCTTTTCAGCTATGTTCTTGATGCTAGAAAACAAAAAAAAGCAGAAATAGCACTTCAAGAAAGTGAAATAAAATTACGAACAGCTATAGAAAGCTTACCATTTGATTTTTTGGGTAGGTACAAATGTTAGTGATAAAAATGCATAAATTGATTTATTTTAGAATATTTCTCCTAAAATTATAATTTAATAAAAGAATATATTCTTCCATCACTGAATTTTGTACGCACCCGATTTTTTTGCTTTAAATACTAAAGGAGAGTATACAATGCAAAATGCCATATGCAAGAAAAATTAGGGAGATATAATTGGAAAAAAACCTCAAGATGTAGCTCCAAATAATGATATTTTGGAAATTTGGCAAAATAACAATGAAAAAGCTTTTTCAGGTGAAACTATTCAGAATGAGGTTAAGTTTAAAGTTGGAGAGGATGAAAAATTTATATACAATATTATATCTCCAATCAAAAGAAAAGAAATCATAACTGGAATTTTAGGAGTTAATATTGATATAACATCACGAAAAAAAGCAGAGAAAGAGTTAAACAAATTAAATCAATTAAAAACGGAGATAATTAATAGAACATCCCATGAATTAAGAACTCCTTTAGTTTCTATAAAAGGCTTTACAGAATTAATATTAACTTGCTTCAAAGATAAATTGAATAAAGAAATTTATTCAATAATAGAAAGAATTGAAGTAGGGTGTTCTCGTTTAGAAGAACTTATTAATGATATTATTATAGCAACAGAACTTAAATCAGATTTATTAAGATTAGAGAAAGTTAAATATAATATTTCTGAATTAATATCTGCATGTGTAGATCGCCTAAGAAAATATATAAATCAGAGAGATCATCAAATAACTCTCAATCTGAATCCTAATTTGATAATTAATATAGAGAAAAAAACAATGAAAAAAGCGCTGTATAATATTATATCAAATGCTATTAAATATACACCTCCAAATGGCAAAATCGATATTGAGTCAAAATTCATTGAGAATAAAATGATAATTTCATTTAAAGATAATGGAATAGGTTTTTCAGAAGATGAAAAAAATAAAATTTTCAAAAGGTTTGGAAAAATTGAGCGTTACGGACAAGGAATGGATATTTTAGATGAAGGATCTGGATTTGGCTTATATATTACTAAAAAGATTATTGAATTACATAGTGGTAATATTTGGCGGGAGTCAGAAGGAAGAATGAAGGGAACAACCTTTTTTATTTCATTACCAATATCAGAAGATTTAAATTGAGAAGTATAAGTATATTAATTTTATTTTAAAGACAAACCTATATAGATTTTAAATCTATATAATTTTTTAAAAAATATTAAAAAATTTTATTTAAAACTAATAATAAATCTTGATTCTGATGAATGAAGTTAAAATAGAGAAAAAAAGGATAAATAACGCAAAAATTGATAAGTTTTTTAAAAATTATCTTAAAAAAATAAATTATAGAGGTATTTTTGGAGTTGCTAAATTTAGTTCAGTCTATAATAATCTAATTCCTAATCAACAAAAAAGACTTAGAATATTCCTTCAATCTCGATTCAATGAATTCTTATCATCAGGCTCAATCATTTGCATCGGAATATTTTATTATGAAGATATAATTGATTGTATTAATCATAAAACATATGGAAAAATAGATAAAGAAAGTTGGAATAAATATGGACAGGAATATCATCATTTAAATATTTTGTTAAAAGAGATAAGCTTAAAAATAGCAAGAAAATTTGGGGGTTATGCGATTCCACCTACAACTGAGACGCCTACCAAAGAAGTATCGAATGTAATTGATTATTTTCCAAAAACTATTTCACATCGACTTGTTGCGGAACATGCAGGTATTGGATGGCGTGGAAAAAATGAATTGTTAATAACAGAACAATTTGGTCCGGGAGTTAGATTAGCTTCTATTTTAATAAATATACCAATTATACAAGGGAAAAAAAAAGATAGTAAATGTGGTGCGTGTAGGGAATGTTTAGAGGTATGTCAATTCTTGAATAATAAGTATGGTTTAATCGATTACAGAGAGAATTGCAGAAAATATATTTATTCACTTGGTTTAGAACATGATGTGTGTGGAAAATGTGTCAAAGCATGTATTAAAAATAGTATTTACAATAAAGTATTCAAAAATACTCCAGAATAGAGGATTATCTAATTTAGATGTAAATTTATAGAATATATGATTTCATATATTTGAAAATTCAATTTTTTATTCAATGTTATTTTTTACTAAACTTACCTTCAAATAAATTTGATATCTTAGTTTTAGTACTAGGTAAAAATAATCTCCTATCAATCCTTCTCTTAATATTTAACATAGTTAAATATGTTAAGATTCTATTTTTCTCATTTAATTCAAGTTCTTTTATATTATCGACAAATATGTGAAAATCATGAATTAAGTTAAGATCAGATAATTTTTGAGTAATGATTTCTGCATTATTGCTAAGATTTATTTTTTCCAAGTATTTTTCCATTAAATGATAAAGAAAGTCTTCAAGATAGGGGCCTTCTTCTTTTTCTATCTCTAAAAGATATATAACTTTATTTAAATATTCTTCTATTATTAAGACAATATGACTACCAATCTCTTGAGTTTTTAATTGCCCTAAGGTAAATCCAGACAACCTTTCCAATTCCGCCTGAAGATTCATAACAATGAATTCAATAAAATTTATTAATTGTTTTTTATTGTTTTCCTTTTGCTTATCTATAGCAAATTTAGCATTTTTACTTCCATGATTGGCTGAAATTTTCATGAAAATTTTATTTATGTCAGTCATAAGGTCTTTTTTTTTAATTAATAAATTAATTTTGATAACTAATTAATAACAAAAAGCATCCCTGTTATCATTATAATTATAAAAGAACTTACTTATAAAGTTCAATATTCTTAATTTTGTACACAAATACTGAAAAACATTCTCTTTTTATAATATTCTTATTTATATGTTTTAATATCAACAGAAATCAATTTCAAAAAGAGATTATAAAGTTCCTCTAGAAGATAAAGAATATGAATTTAGAGATTGGGCCCGAATAAGAGCTTTTGCGAAAGAATTTACAAATCTATTAATATAGAATTACTATAATTTTAGTACTAAATAAAGTTTTTTTTTATTTGTTTAATTTTTTAATTATAAAAACTCATTATAGAGTATTTTAATAAAGTTATTTAAAAATTGGAACTTTATTTTAAACAAGGTAATTTTCTAAAGGAGTAAATTATCATGAGTGAAGAAAAAGAAAATATTATTGAAAAATTAAATAAAAATCTCGTTGATTTTGTTGGTAAAGTTTTTGGTGATTCTGGCAAAGAATTTATTGAAAAAACCCAAGAAAAGGTAAAAGATTTTTCCTCTCAATCAATAAAAAAATTTATGGAATTTTCTGATTCTGTTATAAATAAATTAAATCTTGCTGAAAATGAACAAGTTATTAAAGCAAAAGACACTATTGAAGATCTTTTAAAACAATCAGGTCTTCTAAAAGATGATTCCGATGAAGAAGAATTTTAACACTTTTTAAAGTTTGAAAATATAGCTTTTTATTTTATTCTTTTTTTAATATAAATTATTGTTCTCTTAAAATCATTAGAATAATCAAATTAATTATATCTATTAATAAGATAAAGAGAAATATTGATTAATTTTATTAATATATTGGATTTTATTCTTTAGTTAAAATAAAAAGAGATTTTATATTTCTTTATTTTTCTCCAAGAAAAATTTAACTTCTTCTGGTCCCACATTAAATAATTCTCCAATAACCGTGAAGCATATTGATTGATCCATTCCCATACTTCTATAATCTTGATATAAATTAATCCAGGTCTGTTTTTTTTTATATTCTTCTGGATGAGTTTGTTGAACATGTGCCCAATAGGGATGTCTAAGTTCCAAGCCACAATAAGGACATTTAGTTATTCTTTCTTCATCATCACTCATAAACTATTACCTAATTTAGTGATATTGATTTAAATTCTCTTAGAATTAAATATTATTAAACTAATAAATATTTTTGAATTATTCTAATTAGTAATTAAAAATTTACTTATTAAAAAGTTAGAATTAATTCTATTTAAAATATCTGATTATTAAGATAATTTCTAAGTTGATAATCTCTATTTTTTATATTTTTTATAATTGTATAATTTGGTGAATCTTCTGATTATGATAGACTAAATTGAGTAATCTTGAATTTTTATATCATATAAGGATTTAGAGGTGAGCATTAAAGATAATAAGGTATTTTTGTAAAAAAAATAATTATTATAAAGTTAGATAAAATTATTAAGATAAATTTTTTTATTTAAAATAATAGTTATAAGAAAATTCCATTCTTAAATCAATAAATAATTGAGATTACTATGATAAATCTATTTGAAATAGGAATAGTCTTTCGTGGTTTTGTGATATTAAATCATAAATTTAAAAATAATCCAAATCTAGATTCTAATAGTATTGTTGATGATTTAAGAGGGGCATTTATTTCAGCAATTAGTAGTTATGCTCAATCAACATTTAAAAATTGTTCTTTAGAATATTTAGAAATGCAGAATTACTTGTTTATTTTTAAAATAGGTGAAGTTCATGCAGGGGATAGTAACATGAAAGAACCCTTCATAATATATGGATTAACTAAGAGAAAACGAAATTCAGATAGATTTGTAAAGAAGTTTTATGAAAAATTAGATTTTGTTATTCCTTATTTTGTCCAGAAGTATTCAGGTGAAGATTTTACCGAAGTACAAAAATTTCAAGAATTTAAAGATGAGATGTTGGATTACTTCTCATGATAGAGTCGGCTGGTTTCTTGGTAAATAATATGTTTATTTTGGTTATTCTAATTTAGAATTTTTTTACCAATTAATTACAAGAAGGCCACTTCCTTTAGGGAGTGTTAGTTCAATTATTTCTTAAAATAAGTATTATAATTATATCATTAACATTACATCCAGTTGAACCTGATATTATTTCAGTACCAATTAATTTAAAGAAACAATTCGAATCATTATTTCTAAGATATTCATGCAAATTTAGGTTTGAATTATTAACAACAGAAATAACATGATTATCAACTAAAGCACCCATAGCATTGCTATTACCCTCAATTCCATCTAAATTTGCCCCTATTATTAAAAGATTATAATTGATTTTTTTCTTTTTTATATATTCTAAGAAACTTAGTAACATCTCCTGATTTCTTCCTCCAATACCCTCTCCTTGTATTTTAACAGTTAATTCTCCTGATCCAATCAGAGCAATTCGATTATATTTTTTATAGATTTTATCTTCAGCTATCTCTTTTATATATTTATAAAGGTTTTGACCAAATTTTTTAGCTTCTCCTGATAAAAAATCTGTGAAATAAATAGTATAATATCCTTTTATTGATAAATATTTATTAATCTCATTTAAAGCGGATTTAACACTACCAATTAAGTAATTATGAACATTTTTAAAACAAGGATCATTTTGTTTTGGATTTTCAAGATTTTTTTTTTTAAATCTATCAGTAAATATGATTCTTATTGATTTGGGAATATTCTCTAGTAATTTGTATTTTTCTAAAATTCTAATAACATCTTTGCTATTAGTAGGATCAGGAAGTGTTGGACCAGATCCTATCAAATCTAATCTATCACCCACAACATCGGATATGATTAAAACTATCATTGTCGCTCTACTTGATTCATATATTATTTTTGATAACTTACCTCCCTTTAAATTTGACAAATATTTCCTAATTATATTAATTTCTTGAATTGGGATTTCTGATTTTATAAGTACTCTATTTATTTTTTTTAAATCTTCAAGAGTTATATTCTTTCTAGGAAAAGGCATTAAAGAAGAGGCACCACCAGAAATAAGACAGAAAATTAGATCGCTATCATTAGCTCTCTTAACTATATTCAATATTTCTTTAACCCCAATAAATCCTCTTTCATTTGGAATTGGATGTGAAGCATAATTAAAGGTAATTTTATCTGAGAGCCCAGATTGACCAAATTCTAACTCTTCTGGAATATTGATGTATCCTTTATAATTAAGATTTAGTTTGATATTTTTTAATATATCCTCTAATGAAAGAGCCATATCAGCTGTTGCTTTACCCCCACCAATTATATAAATATTTTTAAATTTTCTAAGGTTAAATAGATCTTTTTGAATTTTCAAATTTTCTCCAATTATTTTTACAGAATTTTTAACTAATTTTTCTGGTTTAATAGTGTCTATAGCAATCTCTATACAGTTTAAGCCTATTTTTCTAAGTTCAGTCTGTTTATTTAGTAAATTTTTGGAAATTAATTGAGAAAAATTTTTTATTATCAATATAATCAATATATAAAAGTGTGTTTAGAAATTAAATACTAAACTAATAAATTAAAGTTAATATTTACTGCACAATTCTGATAATTAAGGTATTGAAAAAATATTTTTTTTGTAGAATTTTGATAAATTATATTTTAATAATACTTAAAAATTATTTGAGGGATTTATAATATATGACTGATGGGATTTATGATGTAGCAATTATTGGTGCAGGACCAGGGGGATATCATGCTGCGATTAGAGCAGCTCAATATGGAGCGAAGATAGCATTGATAGAAAAAGAAAATTTAGGTGGTACTTGTTTAAATTGGGGGTGTATTCCTACAAAAGCATTATATGCTTCGTCTAAATTAATACAACAAATAAGAGATCATGGAGAAGAATTTGGAATTAAATGTGATATGAAAATTGATTTCAGTAAAGCAGTCGAAAGAAAAAATAAAATAGTTAAGGAACTAGTTGATGGAATTGAAGCATTAGAAAAATCATGGAAAAATGATGTATTTAAAGGACATGGAAGAATTATAGGTGGAAATATTGAAAATGGTTTTGAATTAGCAATAGAGGGAGACCATAATGATGCATTTATAAAAGCAAAAAGAATAATCATTGCGACTGGTTCATCATCTAAATTAATTCCAGTATTTAATATTGACCATAAAAAAATCTTAACAAGTTCAGATATCTTGCACCCTGAATTTAAAGAAGTTCCGAAAAGTCTACTAATTATAGGTGCTGGAGTTATTGGTTGTGAATTCGCTAACATTTTTGCTACATTTGGAAGTAAAGTAACATTATTAGAATATTTACCATTGCCCATTGCTACAGAAGAACCTATGATCATAAGAGAACTCATGAAGAAGTTTGATCAATTGGGGATAGAACTTCATATTTCACAAAATGTTTTATCAATTGAAAATACGGGTAGTGGAATTAAAGTAATGACCTGTTCTGCTAAAATTCCAAATAATGAAATTAAAGAAGCTGAAAAGTCTATATTTGAAGCAGATTATTGTTTAGTATCAATTGGTCGTGAAAAAAATTCTTCAAACATTGGTTTAGAAAGATTAGGAATTGAAACAATACGTGGAGCTATTCGAGTGAATCCTAATTCTTTGGAAACCCCTATAAAGGGAATTTATGCGATAGGTGATGTAACTGGAGGCCTTATGTTAGCTCATGTAGCAAGTTATGAAGCAGATATTGCTATAGCAAATGTACTCTCTAGCATTGGTGGATTCCCAATAAAACCACAAACAACAGACTATTCCGTTGTCCCAGCAACTATTTTCACAAATCCAAATATAGGATCTGTAGGAATGAGACGAGCAGATGCGAAAGATAAAAATATTAATATTGGTATGGGTAAATTTGCTTATGCTTCTTTGGGAAAAGCAAAATGTATGGGAGAAGAAGAAGGCTTTATTATGGTTTTAGCTAATAAAGAGAATGGTAAGATAATAGGAGCATCATGTATTGGAGTTGAAGCACCAGAACTCATTGCTGAATTAGCATTAGCTATGAAACACGGATTAACTGTACATGATATTAGTGAAGTTATTCATTCTCATCCCACAATCTCTGAAATGGTAATAGAAAGTGTAGAGGATGTTTATGGGATGGCCATCAATAGGAGAGGGCGTCCTAACTTTAATATTTGATTTCGTTTATTTTTCATTATATTTTTAAAGATTGTAATTCTGCTTCTTATATCAATTTTCTATGAAAGAATCCATAATTTATTTTTTCATAACATTTAAATATTCAGGTATATATTCATATATTGGGGAATATATAATAAAAAAAATAATAAAAAAAATGGAGGTAGAATTAAAATATGGTTAATTCCGAGAAAAAAGATAGAATATATTTAAGAAATTTTTCAAAAGTTATCTTTTTTTGGCCTCTTTTATTCATATCTTTCATATTATGGGGAATACAATTGATTGTAGGTGAAGCTATTGATTTCTTTGGATATTTTTGGGTAGGCATGTTTTTTATTAACATTTTTATTGTTTCTTTTGATTTTCAGTTGACAAAAGTCTTTATTCTAATATTAATTGTTATCATATCTACAATTTTAATTATAATCTTATTAATGCCAATAATTGATTTCAGTTTTATAGAGTTAAATAATATGAAATTGGCAACTGAATTCTATTTATCAACAACAATGATACTTGCCTTTGTTATATCAATTGCTATATTAAACACAAGATTTAATTATTGGATTATTGAAAGTAATGAAATTTATCATAAGTGTGGTCTAATTAGTAAAGCAGAAAGATTTCCTGTATATAATTTAAGAATCAAAAAATCAATTCCAGATGTATTTGAGTTTTTATTTTTAAGAGCAGGTCTAATTGTATTATTACCAGGAAACAAAGGAGAAGTTATTAATTTACCTACAATACTTAATGTTAATAAAAAAGCAAAGAAAATTGATCTTTTACTAAGTCATCTTCAAGTTGGTATAAGTCCAGAATAATAGATAATGAAAGATCAAATTTATATAAAAAGGACTTTTTTTTTTTTATTTAGTTTTTCAAAATTATTTTAATTATTAATGAGAATTTTATTAAAAACTAAGCAATTAATTAAATAAGAAGATCTTTATTTTAAACTAATATTTATTTAATGAATTAAACTTGCATCTGTCGGATTTATTTGAGAATTCTCCGGGGAAAAAAGTATTATTGAGTGGTAATGAAGCTTTAGCTAGGGGAATTTATGAAGCAGGAGTCTATTACACTGCAAATTATCCTGGAACTCCATTAAGTGAAGTGGGAGATTCTCTAAAATATCTTTCAGATAAATCCAACAATTTTATCTTTAACTATTCAATTAATGAGAAAGTCGCTTTAGAGTCTTGTATTGGAGCAAGTTGGGCAGGGACTAGGTCAGTTGTGATGTTTAAACATGTTGGTCTAAATGTTACCGCAGATCCCTTACATACGTTCCCATATTCGGGAATAGTTGGGGGTATGCTTATTTTATATGGAGATGATCCTGGTATTCATTCTTCAACAAATGCACAAGATAATAGATTATATTCTCATCATACAAAAATCCCTATACTTGAACCTGCAACTGTTCAAGAATGTAAAGATTTTATAATTGAAGGATTAAAAATTTCTGAATCCTTTAGAGTCCCAATTATTATTCATCTTACTACAAGGTTAAGTCATAGTCATGGAATACTATTATTGGGAAAAGTTGCAGAAATTCAAAAACAAGGATTTTTTGAAAGAGATCCAGATCGTTATATTAATACATTAAATAGAGCATTGACAAATCAAAAAAAATATTTTAAGAAAATTATAGAAATAGAAACTGACAAGAAGTTATCCCATCTATTTAATAATATAAGACAGATTAAAAATAAAAAGAATAATAAAATAGGTATAATTACGAGTGGAATTTGTTATAGTTATGTAATTGAAGCATGTTATAAATTAAGAATCGATCCTCCCATTTTAAAATTAGGTTTAATATATCCTATTAATAAAGATTGCATTTACGACTTTGTTAATCAATTTGAACTTAAATCACTTTTAATTTTTGAAGAACTAGAACCTTTTATTGAAACAGTAGTCCGACAAATACTATGTTATGAATATAATAAGAAAGACATAAAAATTCACGGAAAAGAATTTTTGCCCAATATAGGAGAATTGAATACAGAAATTATTATTAAATTTATTTCAAAGTATTTCAATATTCAAAATACAAAAATACTAACAGATATTAATCAAAAAGAAGAGATTATCGATAAAATTATTTTTAATTTACCTATTAGAGAGCCTACTTTCTGTCCTGGATGTCCATATCGTCCTGTTTTTTATATACTTAAAAAAACAATAGAACGAATAAAAAATGAAAGTGGAATAGAGTTTATTTTCTCGGGAGATATATCATGTGCTACTTTATCTGAAGCATATCCATTTCAATTATTGGATTGGGTTGTATGTATGGGTGCTAGTATTGGAATTGCCAATGGGATGGTAAAAGTGATAGATCCTACCAAACAAAAAATTATTGCTTTTATGGGAGATAGTACTTTTTATCATTGTGGAATTCCTCCAATAATAGAGGCAATTAAAAATAATCTGGATTATACAATAATACTATTTAATAATTATTGGACAGCTATGACAGGCCATCAGGAACATGTTGGGACTCCCAAAAGTATTATCAAAGATCCTAATAAGGATACATTTGAGATATCTCTTGAGAAAATTATAAAAAGTCTAAATCTTAAAAATTTTATAACAACCACAGCATACAATTTAGAGAAATTGGAAAAAATATTTTATGAAAACCTTCAAAAAAAAGGAATAAAAGTTATTGTTATAAATGAAGAATGTGCTTTAGAAAAATCAAGACGTACTAAAAGAGAAAAGACCAAATCAGAGTTACATAAAAATCAGTATGTTTACTATACAATCTCTTCTTCGTGTAATAAATGTAATGAATGTATAGAATTCTTTGGTTGTCCAGCTATAAATATTAAATATGATAAAGAAATAAATCATGAAGGAGTAATGAAAAATAAAAATGATTTAGTCTATTATATTGATGAAAGTATGTGTCTATCAGATGTATGTCCTGGTATATGCAAATATGTATGTAAAAATGGTATGATCTTAAAAACCATAATTAAACATAATAGGGACAACATTTAATTAATAATTCTAATAAATAATATGAAAAATATATTTTAAAAACTTAAACTTTAGACCCTAAAACAATTAAAAATCAAAAATATTATATCATGCAAAGAATATGACTTTTAATAAAAATATAGCATAAATTTCAATTTTTATCATTTTTTTTAATATAAACACATATGTAACAATTTTTAAAGTGTATTGGTTAATTATATTTTTTAATTATTATCAAAATAAAATAATCTACTTGGATAATGATATAAATAGATCTCTATATCATGATTTAATCCAAAGATAATTAATTTTAAATATTCTTATTGTGATACAAATATTAGTTAAGAAATTAAAATATAATTAAAAAAAAGAATCATATTTAAAAATGTAAATTTATTTAAAATGGATTTAAATACAATTTCAAAGAAAAAGGGTTGGATTTTAAGCAAGATTATTGGAAGTATTAACTTACAAGAAAAAATTGTAATTGTTAGTTTTAATTCTATAAATAGATATAATCTCAATCCATGTAGTTATGTGAATATTAAAAGTATAAATCATTCAAATATTCAAGGAAAATTTCTTTTATTACCTTTTATAGAACATTTTAGAGATAATATAGTTTATATAAAAAAAATATGGAAATATATAACTGAATTAACAAATATATATCATATCGATAAAGATTATCTTAATAACCTCTATCTCTTTATAAATCAACTTCTTATTGATAATGAAATGTTTGAATTTCTTGATTTAGATTATTATACAGAAGAAGAAGAGAATCTACAGCAAAATTCAGTTAAAATTGGATTACCTGATCATTGGTTAAATGATAACCATATGAATCTGGGAGAGCTTGTTTTATTAAGAAATGATTGTCCATCTCCAATTATTTATTGACGTTAAAAGAAAAACCATCTAAAATTATTTAATATATCATTTTATTTTTACAAATGAAGTTTGATATAAAATAATGTATTTATTTTATTTATACTAAAAAAAAGTGATTATACCAAATTTGAAATAATAGGTTGTAATAAAAATTTCATATAAAGTGATGATTTATAGGGAATATCTTTAATATTCTAATTGTGGGCGTTGGAGGACAAGGTATAATTTTCTTAGGAAATATTTTACGTCAATATGGTTTAAAATCCCTTTCAATAACGAATGTTGTAGGAACTGAAACTAGAGGTGTTTCTCAGCGTGAAGGATCCGTAATTTCAACTTCAAGATATTTTATTGGAGATTATAATCAGAGATATGAAGAAAATAATTTAATTTCACCTTTAATCCCTATTAATGATGCTCATTTAGTTTTAGGACTAGAACCCTTAGAAACTATTAGAAATTTAAAATATATATCAGAAAATTCCGTGATTATTTTAAATACTCATAAAAGATTTCCAAAAAATGTGATTATTGGTTCAGAAAGAAATAAAAAATATCCCTCAATCGAAAAGATAAACGATTTACTTAAAAAATATGCAAGAAAGGTTATTTCTCTTGATTTTAATCAAATAAGTATAGATAATTTTGATAATCCTATTTATGCAAATACTATTATCCTTGGAGCGGGTACAAGCCAATTTAAGGATATTTTTACAAAAGATATCATTCTTCAAATATTAAATAAAAATCTTAAAAAAATTGATGAAAACATTCATGCATTTGAACTAGGCTATGCTTTAATTAAAGAATAATAATAGAGAAAAAATCTTGAGAATAATTATTAATTTATAAACTTCACTTTAAATGATTCTATTTTATTACTCTTGATCTCTATAATACGATAAGCTCCAGCCAATTTTGGATTATTATAACTCCCTAGCCCTAAAGCAGGAGTTTGAAAGATATAAGGAGCATTTACTTCTATATCCTTTGAATTTGTATAAAGTTCAGAATAAATATCGTAATATATTGCTGCAGGATTTTCAATTTTCTTTAATATAAAGGGAGGGGCATCAAAAACTTTTGTCTTTTTCTTCGATTCAGCCAATCTAAATTCTTTTTGAAGATGAGTGTGTCCTGAGAGAGTTAAGATAGTATAATTTTTACAGAAGTTAATAAGTTTCTCCCAGTTAGAAGATATTGTTCCAAATTTAACATTATACAATCCATCAATCCTATTTGACTCAATTTTTTTATCCAAATTCAATGAAATTGATTCCCTAAATTCTTCAATTTTTGTTCTGATCTTACTTTTTTTCCCTCTCTTTATTCTCAGTTTAAGATATGGCTTTTTACCTGGATTAATAGGAGGACCATGCATAAATAGTATAATATTTTCATTTTCTCTTAATTTATAATTTATTATATTTTCCAAATATTTAATTTGATGATTTTTAAGACCAGTAACTGATGGATGACCTGATAAAAAATCACGTATATTTTTGAAAGAATCAGAACCTGTATCTAAGAATATTAACTGAGTATTTCCTAGAGTTAAAGAGTAATTCAATGAAGAATTAATTTCAACTAAATAATTTTTTAAAGCTATTTTTGATTTAGTTATCGCGGAGATTGGAGAGGCAGAAAGTAATTCATTTAAAGCAATTGCTTCAGAAGAATTTAATCCTAACTTTTTATATAATCCAGCCCAAGTTAAATCATAATGATTAGGTCTATAATCATGATTTCCTACTATTGTGAAAATAGGACATAATAATTCTTCACCTTTAATCAAACCTTTATATTTCTCTTTTATATTTCTATTTAATATAATGTCCTTAAATAAATTCCAATTACTATATTCAAATTCTAATTTATTAAGATCTATATCTTTTTTATTATATCTAGTTTTAATAACATAATCGATTATATCACCAGTTAGAACAATAAAATCTAATTCATTTTTAAGTACTTTTTTATTAGCTAATTTAATAAATTTTCTTAATTGATTATTCGGATTGATTAACCTTTTCCTTAATGGCTTTTGAATTATTTTTATATCTTCATCAGAGCTTTTTTTAAAAGTTGATTTCATTTTTTTTTTTAATTTTTTGAATAATTTTTCAGTATTCGATTTAATCGATGATTTTAACCATTTTGAAACAATATCATAAATTTTGTCATTTCTTTCAGCTAAATGTGTGTCTGTGATTTGTATAAATGTATAATTTTCCCATGTTTGTTTTGTTAAAACGATTGAATGATAATTAATTCGATTATGTGGCCCTTCAATATCAAGCATAATAAACTTTTTGTCTTTAAAATAGTCTAATATTTCTTTTGAAAGAAGAAATTTTATTTTTATTTTAAAAAAATGATTTAAATCATTAAAGACATCATTATCAGTTAGATTTTTTTCAGGTATACAATAATTATCTTCTAAATACTTGAGATCACTTATCGAATGTTCTTTTACTAATTCAATATTAATAATGGATGAAGTTATTGCCTCCCCCCTATATCCTCTAGGATGTAGTTTCTTAACTGCTTCACTAATTTCTTTTTGTTTGTGTGTGTGTTTTTTAAAGATAGATTTTATTTTAAACCATAGAGTTAGTTTTCTTTTTCTTTCTTCTTCTAAAATACGTTTTAACTTCCATTTATATTCTAATATAGGAAAAAGAGTGATTTTTTTTTTAATTTTTTTATTTAGTTCTTCAGAATCAATAATATCTGTTATCAATAATAATTCTATTTGAATTTCTTTTTTTAATTTTAAAGAATTTACATTGATAATTCTTGGATGACCCAAATTAGGACTAATTACGATTATTTTTTTCAAATATATTGAATTTGATGCATTCATCTCAACGGGGGTAGTAATATAGAGATTTTATTATAATTACAAACAATAGATGTATCTATTAAAATCTTATTCTAATTGAAATTAGATAAGAAAATAATTAGAAAAATAAATTAATTATCTAAAATAGAGAAATGTCTAAAAATTATATAAATATACTACTCTTCAGCATTTGCTAGGTTGACAAAAATTACATTATCACCCCGTACAACGATGGAACCTAAATCCTCATGTTCTTCTTTAACATTACCTTCTTCATCTTGGTATTCAAAAAGTTGACTTGTATCTTCAAGATAGAGGTTTAAATGTTCGTCAAAACCTTCAAGACGCCCTCTAAAAAGTCTATTTCTTTTGACCTTTATTAAAATTATTTTATTTACTGAATTTTTAAGATAATCAATTGGTCTTTGTTGAGTTTTATATTGTTGTCTTCTTTCCATTTAATATACACTAAAATAAAATTATATTAATAATTTAAATATCAAAAGAAGACATTAAAATCTTATGATTATTTGTTGATCTATATTAAAGTAAAAATCATTCTATTAAAATTATGTCTAAAGAAATTGTTGCTGGTTATACAAAATGTTGTGTTAAAAATTGTCAAAAGAAAATACCATTAGATAAAGCTATTAAAATCAATGAAAAGTATTTTTGTAGTGTATGCGGAGTAGCATATTATCGAAGTTTCTTAAATTTTTAACGATTTTGATACTTTTTTGCCATTTTTCGAGCAAATTCCATTTGTTCCATTGTTTCCAAACAACATGGACGTTTTTTACGTATCCATTTTACTGGGTCTATATCAGGAGAAATATATCCATTAAAAGCAGCCCAAATTACTAATAACTGTCCTGTTCTTCCACAACCCGCCACACAATGTATTACTATTGGTTCTTTCTTACTACCATGATTTTTTGTTATTTCAAGGAATTTTTGTATCTGAAAACTAGTAGGAATCCCATAGTCTGGAATATTAAAATGATAGTACTCAAATCTATATGGTACATTTTCCCTATAATCAAATTCACTTGCATTAATAATAACTATAATTCCTTCTTTTTTATATATATTAAATAATGGGGGATCTGGCCACCAACTTGCAGCTATTTTACCCCTTATTATCCAAGTAAATGGTTCTGTACGTTCAGGCATTCCATCTTTGGGCCAATACCAAGGTCTAACTATTTGAATCACATCTAAAAATATTCATTAAATAAAATAATATATGGTGAAATCATGAATAAATACATAAAGTAAGAATTTTTCTATAAATATTTTCATCTTGACAGGTTTAGAGGAGATCAATTTTAAAGAAAAATTTTTTGAAGAATTCTTAACTGAAAATATTGATTTTTATATTAAATTCTCTGTAAAATAATTATAAATAATCTAAATCTTTGTATATTTTTAATTAATAAAACTACATTTTTATTCTCTATGAGAAAGGTTGTAAGTTTTTGTATACTACTAAGTTTTATATGAAAAAAAATTTCAATTTAAAGAAAATTTAGGTTCAATTTCCGTCAACTCGAATCCCCTATATTTTCAATGTATGAGCTATAGGGTGCCAAGATTCCAAGTTTTCAAAACAAAAAAAGGAATCGAACCTCCCATATTTTTTATAATATTTTTTCTTTGGTTTTCATATTTACAGAATTTTTCCTTCTTTATATTATTTAAAGCAA
>Ga0315549_1002418_pt1 | contig 17785 bp, 16 predicted proteins | sample SalMarSW160200MG_FD_203101 | JGI IMG/M metagenome (GOLD analysis project Ga0315549, IMG submission 203101) | Salt marsh sediment microbial communities from the Plum Island Ecosystem LTER, Massachusetts, United States - Salt Marsh Sediment SW1601-200 ... | reverse complement strand
GCTCATGGGCAATGTAAAGCCAATGAAAGGGTATAATCTGGTTGATACCTCCTCGTGGTTGGATCGTGCAGCACAGCTATCTGAAGAATCTCTTAGAGCTATTGTAGAATTAGCTGAGCTTCAGAGGAATTTTGAATTACTGGCAATGGAAATAAATAGGACAAAAAGGATAACCAATGCCCTAGAATATATAGTAATCCCAGGACTACAGGTGACGATAAAGTACTTAAATATGAAGTTTGAGGAAAGAGATAGAGAGGAGAAAGCACGGCTGAAACGTGTGAAAGTCCTGGTTGCTCGAGAATAAACAATGCCTGAGCCATTACAAGATGAAGCAAAACAATCTCCCTATGAAAAGATGCTTCAGGATTGCTTAAGAGGCGAACTCAGGGTAGTGAATACTGGGTTACCACAGAGTCAGAAACGGCAGAGCAAGGAAAATAAACTCTTTTATTTATTAAACGAGAAATATCCTCATGTGGTATGTAACGATGGCAGCACCCACCTCTTTAAAAAGAGTGAACTTGAATATCTGGCAAGCATGATAGATACTGATGAGCAAAAAGCATTGCCATTGCCCATGCTTATAGAGCTAGGAGCAAATCAAGCTGAAGCAGCCATAATATGCGAAGGGAAAGTAGAGGAGAAAGTCATATCAAAAGCGCTTAACATGCCGGTTACATGCGAGGAAAGAAGGATTAGGATATATAAACCACAACTAGCTTTGCTAAGGAGGAAGTTCAAAACAACAACCGTATATGTATTCTCTCCCAAAATCGTTGCCTAAACTGCCCGACCACTATATAATTTTCTTATTCCTGTGCCGCCAGATTATTAAAGTATGCCCTCTAAGCCAGAAGCCATTGACAAACATTGGTACTTAAGAGATAATCACCTTATTAAATGGTTAAAATCAGATTACGCCGTATGGGGAGGAGAAACAGACCATTCTACCGAGTGGTAGTAGCCGATAGTCGCTCTCCCCGTGATGGTAAATTTATTGATATTATCGGCCATTACAATCCTTTGACTGACCCCCCAACTGTCAGCATTGATGGAGAAAAAGCTTTAAAGTGGCTTAGCTATGGAGCGCAGCCTACAGATACGGTGCGCAGCTTGCTCGGCAAACTAGGCATTATGGATAAAGTTAAGCCGACCTCAGACCAAAAACTAACTGTTAAGGAGGCGAAATGAAAGACCTGCTGGAATACATTATTAAAGCCATTGTGGCAGAACCCGACGCGGTAAATATCACTGAGGAAAATAGTGATGAAGGCTTGCTATTTAAATTAGAGGTCGCTCCCGATGACAAGGGAAGAGTCATCGGCAGGCAGGGTCGCGTAGCCCAAGCGTTACGAACGCTACTTCGAGTAAAGGCAGCTAAAGAGGATACCAGAGTCAGACTGGAAATAGTGTAATTAGGATTGATAACAGCCAATTCCCAGGGTTTGTCAATCCCAAATTATGCACACAGCCTGGGGCACATTTTTCGAGGAGGCTGGTAATCATTTTGAAAGGGATTTTTAATCCCTGAGGGCAATTTCCACCTTCATCAAACGTAATCTTTAAGTCCCAGCAGGGTGGCGATGCCATTTTCTGGGGAATCTATAATACAGCCTTCTTTTATCCCTCAGCCTGCTGCTCCGATAACGCTACCCGATTTAGAAAGACCAGGTACTGGTTGGCCAAATGAGGTTACCCGCACCCAACAGCCACCGTAACAGGTAAGTTTTCCTAAAAATTGTATTTGACAGACTAATAAAATGTGGTAAATTGTATTTAGATTTGTTTAGGATTTAGTGTTTAGAGTTTGGGATTAAAGTTGGGTACACCTCGGAGTTATCAAACACAAGGAGTCATCTTAAAACAAACCAAGCTGGGCGAGTTTGACAAGATTATCACTATTTATAGTCCAGAATTTGGCAAGTTAAGAGCAGTAGCTAAGGGAACTTGTCGCCCCAAGAGCAAATTGGGTGGCAATGTAGAACCATTGACGCATAGCTTGATGTTGCTAGCTAAAGGGCGCAATCTCGATATTGTCACCCAAAGTCAAACGATAAATGGTTTCCTGGCTTTGAAAAGTGATTTATGGCGCATGGCCTGTGGCCTTTACATCTTAGAGCTTATTGATTCCTTTACTGTTGAGGGCGGTGAGAATCGTCCTTTGTTTGATTTATTGCTTGATATCTTAAATCAGTTGAGCGAGCCGGACAGCAATGAGACCGTATTGCGTTATTTTGAGCTACATCTCCTTCACCATCTTGGTTACCGTCCCCAGCTGCGCCGATGTGTTAGCTGTGATTCGTCCCTCAAGCCGGTAGTCAATTTTTTCAGCTCTGGCAAGGGGGGACTCTTGTGTCCTCATTGTAATTCTGAAGAAAATCACCGCTACGAGCAAATCGAAACAATTTCATTAAAACCCTCTCTCCCCCTTTCGGTCGGGGCTTTGAAGGTTCTTCGTTTGTGGCAAAGCTGTGACTATGTTACTGCAAGGCGGGTCAGAGTAAAACCGGAATTATCCTCGGAGTTAGAGCGGGTATTGCACGAATATATAAGATATATTTTGCAGCGAGAGCTTAAATCACTGACCTGGCTAAAAGAGTTAAAAAGGGGAATTGCTGCCATGTAACCCCAGCACTTGACAATCATGTCGGAGGGGATTAAAATCGCTGGACGCTTAACAGCGGTGGGATAACGAAGTAATATGAATGGAGAGTGCCTAGCATTCTAAGTTAACCTTCAAGTTTAGTTGCTCCCTGACCTGCAACTCCCCTTTTCAGCATTAGTTTGGTGATTCATTAAAAGGATGGCAACGTTAACGCACTATTGAAGAGAAGCAATGTATATCGTAATAGCAGGCTTAAGTACTATAGGGAAGAATTTGGCGGAACTCCTTGTTAAAGAAGGGAATGAAGTATTGGTTATAGACCGGGATCCTGCGAAATGCGCTGCAATAGCAGAGGGTTCCGACGTGATGGTGATTACAGGGGATGCTGGCCAGAAGTCCACCCTCGAAGAGGCAAGACTCAAGAATGCCCATGCCTTTGTAGCTGCAGCTGGCGATGACTCGGAAAATTTAATGCTTTGCATGATAGCCAAGGAAATTGGGACAAAAACGGTGATTTCCATTGTAGACGATGCAGAGCATACAGAAACCTTCAGGCAGGCTGGGATTAATTTACAAGTTAACCCAGACATGGTAGCGGCCAAGCACATCCATCGCTTGATTTCACAGCCTTATGTGAAGGACTTTCTCTCTTTCGAAGGGGCAGAGATCTTCGAAATAGAGATTGAGGAGGGCATGAAATGTGTCGAGCGAAGTGTTTCTGAGCTAGCAACCCCAAACGGTGTAAAGGTCCTCGTGGTACAAAGAGGGGGAAAATATCTGAGTGTGGATAATGAGATACAGCCTAAAGATTGGCTGACGCTCATTGTGAATCGGGAATCTGCCAAAAAGGGGACCGAATTCATGAATAGATGGTTCACCAAAGGGTAAGATTAACCCTACACGTCATTGGCTCGTTTCTAAAATACTTCGCCTTAGCCTATATCGTTCCCCTGGTAATCGCTCTTTACTATGGCGAGGACTGGCGGATTTTCTTATATTCGCTACTAGCCACTTTAACTATCGGGCTACTTCTCGAATTTGGTTTTAGGACCACCAAGGAAATAGAGCGTGGCGATGGTTTTACCATAGTGGCTTTCACCTGGCTTCTCATCCCCCTCCTTGGCACACTCCCTTATTTATTTCTGGGATTGGGTTTTCTTGATGCCCTTTTCGAGACTATGTCAGGCTTCACTACCACCGGGGCTACCATACTAAAGGTGGTAGAAGAATTACCCAAGAGCGCTCTCTTATGGCGTAGCCTTACTCAATGGTTGGGTGGGATGGGGGTGGTTCTTCTCTTTATTTCTATCTTGCCCAGACTCGGGGTAGGAGGCTCTCAGCTTTTTGACCGGGAGTTTCCCGGACCATTACCCGAAAGGCTGCGTCCCAGATTCAGAACTACAGCAAGGCTTCTCTGGACAATTTACGTGGGTTTGACTGCCGCTCAGATAGCGCTCCTTTACTTTCTGGCCAGACTCCCACTCTTTGACTCAATTTGCATCTCCTTCGCAACCATACCTACTGGCGGATTTACCCCCACCACGGCAAGTATTGGGGCCTACGGTAATCCCCTGGCAGAATATATAATCATGGCCTTTATGTTCCTGGCAGGCATGAGCTTCATACTTCACTACCAGGTTTTGCGGGGAAACTGGAAAGCAATTAAAGGCGAGGAATTCAGACTTTACTTGATTATTCTGGCGGTCGCCATCTTTCTATTAATGCTTTCGCAAGGCTTTAACTCATATAGAGAGGGAATGTTTCAGGCAATCTCAATCATGACTACCACAGGCTTTGTCACTGCTGATTTCGGTTCCTGGCACTCTGGCGCCAGAATAGTGCTTCTGGCTTTGATGTTCATCGGAGCTTGTGGTGGCTCTACTGGTGGGGCAATAAAAGTGGTACGGGTTTTAACCCTGATAAAACATACGAGGGTAATGATGAGGAAAGCTATTTTCCCGAAAGCTGTGATTCCGGTGAAACTTAACCAAAAATCCCTCTCAGAGGGAATAATCCGGGATATAATCTCTTTCCTCTTTCTCTATATTCTTGTTGCTATTGCAGCTTCAATAGTGCTTTGTTTCCTGGGGCTTAATTTAGAGACATCAATTTCAGCAGTAGCTGCTACTTTGGGGAATGTGGGGCCTGGTTTAGGTGGAGTGGGTCCCGGTTTGAATTATGCCTTGCTTCCTGGCGCAGCCAAGTTCATCTTGATTATCTGCATGTGGTTGGGGCGGTTAGAACTGTTTACCGTTATTATGATATTTTCTCCCCGCTTTTGGAAAGGTTAATCAAGCTACAGTGGAAGTTCAAAGGAGGTTTGGGCTATACTTTGCAATAAGTTTATGGTCAAGGTTGCTTTTCAAGGAGAAAGAGGCGCTTTCAGCGAGGATGCGGCGGCAAAGCTTTTTGGCGGGGACATTGATTTTTTGCCGTGTGTCCGGCTGAAAGAGGTTTTTGAACTTGTGTCGCAGGATAAGGTTGAATTTGGAGTAGTTCCCGTGGAGAACTCTCAAGCCGGCAGTATCAACGAGACCTACGATTTGTTATTGGCGTATCCTCTCAATATCTTTGCTGAGGTTATTCTCAAAGTAAGCCATTGCCTGATGGCTCTGCCGGGAGAAGAATTGGCTGGTATAACAACGATTTACTCGCATCCCCAAGCTTTAGCTCAATGTGAGGAATTTTTAAGCAAACTGAATATCGAAAGTATGCCTAGCTATGATACCGCGGGCAGTGCCAAAATGATAAAAGAGAAAAAGTTGAGGAACTGTGCTGCCGTAGCTAGCAAAAGAGCTGCCGATATTTATGGGCTGGAGATTCTGGCACCGGAAATTGAGACGAATGTCAACAACTACACCAAATTCGTGGCTATCTCAAAGCAGAAAGCTAAACCCGCGAAGAAAAATAAAACCTCTATTGTTTTTGCTGCTGAACATAGGCCTGGCTCCCTGTATAGAATTTTGGGTATCTTCGCCACGAGGAATATAAATTTAACAAAATTGGAGTCGAGACCGAGCCGAACTAAGCCCTGGGAATATGTTTTTTATGCTGATTTCGAGGGTCACTTAAATGGCGAGGTTTACCAGGAAGCTGTGAGAGAGTTACAAAGAGAGGCTACTTTCATTAAGATACTTGGCTCCTATCCTCAAGCTACCTGAAGTTAAGCTGCCAATAACCCCGCTTCTTAAATCCTGTTCAAACTCTGGAGATTTCCTTCCAGTTTTCACTCCGGTAAAAGGCTAGGCTGCTTTTCTAACCAGGAGGAATAGCGGAATTGAGATCAGCTCCATGACCACGGCAAACATGATTAGGTAGTTGATGGAAATCTCATAGAGTAGCCCCATGAGGGCACCACCCAGAAGCCAGCCGGCCCCCAACGCTGTATTGAAGATTCCATAAGCAAATCCTCTCCTCTCCACAGATGTTAGGTCAGCGACGGCAGCACGCATAATCGTTTCCTGGATCCCCATGACCACACCCCATAATACTATGCCAATTAGCACCAGACTGTAGCTGTAGGAAAAGGCAAGGAAGGGAATGGGCAAGGTTAAGAAGGGGACTGCCAATAGCGATATAAGCCCAATTTTATCGTATGTCTTGCCCACGAGAAGAGCCGCCAGTGCATCTACGCCCATAGCAATGGCATACATCATGGGGATTTGAGCATCCGGGACAATAGCTTGGACTTTGAGATGGTAGGAAATTAACTGGAAATTAGCGAATCCCGCCATGGAAAACAGTGTAAATACAGTGTATAGCCAGAAGATTCTGGGGAGTTTACCTTGGATATTTTGCCTGCTTGTTTCCCCAGGTGCTTCAAGTTTCTGTGGTGAAGGGACTTTCTTCCTGGCTATAGCCAGAACAGCCAGGGTTAGCAAAGCAGGTATCCATAACAGGGTAAAGCCTTCACGATAGTCGCCGTGGAAAAGGAGAACAAGGGAAAAGACAACAGGACCAATGACAGCGCCAATCTGGTCCAATGCTTCATGAACAGCAAACCCCCAGCCTCTCCCCACCTTTTTTGTGGCATAAGAAAGCATGGTGTCCCTTGCTGGACTTCTTATTGCCTTTCCCACCCGTTCCAAGATGATAAGCACGACAGCAAGCTGCCAATGGCCGGCAAATGCCAACAAGGGAATGGAAAGGAGCAGTCCATAACCGACAAATGTCAAAAGCCAATATGCCTTAGTGCGGTCGGCAAGATAGCCAGAGGCAAGACGCAGAGCATAGCCCACGAATTCGCCAATGCCGGCTACCAAACCAACGACACCAGGACTTGCTCCCAACGTATACCCCAGGTAAGGGCCAGCAACGCTCCTAGCTCCTTCGTAGGTTATGTCCCCGAACAGGCTGACAATCCCCAGGAGAATGATGAAGTACATGACAAATCCCTTTATATTTTTGAATTACTGTTTGCGAATCTGTCTTGTTTTCCAATTGCTTTGCTGTCATTTTAGCAAAGTCTCCAGCACAAGGAATTGTTTTGGCTATAAGGAGAGGCGCTGAACGGTCTCAATAAAATTTGGCAACTATGCTATAGTTTTGCTCTTAGCTTTTTGTATGTGCCACCCAAGGCTTCCGATAAGACTTTGGTATCAGACAACACCGGCATAAAGTTAGTGTCGCCTTGCCACCTGGGGACTATATGAGTATGGAGGTGCTCCGCTATCCCGGCTCCGGCAACTTTGCCCACATTTAAGCCGATATTGAAGCCGGCTGGCTTCATTACCTCTTTTAGAAGTTCTAAGCCTTTTTTGATAATGTCAAAGTGCTCCTTGGCTTCTGCATCCTTTAAATCCTGTAAATTTGCTATATGCCGATAGGGAGCGACCATTAAATGCCCGGGATTATAGGGGAAGGCGTTCAGGATTATGAAATTGTGTTGGCCACGATAAAGGATAAAGTTTGCCTCATCATTATTTTCCCGGGGTTTCTGGCATAAGATGCAGCCGCTTTCCGGGGCTCTTTGTATATATTCTATTCGCCACGGTGCCCAAAGCTCTTCCATTAAACCCATATATTATGATGATTCTGGGTTAAGTGCAATAGGATTCTTAGTTTGAGATGAAAAATTCTGGACATGGCAAAATAAGTTGACTATGGGATTTAGCTAAGAATAAAATACTTCGGGACCAATATGCTTGAAGTCTTGACCCAAAAGCTGACCGGTGTATTTGATAAGCTTGGCAGGAAAGGCAAGCTTAGCGAAGGGGACATCGACGATGCTTTACGCCAGGTACGGCTGGCGCTTTTGGAAGCAGATGTAAATTTTAAAGTGGCCAAGGAGTTCTTGTCCAAGGTGCGAGAGCGTGCTCTTGGCTCCGAAGTCTTGCGTAGCCTAACGCCAGCCCAGCAGATTATCAAAATTGTCAATGAAGAATTAATTGCTATCTTGGGTGGGGAGCCCAGCCATTTAGCTTCGGTTACTGACTTACCAGCGGTCGCTTTGCTTGTAGGATTGCAGGGCTCTGGTAAGACCACTACGGCGGTGAAGCTAGCTGTTCAGCTCAAACATCTAGGGCAGCGTCCTTTATTAGTAGCTGCTGATACTCGCCGACCCGCTGCTATCGAACAACTCAAATTGCTGGGTGAGCAACACGATATCCCAGTATATAGTGAGGATGCTAAGGTAGCTTCAACAACAATTTGCCAGCATGCTTTAAAGCAAGCTAAGGAAAGTGGGGCGACCTGGGTTATAGTAGATACTCAAGGGCGTCTGCATATTGACGAAGCCATGATGAAAGAATTGGCTGATATTCAATCCCTGATACAGCCTTCCGAGGTATTGCTTACGGTAGATGCTATGATTGGGCAGGATGCAGTAAGGGTAGCTCAAGAATTCCACGGCCGAATCGGGCTCACGGGACTCATCCTGACTAAGATGGACGGAGATGCCCGAGGTGGAGCTGCTCTTTCTATTAGATTTGTTACCGGAGTGCCCATAAAATACCTGGGCACGGGCGAGAAGATGGATGCTTTGGAGGTATTTTATCCCGACCGCTTAGCGTCTCGCATTTTGGGTATGGGAGATATGCTCACTTTCATCGAGAGAGCTGAGACGTCCTTTGACCAGCAACAGGCCAAGAATTTGGAAAGAAAAATGCGCACGGGGGATTTTGACCTCGAGGACCTCCTCAGTCAAATGCGCCAAATTCACAGGATGGGTTCTTTAGGAGGACTGGTTGAAATGATACCGGGCTTCTCCAAATTCGCTTCCCGTTTGCCAGATGTCGAAGGGGAGAAACAGTTAAAAAAGGTAGAAGCCATTATCTTGTCTATGACTTATGAGGAAAGGCGTAATCCGGCCATTGTCGATGGCAGACGGCGAAGCCGTATTGCTCGAGGAAGCGGCACCACACCCAAAGATGTTAATCAACTTCTTAATCAGTTTCGTGAGATACAAAAGTTGACTAAGTCACTAACGCGAGGAAAGTTACCTAAAAAGATGGGTACTATGTTTGACATTCCCTTAAGGTGAAATCAGTCTAGATAGCCTTTGAGCTTTCGACTACGGGTGGGATGGCGTAATTTGCGTAGAGCCTTGCCTTCAATCTGTCGTATTCTTTCTCGAGTTACATCGAATTCTCTACCCACCTCTTCCAGAGTTCGAGCATGCCCGTCTTTAAGGCCAAATCTAAGCTGCAGCACCTTTTTTTCGCGCTCGGTAAGTTCATCAAGCACTTTATCTATTTGCTCTTTGAGCAATTGCTGTGAAGTGGCTTCAGTTGGTGCTAAACTGGCGTGATCTTCAACAAGGTCTCCTAGACGGCTATCGGCATCTTCGCCAATTGGCATGTCCAGCGATATTGGCTCACGGAAAAACAAAGCCATGACCCCTTCCACTTTTTCTGGAGATATATTCAGGCGGTCGCCAATTTCTTCGTAACTTGGTTCGCGTCCAAGCTCTTGAATTAACTGCCGAGTTGTGCGCAATAGCTTGTTAATTGTTTCTACCATGTGTACCGGAATGCGAATGGCACGAGATTGGTCAGCTATAGATCGAGTGATACCTTGCCTGATCCACCAGGTGGCGTAGGTACTGAACTTATAGCCTTTTCTATACTGGAACTTATCTACAGCTCGGATAAGGCCAATATTCCCCTCCTGGATAAGCTCAAGTAGGGGCATGCCATGCCCGATGTATTTCTTGGCTATGCTCACCACCAGGCGTAGGTTTGCTTCAGTGAGGTGCCTTTCTGATGCTTTTGCTTCAGTCTTTATCTGCTCAAAGTAAGCTTTAAACTCATTGCTATGAGAATCAATTCGAGACAAGAACCTGTCGTCAGTCGAGAGAGTCTTTAGTTCTTGCCATGAAGTTTTATCTCTGGCTAGGAGCTCTAGCAACTGCGGAGGCAGAAGTTGACTGTTTATGGAAAGATTTACTATAGCATCTTCAGCCGCAGTGGTTCCTTTGTCTATCTCCTTAGCGGTTGCTGCTATTAACGATGGGTCTATAACAGCATCAATGGCGGAGCGAAATTTAGGATTCCTGATCGTCTCCACCACATTGCTGGAGGGATTGATACCAATACGCTCTTCGATAATCTGAACAACGGGGTATGCCTTGGATAATTGAGAAAGTACATGAATACCTATGTCAGCGGGTGAGGGGAATTTTTTGTATTTCCTGAAATGGTTGTCTTCGATTCTTTCTAGGCTTCTGCCCAGCTCTATCCTCCGGCATAGTAACTTCTCTTCATGGACATTGAGAAGTGGCACTCTGCCGATTTCCTGAAGATACATACGAGCTGAGTCGTCAATTACCTCATATTCCCCTAGTGGTGGCGGAGGCCTGATCTCCTCAGTTTGTTCAGCGGTGAATTCCTCACTTTCTTCTTTTTCTTCACCTTCCTCGGCTAAGGTGCTGACATCCTCAGCTTCAGCGTCATCGCTGAGTAAGCTTTCAGCCTCTTCCCCATCACTATCCAGGTTGACGTCTTCTTCTTTCATTGAATCCATGGTTTTTTCCTTTTTTAACAAAGACTTCATGAAGTTGTTGCCCGGAATTTATTCCCTGCTCCTCTAGTTTGGACAACTCGGAGCTTATACCACCCTTTTCCCGCTCAATCTCAAGCGTCGCCTCTTTCTCAGTTTCTAATTTCCGGGATAACTTCTCTTGCAGACGGAGAATACAATTGGCTAAATCAACGCGTCGTGTTCGTTCGCTTTCCCGTATGGCTGGCGGGAAAATTTTATTAACCAAATAGTATAAATGTTCTAATAGACTCGTGTCAAGTTTACTTTCAAGGTTCGAGATATCAGAAGAATGTTGCCATCTGACAAAGACCTCCCGATTTTCCGTGGATTCGAAGTATTCCGGTGATAGCTCTCGAGCCGAAGGACGAAGCTCTGGGTACTGAAGAAGAAGTGCCAAGCAGTATTCTTCAATAGGGCTGGATACAAACTGGTGGGCAAGGCGAGATTGTTCTGCTGGCTTGCTGAGTTGAGGCCTTTTCCGACCGGCTTTTGATTCCCGCAAAGCGGCTTTTATGGCGGACTCTTCGATTTTTAATTCACGTGCCAGTTTCTTCAGGTAATGGGATTGTTGTACAGGGTCTTTTATTTCACAAATTGAGGGCAGGAGTTTTTGTACAGCCAGGGACTTGTCTTTAGCTTTATTGATATCGACTTTGCCTATTACAGATTGAAAGGCAAAATCTAGAATAGGCATAGCTTGCTCAACTAGTTTCTGCCAGAGAGCAGGGTCTTCTCTTATTACTTCGTCTGGGTCTTTGTCTGGAGGTAATAAAATGACATTTGCTTCAGCATTGGAGTAAGCTAATATCGCTTTGCCTCGCAAGGTAGCTTCTTCTCCGGCAAGATCGGCATCGAGTGCCAGGGTTATGTTATTGGTTAATCTTTTAATGCCTCCCACCTGCTTTTCGGTTAAAGAAGTTCCCATTGAGCCAACTACATTTTGCCAGTCATGTTGGTGAGCAGTGAGAACATCCATGTAGCCTTCCACGATTATTACCAAGTTTTTCTTTCTAACGGCAGATTTAGCCTTATCAAGGCCATACAAGATGCTACTCTTATCGAAAATTGATGTCTGGGGGGAGTTGATATATTTAGGCAGGGAGTCATCCAAAACTCTAGCTCCGAAACCAGTGACTCGACCCTGGATATCACATATAGGAAACATCAGCCGGTTGCGAAATCGATCATAACTACCTCCTTCCTCTTTCTCGATTATTAGACCAGCTTCTACTAGTTCCTTTTCCGTGTAACCTTTACCCAGCAGGTAATTCTTAAGGGTTTCCCAGGCATCAGGACTGAAACCGAGACGAAACTCTTTGATAGTCTCGGGCATGACCTTTCTTCTTGCCAGATAGCTTCTCGCTGCCTCGCCTGCCTTAGTGCTCGAAAGTAAATGGTGATAGTATTCAGTAGCTGCCTCATTAATCTGAAATAATCTCTCGTTCTTCTCATCCTTAGCCTTATCTGGCGCCTCAAGAGGACCTAAAGTTATGCCTCCCCTTTGAGCTAAAAGACGAAGGGCCTGGCCAAAATCAACGCCCTCCTTTTTCATGACAAAAGAGAAGATATCGCCGCCGGTTCCACAGGCGCCAAAGCAATGCCAGCTTTGTTGCTCAGGAAAGACAAAAAAGGAGGGATGTTTCTCACTGTGGAAGGGGCATAAGCCTTTGAAGTTACGCCCCGCTTTTTGCAGAGTAACATACTCAGAGACAAGCTCTACTATATCTAATCTCTGCTTTACTTCCGTGATTACGCTCATTGAGATATCTCTTCAGCTAATCTTAGCGCATATTGATCGGTCATCCCAGCAATGTAATCAATGACTTTGCGCTCCTTGTTATCCGGCAAAGAGGCAAATTCCCGAGGTAATCTATCCTCATGCTTCAGGAAATGCGAATATAACAGACGTAATACCTCTCCCGCCTTTACTGCCTCCTCTCCAGCTAAGCTGGGATAATATACTTTGTCAAATAGAAACTGGCGTAGTATGTTAGTTTCTCTAAGGACTTCAGGGCTCATGCCCATAGTTGGCTTGGGTGAATCGCCATTGCCACTAACGGGCCAGGAGCAGTCTATGATATCACAAACCAGGGTATTAATTCGCTGTGAATGCGTATGTCCCAAAGTTGCTACTACCGACTTGGGCAAATCATTCTGGGAGATAATACCAGCTCTTATGGCATCTTCGACGTCGTGGTTAACATAGGCCACGATATCGGCTATCTTGCATATTTGGCCCTCTAAAGTACTGACATCTCCCCATCCCTCTCCTAAGATCTCAGCTTGTCCCTTGGAATGGTTGAGGATGCCATCTCGCACTTCCCAGGTAAGATTTAGCCCTTGTCCCTCCCTCTCCAATAAATTGACTACTCTTAAGCTTTGCTCATTATGCTTGAAGCCACCGTGATACAACTCGTTTAGGACCTCTTCGCCTATATGACCAAAAGGCGTGTGCCCTAAATCATGTCCGAGAGCGATAGCCTCAGCGAGGTCTTCGTTGAGATTTAGAGCTCGAGCTATAGTTCTGGCTATTTGGGATACTTCCAAAGTGTGAGTAAGCCTGGTGACATAATGGTCACCCAGGGGAGCAATAAAAACCTGTGTCTTATGTTTTAGCCGACGGAAAGCCTTGGAATAGATGATACGGTCACGGTCACGTTGGAAACTGGTTCTTATGGGGCATGGTTCTTCCCACTTCAGCCGACCACGACTGAACTTACTCTTAGCGGCATAAGGGGAAAGGGCTTCTTCCTTCTTCTCCGTCTGTTCACGTATATTAGGTTTATTAACCATGGAATCACTGTAATATAGTAAGTCAAGGCAAAATCCTTAACTTATCGCAGCAGCACCTTCATGTCCTCACGTGCGTTTTCTTTTGGTTTTTGCTTTTATCCTGTTTTCCACCTCTGCGATATTTAACCTTGTCGACAGTACCACATCCGGGTTCAAAGACATCGAATCTATGCCGCACTCAACTAAAAAGTCGGCAAATTCCGGAAAATCACTCGGCGCCTGACCGCATATTCCTACTTTTCTCCTTGGTTTGTGATTGTGTGCCACATCTATGACTTGCTTCACCAATCTTTTCACCGCTTCATTTCTTTCATCAAATATATGCGCCACAAGCTCGGAATCTCTATCTAAACCAAGAGTTAATTGCGTTAAATCGTTCGACCCTATGCTGAACCCATCAAACACATCGGCGAATTCCTCCGCCAAAATCACATTGGATGGTATCTCGCACATCACATACACTTCCAACCCATTTTCTCTTCGCCTTAAGCCAAAATCTCCCATGGCTCCTATCACCTGCCTCCCTTCTTCCGGCGTCCGGCAAAAAGGAACCATCACCTTCACATTTGTCAACCCCATCTCGTCTCTTACTTTCTTTATCGCTTGACATTCTAAACCAAAGGCAGGCTTAAACTTCTCATCGTAATAGCGAGACGCCCCCCTCCACCCTATCATGGGGTTACTTTCCTCCGGCTCGTAGCGATACCCCCCAATTAAATTGGCATACTCGTTTGTCTTAAAGTCAGAAAACCGAACGATAACCTCGTTGGGATAAAACCCCGCCGCTATTTTCGCTATCCCCATGGCCAAGTTGTCAATGAAAAACTCCCTTTTATCCTCATATGACGCGCTCTTCTTATCTATCTCTTCAATCACCTTTGCCAATTTCTTGTCATTACTCGCTGCTTTCTTCAACTCATCATATTCTATCAGCGCCATAGGATGTATGCCGATGTAAGAGTTGATGATGAACTCTTCCCGAGCCAAACCCACGCCGTCATTGGGAATTTGACTTTGAATAAACGCGCCATCGGGAATGCCAAAATTCATCATTATCCTGGTGTCGGGTCTGGGAATCTTAGTCACCTCTACTTCATCTACTCTGTATTTCAATTTTCCTTCATATATCCTGCCCTCACCTTGCGAACAATCTATCGTGACCTCTTTTACCTCCTTCAAGACCTCCGTCCCCTTGCCGGTGCTAATTACACAGGGTACCCCAAGCTCACGACTCACGATAGCTGCGTGGCAGGTCCTGCCACCCTTGTTTGTAACTATGCCACTGGCAATCTTCATTATTGGCTGCCAGTCGGGGTCTGTCATATCAGTGACCAGAACTTGACCCCTCTTGAATTTGTTAATTTCACTACTATCTACTATCACCTTCACCTCGCCTTGCCCTATCTTTGTCCCCACTGCTTCCCCTTTGAGCAGTAACTTCCCCTTTTCTTCAAGCACATAAGTCCTGAGCGAAGCTAAGTCCATTTGTGAATGCACTGTCTCAGGCCTGGCTTGGACTATGAAAAGTTCCCCGGTTATCCCATCCTTTGCCCATTCAATGTCCATGGGCAGACCATAATGTTCTTCTATAATGCAAGCCCACCTGGCGAGAACCAAGATTTCATCGTCACTCAATACGAACTTCCTTTGGTTCTCTAGTTTGACTTCTTTTTGCTCCGTTCCAGCCCTATCACTCTTGTAGACCAGTCTCTTCTCCTTCGTCCCCAGCTTCTTTTCCACAATGGGTCTGAACCCTTCCTTTAGAGTGGGCTTGAAAACGTAAAACTGGTCTGGATTAACAATTCCCTGTACCACATTCTCTCCCAGACCATAGGCAGCAGTTATGTAGACCACATCCCTGAAGCCTGATTCCGTGTCTATGGAAAATATGACACCAGAGCAGGCTAAATCAGAGCGGACCATCTTCTGCACCCCTATGGAGAGGTAAACGCTGAGATGGTCAAAACCTTTATCCACCCGGTAGGAGATCGCCCGGTTCGTGAACAAAGATGCAAAACAATCCATGACCTTCTCCAAGAGGTCATCTTCTCCACGCACGTTCAAATAACTCGTTTGCTGTCCCGCAAATGAGGCTGTAGGCAAATCTTCGGCAGTAGCACTGCTTCTCACAGCAACATCGACGTTCTTTCCAAATCTCTCTTCCATCTTTCGATAGCAAATTCTTATCTCCTCTTCTAATTCTTTAGGGCAGGGAGAATTTGCTATCAAATTCCTTATCTTTTCGCCCCTCTCCGCCAAATTTTCCATATCACGTGTATCCAGGCCCGCCAAAGTGTCTCTGATTTTTTGGCTTATGCCTGCTTTCTCTACCACATACTTATACGCTTCAGCAGTAATGGCGAATCCGGGGGGTACATTTACCCCTTTCTCACCCAGATTTCTTATCATTTCACCAAGAGATGCGTTCTTACCGCCGACTAAAGCTATGTCCTTTGCTCCAAATTCCTCAAACCATTTCACAAACTTCATAGTTCTTCCTCCGCTTTACAAAGTATTGTCATATTCACACATGCCATCTCAGCTAAATCTACCTCCTTGCTTACAGGCAGTTAAACTAAAAAACAAAGCTAAATTATATCATGTTTCAGCAAGGCCAAAACAAGAGAGAGTTTTGCCTCTCCTGCCTGGCCCTACTGCGGTCAGCCTATCCTCCCACCATCTGCTGCAGCGCCATTTTAATCTTCTCTTCTAAGCTTAGCTCCTCAGAATCTGGAAGCTTAGAGATAGCTTTGGTGGCTTCCGTTAAAGAGTAGCCCAATCCAGTTAAAGCAGCTATGACATCGGCACTCTCCGGGGCCAGGGGCAGGGCTACCTCTTTCCATTCCTTTTCCAACTTGCCTCTGAGCTCAACGACGAGGCGGCTGGCCATTTTTTTACCGATGCCAGGCGCTTGGCTGATGAGGTCGATATCGCCGCTGGTTATAGCCATGACAAGTTGTTCAGGCTTCAAAGCCGAGAGTAGGGCTAAAGCCACCTTAGAACCAACTCCTGAGACGGAAATAAGATTTTTGAACAGAGCTAACTCTTCGCTTGAGGCAAAACCGTAAAGAGAAATATTATCCTCTCTCACGTGGAGATGGGTATAGAGGGAGACCTTGCCTTTAACAGCTCCTAATTGGCTTAAAGTTGAGCCGGAGACATATACCCGAAAACCTATTCCGCCGACATTAATGATAATGGAGTCGTTACCACGAGATTCCAGTATTCCTTCTAATGTAGCTATCATTTCGGCGTATGTTCAGTGAGCCATTGGTTAAGGCGCCTCTGCTGAATGTGGCACATGGCTATAGCCAAGGCATCAGCAGCATCGCTAGGCTGAGGTAGCTCAGAGAGCCTGAGCTGGACTCTTACCATTTCTTGAACCTGTTGTTTATCGCTTTGCCCATAGCTGGTTATTTGCTGCTTTATCTTGGCTGGTGAGTAATAGTAGATGGGCAATCCCTGGTTGACTGCTGCCAGGATAGCTATAGCTTGTGCTCTGCCAATAGCGAACGCTGACTTTACGTTATGGCCGATAAATGGCTCTTCAATGGCTACTTCGCTTGGTTTATGCTTAGCGATAATTTTGCTTAATTCATCGTAGAGCGAGCGCAGTCTTTCCTCCATAGGAAGCCGGGATGGGAGTTTGATTACTCCGCAATCTACCATATGCATTTCCTCTTCGCCATCTACTACACCGTAGCCTAAATTTATAGTGCCAGGGTCAACGCCTAGAATGCACATGTTAGGTTCAACTGCGCAGCTTTTCTAAAGTAGCCTCAGAAAAATCGATATTGGAGAAAACACGCTGTACATCGTCTAATGCTTCCAGCTCGTCGAGGAAATTCAGGGCCTGGACTGCTTTATTTTCCTCCAGCAACACTGTAGTTTGAGGCGTTAGCGAGAGCTCCGCCGAAATCACATGCTCGTTCTCTTCAATAACCTTTCTTACTTTTTCTAAATCCTGAGGTTGCGTGTAAATTTCCATATAATCCTTTTCGGTCTTAACATCTTCAGCCCCGGCATCGATAGCTCGTAGCGCTATTCCTTCGGCATCTGAGGCATTGCTTTCTACAGTAATCACTCCTCTACTCTCAAAGAGCCAGGAGACACAACCACTCTCACCAAGATTAGCACCGTGGCGGGTGAAGAGACGGCGGACATCCTGAATGGCGCGATTACGGTTATCGGTCAAGGCCTCCACCAAAACTGCTATCCCGCTTGGCCCATAGCCTTCGAGTTTCATCTCAATTAAGGCAGCTTCCCCGGCTTCACCGCTACCCCGCTTTATGGCTCTCTCGATATTCTCCAAAGGCATGTTATTATCACGGGCTTTCTGTACTGCTAAACGTAACTGGAAATTACTTTCTGAATTAGGCCCACCTTGTCGCACTGCAACTATGA
>Ga0315549_1002408_pt1 | contig 17834 bp, 10 predicted proteins | sample SalMarSW160200MG_FD_203101 | JGI IMG/M metagenome (GOLD analysis project Ga0315549, IMG submission 203101) | Salt marsh sediment microbial communities from the Plum Island Ecosystem LTER, Massachusetts, United States - Salt Marsh Sediment SW1601-200 ... | reverse complement strand
TTTAGACAGTCTGACGGCCCGGCAATAAAGGGCGTTTGTGTTACCCGACGCGAGCACCGGGCAGGGTCCTGGTACTTTAGCCGCGAAATTGTCCCGGTGGCAAGACAGGTATGGCGTGCTTTTTGCCATCCGGGTGCAAATTTTATTGCGTGCTGGTGCGATCGCGGTACAAGTTTGATAAACGGCCGGGAAAAAGTCCCGGTAGATGAACTTGGAAAAAGGCACTGGCGCAGTGTCGCGGTACAAATTTGATCGAAAGTAGAAAATTATCATGGTACAAAATTTTTATTGCGGGCAGCTGCGCGTGTCCGGGTGCCGGATTGATTACCGGTCTCGGTAAGTAGCTCAGTATCTTGCAAAAAGCATGACAACAGCGCAAGCCGTAGCTTTAGCGAAGGCTTGACAACTTACCTTTGACCGTGTTAGCTGTTGGGCTTATTTTAAAATTGTCTCGGTTGCAGAAATTGTCAAGGTAAATAAGTTTTTAAAAGTCCTGGTAAACGGCACTGATTTGTCCAGATGGTATAGTTGTCAATAGAGAAAAATCCCATTGGTCTTGCAAAACGAATAATCATTAATTGATCCTCTTTAATTCTGATGTCTATGGATCGAATGCTGGCTGGCAAGTGCAATAAGCTAATTTGATGAGTGTTCTGGTAAATGGATCTTTGAAAAGCTTATTGCATTTGCCAGCGAGTTGCTGTAGGGCGTTTTTAAAAATTGTCTCGTTGAAAGGTTGTTTTATTCTTTAGCCGTTTATCTCGTTGTTCAGGCAGGGAAGGGCTGTAAACCTCTTTTGCTACCTTTGGCTCGTGTGAAGGCCAGGAGGAGGTAGCAAATGTGGTTTACAGCGAAAGGACGGCCCCCGTGAAATATTTAAAATTTGGCTTTGTCTATATGGTGTTAACTATTTAGTTTTAATAGTCTAATAAATTCAATCCCTCGTTGAGTAATTAAATGTTTCTGCTTTGAAGATGTAGGTTTATCCTTTATTGTCCATTCGATTAGTTTATCATCTATCAATTCTGATATTACTTCATTAAGTTGTCCTGATATAACTTTTTGACCCAATTGAATGGAGATCTCTTTTTTGGACAGTGGTTTATCAATTATTAACCTTAATATTTTAGTATATAAGGTTTCTTGCTGTAATTCTTGCTGTAACTCTTGCTGTAACTCTTGCTGTAACTCTTGCTGTAACTCTTGCTGTAACTCTTGCTGTAACTCTTGCTGTAACTCTTGCTGTAACTCTTGCTGTTGTTTAAAGTTTTTCTTTATAAATATTACCCTGAAAGCCATACCAGGCTCTTTCCATTCTAAATCAATTTCAGGATATTTTTTTAGTTCATCGGCAATTATACGAAGACCATTACCCCATTGTTCAATGATACCAAGTCGTTTGAAAACAGGCGCCAAAATTTTATTCCGAATGTCTGACTGACCAGCATTCATGTCGTTAAAATCAATAGTGGGCAATAGCTTACCTGGGCTTGTTATTTCTATTTTATCATCGAAGATGGCTATTTTGATGTCTTTGCCGGTTAGTGAGTAATCACGGTGAATAACCGCGTTTCGGATCACCTCGCGAATAGCTGTTACAGGATATTCCCATCTGTCGTTGCGGTATACGCCTGTATAATCGGTTGAACCCTCTGATATATGCCGCAGTACAAACTGGTATGCCTTCTCTGGTTGTAAAGATATATTGACGCCAATGGTTTTCTGGTCAATGAAGTTGCCCGGAATAGTACCTTTAAACCGTGCACATTCTATTTTGGCAAAGGGGAAAAGTTGTTTGCTTAAATCGTCATCCGACAAAAGTATGAGCGCATAGGTTGATAATTTTTTACCCTGAACGGATTGAAACAACTCTAACTTTTGAAGTGCCTGTGTTGTGAGTTTCTCACCTGTTTTTTCGAGGAAAAAGTCTTTGAAAGAATTGAAGTTAATATCATCAACGGTTTTTAGGTAAGATAATTCGCTATCGAAAGAAACATTACGTTTATGGCGTTCCAATTCTGCAATGATTTCTAGAGAAGCTTGGCGGTTTGTTGAACCTACGCGGATATAAGTGCTTTCTTCAATGGATTTATTCTTAATATGATAGGGTGGGTTGCTGCCTTTGTAAATGATAGTTTTAATAATGAGTTTGTTATCATAAGTTAAAAATGAGATTTCGGGCAGTATTTCCGGTTCACAGTTATCATGTACGATATTGCTGATTCTTTCTTCTATGGCAATCAGTTCGTCTTCATTTATACCTATTACCTCTCGGGGATTGTCCTTAATACCGATATACAACTCACCCCCGGCATCGTTGGCAAATGAAATAATAGTTTTTATAAGCTCAGCTTTGGCTGGAAGCGTTTTCTTAAATTCCAGCTTACGACCTTCTGGTTGCTGGAGTATGTCATTTAATTTAACCATTATTCAATTAAGCTTTTAATTTGATTTAACCAGCCAATTACATCATTATTAGGATCAATTTCATTTAACAAAGCTTTTGACATGAATTGAGTAGCCCAATTGCTAACAGTTCTTTTTGCATTTTGCTCCTTTTCCTCTTTTTTATCGTCTTTCAGTTCATCCCATGCATTTGGACTTGTTGCTGTGTGAACAATCTTTGCCACTTCAAGTGGCACATCATCAAAATCATTAAAATTATGAGCAATTGCTATTTGCAGGCCATTTCTATTATATGCTTGAACTATAGCATCTTTATGAATATAATTTTCTATCTCCCTTTTACCAGTAAATAAGGCTATACAATTTTCTCTTTGATTAATTTTATCTATTTGAGCTTGATATTTTGGTTGGGCAGGAGGAGTTGTGTCCCGATCATACAAATGAAATTCAGGTCTGTTTAAGTTTTCGAGACGCGATGTCCATAATGCAAGAGTACTGCCACCTAGTGGGAAGAATATTAACTCTCCGTTTAATTCCATTTTTTCTAAATCGGGAATTGATTCACCATCCCTGATTAAGACTTTGGAAATGTTTTTGAGAAAGGCAATATCATTCGGACCTTCAATACCTATAAATATTTTTACTGAATTATCAGGTAATATACCTAAGGCCTTGGAAAAGAGTTTATTTGTTTCATCACCTCCAATAAAAATTTCCCTTGACTTGTCATCATTTATTTGAATATATCGCAAACTCTTGTCAGGTAATGATCTTGCAAGCATTGGAGTGTGTGTGCTCAGAACTACTTGAGAGCTAATTGAAAGTTCATTAAAAGCAGCGATCAGCATTCGTTGATTATTAGGGTGCTGACTCGTTTCCGGTTCTTCTATGCCATAGATAATAGTATTTTTACCGCTTGTTTTTAATTCCTGATCTGCTTTTGCTCGAAAAAAGTTTAGTAGAATCAATCTTTTCACTCCGCTTCCCCGTTTATTTATTGGGATTCCTTCGTCACCCGTAATACTTGCTTTGAATAAACTTTCCCACTTTTGAGGTTTAAATTCCGGCTTCAGTTCTGATGCAAGATTTGGATCCATTTCCCTGATTTTATCAACTGTTGCCTTAGCTATTTTTTTTACTTCTTCCTCAACATATGTAGTAATCCTTCTCAAATCTTCTTCTTTTGCTTTTATCGCTTCTCTAATAGCAGCATTTAATGGGTCCTGTGCTTCAGGGTCTTGGTCTGTACTTGCTCTATCCGATTTAAATAGTGCAAAAGCAGGCATAGAGTTTTTCAGGCCATCCCAGACATTTTTTGCATTGTCCTCATTTAATGGAACTAATATAGGCTGAAGTTTAATGTCAGAAAAATTTGATCTTATAGCTGACCTAATTGGAGCATTTATTTTTGTATTAACATTTTGTAAATCAACGTCTAACTCTTTTGCTCTTTTTTTAAGATCGACATTCTTTAATTGAAGAAGATCTTTTAGACCCTCATTTACAGGATGTAAGGCATACGCTGATATATTTATGCATTTTGGATTTTGAGTATGACCACTGAACGTTTTATGTATTTCAAGTCTGCCTTCTTGATTTAGGAGAAATTCTTCATTTAGACTGGTAGGATTAGTATCATCAATTATAACTTCAGAAGGGATTTCCTCAAATTCACAGATAATAGTTAGGTCCTTTGGATCACCATATTTACATGCATCATCTTTGTCAGGGTTTTTATCGTTTAAAAAAACATCCAATGCATCCATCATTGTCGATTTTCCACAATCATTTTTACCAATTAAAGAAGTAATATTCTCAAAATCAATCGAGATTTCATCACGATAACATCTGAAGTTCCTAATACGGAGTTTTCTTAATTTCATCCTAAATCATTTTAAAAGTAATAATCGCCTATCAACAGCGCTAATATATTCCCAATCCAGTGTATTATTTTCTTTTGCCACTGCATTAAGATCAGGTGTTTTATAGAAGGCAAATATTGATTTATCAAGATTCTGTATGTCAATTTGCTTTGTATGATTGGTTAGCGCATAAAGTTTCAGAATATCTCTAACCTGTTTTGTTGATAAGGCTGTTTTTGGAAGTTGATGATATTTGGCAGAGTTTATCGGCACAAGTATTTTGAAATCAGATAAGGTTCTCAAAAAGGAGCGGGTAGACCGTTTTATTATTTCTGTATCTCCGTAACTTTCAACCATTTTTGCTGTTAGGGCTGATGAACTTACTTCTTGAGACGAGTCAAATATCTGATAGAATTTTTGAGTAAAAAACCGGAGTATATCATAATCCATAATGAATTTTGCAAGTAAAATAGGTTTCATGTAATCCAAATCTTTCTGCTTACAAAGTGATAAAAGTATATTATCCTCAATAATGCTGGTGGATTCCTGAAAACTGTAAATAAAAGTGCGAAACAGAACAGTCCTTGTTTTTCTCCTGCCATCTTTTCCTGTTAATTCAACAGCAATACTGTTGTACGCCTCATAAAATTCTTCCGGATTCCTTCCTGGTTGAACCAGTTGAAGGGTTTTATATATCCATTCCGGTTTTAATGGTCTATCATATCCTATCATATCAATTCTTAACTTTAATATATGGCACTACCATTTCTTCAAGAGTAATACCGCCGTGATTAACTTCTTGTTTTCCTTTGTAGGTGAACATTTCTCTGCCTTCGGGAAGAACCATTATTTTATCCGAAACAAAGGGAATATTTACTTTTCTTAATTCGGTTAGTTCGCTTGAAGTAGCAGGAATTATGCAAGCTCTTTTTGCAAAGTTATCTATCAGGTATTTTTCAATACGCTTGCCATTGCCTGTGGCTACAACTGAACCATGATCAGAACAAATGTAAAGAGCAAAACCATTTTGTAGAAGTGAATTGATTACTTGCTTTAAGTCAGAGTTTTTAAGATAGCTATTAATAGCATCAAAATATAATAGTTTTTCTAAACCATTTGCTGGTATCTGAGCTGAATGAGCAATATCATCGAAAAAAGTATAGAGAATGCTTATACAATTATACCCAAGCAAAGATTCATCTGTAAAGTATTCATTCCCATTAAAATATTTGGTATACTTTTGAGAAAAGAACTCAACAAATGTTTTTTCTTCATTAGCCTTGCCTGGTGATTTTATGTTATAAACATCTGCTGAACCTTTAAAAATGGCAGAGCGTGAAATTGATGTAACCGTTGGAAGGAGTGCAAACAATTTAGATTCATCAAAAGGAAGGTTCATGTCAGCTAAGAAATCCTTTAACAAAAACCATTCAGCCCAACCCATACAATCAAAGCAAATCAAGGCTGTTTTTTGCTGTTTTTCAGATTTGATATTTTGCAATATACGGTCAACCGTGACAGGCATATCAGGAATTGATGCAAAAAAAGCTTCTTCCATTTTACCTGAAAAAACAAAGTTTTCAGAGTATTTGTCAATTGCCGGAATTAATGCTATAAATTCTATGCTGTTGTATTTGTATGAAAGATAAACAAGTTCACCATAGAGTTTTCCTGATTGCAAAACTGATTTAAAGTCCGGATCTTTAGATAAAACAACTTTGATTCGATTGATCAACTCTTCTATTTGAATTATACCTGCATTATGAGCACTTTTTATCAGTAATTCTGGCAGATTTTGTTGAGTTAAAACAATATGTGGATCTTTTTCAAAGCAGTAATTCAGTAAGTGAATTAATGTATTTGCAGAATGATTTGTAAATAATGGTTGGAGTTGACCATTGAGTGGAATATCTGCAAAGGTAAAGTGTTTATGTTCGTATTTATTGGTAAGGAATAAAGGCAAATTAATTAAACCGGTAACGATTAAAAGAATTTCTTTTTTGCCTGTAATGGCAAGCATATCAGGTAGGTTGTCTGTAATAGAAAAGGATACTTTATTTTCTGTAAGAAACGAAGTAAAAGCAGGAGCGGACAGCAATCCTGTGTGATCGGAAATTATCTTATGCGATTTCTCGCTAAGATTTAGAAGTGTGTATATGCGGAATTGCCAGCTTACCATTATTCCATTCCTTTTACCATTATTTCGGCTGCTTCAACAAAATCATTGAGTTCAGAACTGTTTTCAATGATTGACCTATCAAGTTTATTGGTCACTGTTAAAATATCTTGATATCTGCGGGTTTTATAGCAAGTTTCAAAACCAAATAATAATGCTTCTTTGCGAACTAATTTTATTTTCCCTTTTTCGATTTGTGCTTTTACAATCAATGATTCAAACTCACGCTGCAATGCTTTTTCTCTTTTCTCAGTAATAAGATTATGTTCAGGTTCGTTCATTGGTCTTCGATATGAACCGTTTTCATTAATAAAGTTTTCCTCAACGAGTTCACGCAGTTCTGGCACATCGTCACCTTGGATGTTTGTTAGTTGGGTGAAAGCAATATGAACTTCGGCAAATGTTTTGGGTCCATTGAGAAAAGAATAAAGCCAAATGATTGCTGACTTTTCATCTGTTACAAATAACATCATTCCTCCACTTTTTACTTCACTCATTCCATCCAACTTCATTCGTTTTTTATATTCTATGTAAGAATTGATTTGGCCGGAGGTGAACCAAAATCCATCTTCTGAAGCAAAGTATTGATTGAGTTGATGATAAAATGATTTTGAATCGTAACGAATCTCGTAACCATGTTGAATATAGTAGGCAAGCATCTTGGAATAAAGCATTTTATCAGTTCTTTCTAATACAGGTTGAACTGGCTGCATGGAAAGAAACTGTTCAATAAATTCAACTTCAAGATTATTGCCTCCTTGTTTTAGGAATCTTTCTTCAAAAGATTTTGAAGGTTTGAATGCAGATATTGCCAAGTCACTTTTGACTGCATTTGTAGAAGTCATCTGCTTAAATGTTTCCTGCACTTTATCAAAGATGGAAACCGAGGATACAATAAAACCCGCCTTCAACAAACTACTTTGAATAGCGTTCCAAATATCTGATCTTGAATTGTGAAACTCAACTGTAATCCATCTTTTTGGTTTAAGCACTCTGTAATATTCTTTGAATGCTTTTTCCATAAGCATAGTATAAGAGCTTAGCGATTTGTTTTGAATGCCATTTACTATTGCTTCCTCTTTTATATTGGTGAAGATTTTTAACCATGATTCCCAAATAAAATTAAGTTCTGAATACATAATGTTTCCACCAAACGGAGGATCAGTAAAAATGTAATCAATAGAGTTATCTGGAATTAAAAGCTCAGTAACAGAACCTGTTGAAACAAAGCAGTTTTCTTTATTTTCATATACAAGGTTCTTACTAATTTTTTCCAACTTTCCCCTTAAACTGTAGATAAAATTTACTTCTGAAATTTTCTTGCCAACATAGAGGGTCCCTTTAAGATACCTATTGACTTGTGAATAGGATGCTTCAAAATACCTATTCATCTTTGTTTGACCTAACATGATAGACATAAGCCAAAACAAAAGAGAATGCTTAACTAATTCAGGAGATTTGAGTATTCTATCATAGATGGCTGCTGTTGCGTAAAGATTTCTTTTAGAGTAAAAGAAATCAACTCTGATTAAGCCGTGAGATTTTTTTGGTTGCGCTGTATTGTAACCTTCCGGCAATTCATTCTTGGGATACCAATAAGGAATTTTTAATAAATCAATTTTTTTTAAGAGTGCAATGTCTGCTTCATCAACCTCCTTTGTGTATTTCTTACCATTATAGGAGTAAGCAATCATTACAGGTTTTATATCTGCAAGTTGATAAACTTTGTCATCAATAAAATCAATGAACTTTCTCTTAAGGGTTAAATTTGTCAATTCTGCATTGCATGAATTACAAAAGAACTCACTTTTATTTCTTTTTTTTTCAACATCTACACCTACATCCCAAAATATAACATCAGAGCTGCAAAAGGGACAGATGAAAACGTCACTGTACACCGTGTAATCAATAGTTGCTATTTCATTTTTATGATTGCATTGGAACATCCAGCCACATTCATCTTGAACCTCTGTTAAGATTCTTGTTGCGTGTTTCTTGAACTCAGAGGCATCAGTTCCCTGTCCGTAGTTTTTGCATATAAAAGCTGCTATTGGCGAAAGCTCATTTAAGATTGCTTTTCTTAAGCCTGATTTAGCAATGCCTTTTAAGTGTGTTTTATTTGTTACTTCATTTACAGTCGAAGAGGAACTACATAAGAAAGCGGCTAATCCTGTCATCCCTGTTCCTGCAAATCCGTCCAAGACAATATCACCAGGATTAGTATAATGCAATATTTTTTTCATTATTGCCTTAGGAGGTACTTTCGTGTGATATGTATGAAGATTATACAATGTGTCTTCTTTACTTTCAGAAATATCACCTAAGTATGCTTCTCTTCTGTAAGTGTCAATTTCTTCCAGATATGGGGTTCCGTTTCTTTGAATAAAATCATTTAGAAATGCATTAGGACAAGCAGTATAGAATGGAGGTTCTGACAAAGAAAGAATGTCGTTATCAGACCCGATTGGAAACCCTTCCTTCTCCTTCAATTCAGGAAGTTTCGCTTCAAGTTCTTCAGCAAAATTCTCTTTAGAATTTATTGCTGAAACAGCTGTAATTGTTGGCTCCATTATTATTCAATTTTGATTCTTATATCCTGCCCTTTATTTTCTCTCTGTATTTTTTGTTCGAGATTAAAGAAAGCCTCCCGTAGCTGTTCAAGCGTAATCAACTCGTCTTTTTTAAATAATGATTTTAGCACATCTTCCTTCTTAAGGGTTACTATTTTAATATCAATAAATAGTTTATTGATAGCTTCAATCAATTGAGAAGTTAAGGGAGATGGAATGATACTGTCTTTCATAATCTCTTTTATAATTTTCTTTAGTTCCGGCGTCAGCTTTACTATTTCAATCTGTATTTCACGTTTCTTTATCTCAGCTACAGCTGTTGCAGAATAATCATTATGAATCTTAACTAAGGTTGCATCCAAACCGGCACTTTCTGATTTTATTAAGCCGTAATCTCTTACAACTTTCATAAAATCAGAAGCGGTATCAAACGGAATTTGATACAAACGATCTACATCAATCGATTTACTACGCCAACTCAACAGGTCTGCCCAAAGCTGAATTTCCTTATGGATTTTCCCCGGAACATTGCAATCAAGTTGAGCAAGAGCCATTATTTGGGTATAAAGCTTGTGTTTATTGAATGTTTCAAATGGTTTCCATTCAACTTTATCGCCAATAGTGTTTTGAAGTGCCGGGTAGTAAAAATCATTGACATAGATTTTTTTGAAAGATTCAATTTTGCCGGAAAGTGGGAATCTTTCATTCAACAGAATAAATTTGCTGAAATTTTCTATAATAATAATTGTGTCCTTATAAAACTGTTCAAGTTTACCGGGAATAGTTTTATCATTAACATATTGCTGATTCTCACGTAGTATTTCCAAGGCATCCCTCATGTATATTATCCCAGAATGAATGGTTTTGCTGTAATCATCAATTGCTTGTTTTAATGTAGAAAGGTTATTCAGAGATTCTTTAATTACATTTAATTGGCTGTTAAGATGTTCCAGTGTACTGAATCTGGCATAGTTAGAAATATCGAGTTTAGCCCAATCAATACCATTAATTAAAGAGAAATAGTCATTCAGTTCCTTTGTATTTATGAAAACATTGTCCTTCTTAATTAATGAATCAACTTGCATGCTTAAAGTCCGAATATTATCATATATATTTTTTATGGCCTTTTTATATTCTGTAAACCCTTCGTTTCTTGTACTTTCTTTCAGAATTAAATTTCCATTCAATCCTAATGCATTCATCAAATTGCAAGCGAAGTCATAGGAAAGGTCGTCTTTTTTAACTGCATAAATGATATTTTCGAACTGGCTTAAACTCTTGAATTTTTCACTTATGTTACTTATATCGAGTTCATCGCCGCCTTTTGACTTTAGTGAAATTTTGCCCAAAGTGGTTAGTACGATCAGGAAGAAATGTACTGTTTCGGGTTCTAATCCATATGGAGCAATGATAAGTAATGGCAGAATTTCTTTTCCTATATCTACTACTTTCCCGTTTTTAGCATGAATTGTAGTAAGAATTATTTGAGCGAATTTATTGCCTGAAACGTCTATATCACCATTTGCGTTTGTAATGTTTAATGTTGAAATGAAAATCTTTGAACGGGCTGTCAGGGATTTTGAATTGCCGATGGTAACTTCATCAGCAATTTGAGATAATGAATTAACAATATTGCTACTTGTTAATATTTCTGCATATTTTGGATGCTCAGAATAGACATTATTAAAGCATTTATCAAATACTTTCTTTTTAAGTTCTGATATGATTTCAGAAATATTATTGAACTCTCTACCTAGAATGGATTGTACAGAAAGTGCATTGCCATTTAACTCGACTTCTGAAAGTGAGTAAATGCACCTTGCTAATCTATATTTGATGCCAGTAATTATAGTTCCAGCTGGATTACGATAACCGTCAAGAGCATCCTGCAATTTCTTTTGCATTACAGTAGTCATGACATTCTTAGAAATCAATGACTTTATTGCAACAATTCTTTTTAAAAGTTCAATGTTTTCTTTATGGTCTTTACTTTCGAGTTTGATTTTTATATTCAACTGGTTTTTGCAATAGGCAATTGGCTTCTTTTGTGAAAAAGGGGAAACGAAGTTTATTACATAATCTGTATTTTCAACTGATGAAACTTCCTGACCTTTTCTTTGGAAAACTACAAAACCTTTGCGGAATGATTTAACCGATACCCAAGTACATTCATCAGTGAATAAATTTGGAGTGCTTTTGTAGTGTTCTAAATCAAGAATTTCTACAATCTGATCGAAAAGAACATTCTCCTGAAGATCTGAATCACCTGAAACAGCAACCATTTCTTTTTCTATTTTTTCTTCAGGATCCCCACCTACAATATGAGGATCGAATTTGAAGTAATCGTTCCCTGAAACCTCGTCTTTTACGATTTTGACATAAAAACCGTCTGTTGCTTCTCTGATTTTTTTAATGATTAGTGAAACCTGCATGAATGATTCAATTGCTTTATTCTGTGGCAAGATTAGAAGTTGTTCGGCTAATTCTTTAGAAGTAGCCCCATTTTGACCTTTACTCCATAAAGAATAGATTGCAAGAGCTTTTAGTAATTTACTTGCATCCGCATGTTGCTTTTCATCAAGGTTAGTGATGATTTTTTGCTGAATGATATTAACCACCTTTACTACATCGTAAACATCTTCAAGATTTCGAACATTAGGATTGTTTTCAAGAAGATCAAAAATTCTGTCGAATGTGAAAAAAAACGGGAAAGGCAGTCCAATTGCATGCTTCAACTCAGTTTGAGCAAATTGTATGGCTCCACGTTTTTCAAAATAGGGCAGTTCATGGAACAGATTTAAAAGAGATGGAGTAAATGGAAATAATTCAATATACTTTTCCTGATTGTTGGCAATGTCCTCGATTTTCTCAATATATGGTTTTAATTTCTGACTAAGTTCTGCCTTTTGCAGTGAAGATTTGGGGACAATACGCTGTGCAATAACCTGACTTACTGCTTCCTTTCGAATAACAATATTTTGGAATCGTTGACTTATCCTTTCTTCATCAGCTGCAATGTTCTGCAACTTCGGACTGGAATAAATATCTTCCTGCATTGACGTAACAAAAAGCATATCCTGATCCTGGCATACCTGGGCAACGATTCTCAAAAACTGGAAATCTCTTTTGATTTCATTTTGAACCTTGGTTTGGATGAAATCGGAAACTTCATCAATAATTACAAGTAAACCTTTGGATGGATCGCTTTTCTTTAATGATAAAATAATATTTGTAATATGCTCTTTTAAGTCAATAATTTCAGATGTCCAAACAGGAATATTAATATTGTATTCTCTTTTAATTTGTTTTTCAAGTTCTTTAAAAAAGAAATAGGATAAATCAACATTTACGGGTTGAAGCTCGAACTGGACCGTGAAGAATTTACGTGTAGTTTTCCCGGCAACTTTTTTTACTTTATCGTTTTTGATGAACGGCCTTAACTCCGGATTATTGATTATACTAATTAGGAAAGCAATCAAATGTGATTTACCACTTCCATAGTTTCCTATGATTTTTACTGCTTTATGATTTGGCTTTTGAAGATTATCGAAAAAGTCTATTAATTGCTGTTCAATACTTTCTGATATTATATAGCTGGAAATAAGTTCTTTTTTCATTTCCACATCACGAAGGTCGGAATCAATATCAATTACATCTTTAATAATTGTATAATTGAATAAACGACCAATGGCATTGGACGGTAAATTATCTTTATCATAAGTTACGATTTGTTCATTCAATTGAGATGTAAAATCATCCTTAATTTCGGATAATCTTGTTATAAGAATGTCGTTAATATCTTTATCGTAATACTCTTCTGTCCCGGTCTGACCGTAATATAAGCGATTGCTAATTATTTGTTCATCTTCAAGAAAAAGAACACAGCTCTTATTTCTTGAATTGTATTTAAAAGCACCAACTGGTGAAATTTTCACAAATTCACTATGGTAAAGAATACTTGCATTTGTCAAAATTATTTTGTCAGGTTTTGAATTGAACCATTCTTTAATCTTTTGACCAATATCATGGTTGATTACACCTGTTACATCAAGTTCCTTGTATAACTCTTGTAACTCTGTACCAACATTTATTAGAGTAAATCCATTATTTTGAAGGTAGTTTGATATATTTTGGATTTTTGCTTCATCTTTACCAACGATAGCCCAAAGTTTAAAACGAAGGCTGTTAGCTAATGATAAATAAGTGTCGATGTGTTTAATATTATCTTTCATGTTATTCAAGATTTTTCATTACTTGTACCAATGCTTCTTTAAAAAATGGTTGCCCTGTGTATTCTGAAAGCAACTTATCTGAAATATACTTTATTTGCAGAGATTTGAAGTCAATGTCTAACACTTCAGCTAAACCCTTTATCATTTCAATATTTACCTGCCTCTCACCAAGCTCTATTTTAGATAGTGTGCTGGTGTCAATATCGAGCTTATAGGCAACAATTCTTTGGGGGATAGTTTTCGATTCCCTGATTGCTTTGATATATGAGCCAAATTCAACACTTTTCATAATGACATTAATGTTTAGACATAATTGTCAAAGATAGTAATTTTTTTTATGAAGAAGGAAAAGAGTATGTGTTTGGCAACAGGGACTATTGCATGGCATTAAACCTCATTGTTTACAATAAAGTCAATGGTATTCCCATATTTTGTTTTACTAAGTACATCGTTTATAGCGGAGCGCTTACAATTTGTATTGAAATATCTACCGGCACTTATATATCTTTCAATAGAAGGGGCTATTTTTACCAATTCATTCCATGCATGTGTCCATATTCTTGATGAATCTGTCGTGTGTGGGTGATGTAATACAATTGCCGGTGTTTCTTTCTTTACTATACTATAAAAGCTTTCTCTGATTTGCTTTCTCCACTCTTTTTTTGTTGTAACCTTACCTCTTGGGCTAAAAACATTAAGGTCATGGCATCCTAGTATCATAACTTTTCCAAAGGGTAATTCTACAAAATGTGTTTTTAAATCTTGAAATATCACCAAACCATTTTCTTGTCCTGCCGTTGGATATGATTTGCCAGTTAAAAAATACCTGTTTGTTTTTAAATCGAGTAAAGCTACCATCTCAACATGTAGTTGTCTGATTGATACATTGCCAAGAGATATTTTATCCTTATAAGAATCAATCCCAATTGTAATAAAATCAGTAAAGTTTTTTAATTTTTTTCTTAATTCTTCATCAACTAACAACTCACAATGTTTTATTGCAACTGAGGTTAAAAATTCCAGAAATTTTTCATTTGGATATTTATTATTGCCAACATCTGTTATTGATTCTGGCCAGTCAAAATTCAGAAAAGCACCACACGTAATTAGGCAATTAACTTTTTTCTCATGAGGCCATTTATCGCAAATCTTATGCAAAATATTCTTAGAAGTATTGATATCGCCCTCCCAGTCTCCAGCAATGACAATGCGTGCTAAAGATGGATTAGGATCTTCTTTTACTTCAATATCCGATTTAGGTTTTATCCCTTCCATGAGAATCTTGAACTGTTTTATGTCAGATTGAACTTCTGGATTTAATCTACACCAATGAAAATCTTTTGAATACAATCTTATGGTTGGTTTGAGTTGTTTAATTGAAGGAAGAAAATCTCTAAGTGTGTCATACCATGCTCGTTGCTCATCCCTAAAAGGGGGATCGTTATCCTTAGCTTTGATTTTATCGCATAGCTCAATCCATTTATTCGCATCAAAACCTATTCTTAATGTTTTAGGATATTTTAAAAGCGATTCTTTTCTACATAATGTGAAATGTTGTGATTCATCAAATTCAACAATTATTCCAGGATTTGGGACATAAAAATCAACTCTTGGAAGATCAGGTGTTCGTGTAAAACAATCATGTCCTCTATATCTCTTAAGCGATGAGAAAATGTCTTTTAATTCATTATAATACTTGGATTTAATAAAATCTTCAGGAAGAACTCTCAATTCGAATTTATAATTGCAGATAACATCCCCATAGATTTTTCTGAGAAGTTTTTCAATCGTTTGTTTACAGTCCGGGCATCTTTCAGAATGACTTTTCTTTGATTGTAATCTGCTTTTATTTATTTCAGGTGACTTAAAGAGTTGTTTTGTTAATGGGGATATTCTTGTTATTTCAAATCCTAACCGTTCAAGATAATCATTTGTTTCTTGCCCGCCACTAAAACCTGATGATTCAAGTTCCTCTCCATTTGCAAGATTATTGGCTAATGAAACAATATACTTTGGGGGGTATGTTTTCCCTCCATAAGCCAGTCTAAATTTTTTCGAATCTCTACCTTTGGGAATACCATCCTTATCAATCTTTTGGACAGCATTTAGGATATAATTTCTTGTAATATTCTTCGGTATCATTATATTCAATTATAGTATATCCAAATTTCAGATAATGGCCCGAAAATAGTTATTTTTTACCTTTTACAAAGTCAATTGCAATGTTGACAAAATCGCAATCGTCTTTAACCTTACTGAAAAAGGAATTTCTCTTTGAGATTTCCATTTTTTGTAGATTTATTATAGTCTCTGCTTTCTGAAGATCAGTTGTACAATTAATAAAATTAGCTTCCAATTTCTCTAAATCAGCAATATTCCCAAATTTTCCCAAGAATCTATTTATTTCGGTTTGCAGATAAAACTCTTTAGGTGCTGAATTTCCGAAGTTTCTTATTTTCCCAACTATTGCGTCATCTAACTTAGAAAGGTTTTCATTTATCCATTTTATTAATTGATAGTTCTGATATGAGTAAGTCGCGAGATCAGAAACAATGAAGTCCACAACTGGTTCAATTACAGTTTCAATTTGATATGTAAGTCGAAAGTATTTAAGAATCTGTTCAGTTTCTTCAGGATGTTTCTCAAGGTTTGAAAGACAGAAATCTACGGCGAAAGTACTATTTGCTTTTGCTAACCTATTAAGAAGAAAGTGAAAAAGTGTTTTGTCGAAACTATCCTGAGAACTTTCAAGAAAGTTAGCCCTAAATGTTTCTTCAATAACTTGGATTGAATCTGGAGCTAATATTGATTCAATAACTTCAGTTTCAATTGTATCAGAAAAGGATGGAGTGCTGATAGAGAAAGACTTAATGATTGGTTTTTCATTTTTATTTATTTTTTCAATGATTTGCTCGATTATTACCTTAACTCCCTCAAAACTAATTCGGGCATCCTTTTCGGTAAGTATTTTCGTTTTAGCAGATTGAAGATTAAGGCCTCTATATCTTAATAGTTCAATTAGCCTTTCAAGTGACTTCTTTGCTTGCGATTTTGACTTACAAAAAATCCTAATATCGTCAACATATCTTAAGGAGTCAATTTTCGAATCTCTTAAGGCAATATCTATTGAATTTAAATATACTTTTGCAAGAATATGAGAAGCTGTGGAGCCTTGAGGTATCCCTTTCCCTTGAATAATTGCCCACCTTTTGATTGCTTTTTTAATTTCAATTACTAATGGTTCTTCTATTTCACAAGAGAGCAAATCGGAATAAAGTATTTGGTGGTCAATGTTTTCATAATATCCAGTAATATCTGTGATTATGACGTAAGGGAAGCCTTCATCAAGTTTTTTTAAACTTAGTTCTCTAAAGTTTTCCCAACAAGAAAACTGGTTTACAATCCATTTAACTTCTTTAGATTTCCCTGTCAATTCATAAGCAATATCAACTTTCCCTTGCGACCATTGTAAGGTATTAAATATCCTATCATAAGATTGCCCAAGTAACCATAAGTAGAAGAAATTGTCTGGAATAGTCAGATGACATCCAGGTCTAATCAGACCACCTTGTTTGGGTACATTGCAATAAAATGCAGATCTAGACTTAAAGGTATTGTTGAATATCCGATCCATGATCCACTTTTCCCAAGCTGAAATATTTTTTGAAATCAGATCTAATTCGTATGGATGCTTAATGAACATACCGATTTCAAAATCATAGAGTAATCTTCTCCAAGTTGTCTCAAAATTCATATTAAAAAGCTTTTAATTGTGGACAACTTAACTTATAGTGCTAATTTTAAGTTGATTATGTGGCATGATGTTCTATATAACTTGTTTTGGTGGGTGTTCTACGAACACGATCCTGGGTTCAAATAATTTTGGCTACGGAATTCCTTGTTTTCATGACCTTAGGCAAAAACTTACTACTTGGCATCTTTTTATTATACCTGGGAAGGTTACCATTTTTGTCCTTATATTCATAAAGCAAGTAGTATTCCAATAACTCAGGATCAAAAGTAAGGTTGTAACAATAAAAGCAATGTACATGTTGATTTTTGCTTAAAATGTCATCCCAAATTTGTGGGATATTATTTAGTAACTGTCCATTTGGATATTTCTTTGACCGATTTGGCATCATTCTATCTAAAAGTCGTACTATGGCGGGGTATTCTGATTTTCCAATATATACCACTTTCCCGTCTTCGTCTGCAATTATGTAGATACAATTTGTATGGAAACTTATTAATCTATTGTTCCAGTCAACTGGAATAATAATTCCGGCAGGTTCTATTTGGTTTTCTATAATTTCCCAATAAAACTTAAGCCACCTTCGCCCAGATGTAGGAAGATTTTTTAATCGATTGTTCATCCAATCAATATAATTGTCTGTAAGAGGGAACTTAAAAATTGGACTGAAACCTGGCGTCTTGGAATCTTTCTGTTCGACTTTAACAACCTTATTAACTAGTACTTAGTTGCATAATTAAACGTAATTATATATATTTGCTAAATAAACAGCAAATATATGAGACAAGCAAAACAAGTAATTTTAAATAAGCATGATATAGAGACACTTACATCATG
>Ga0315549_1002407_pt1 | contig 17840 bp, 22 predicted proteins | sample SalMarSW160200MG_FD_203101 | JGI IMG/M metagenome (GOLD analysis project Ga0315549, IMG submission 203101) | Salt marsh sediment microbial communities from the Plum Island Ecosystem LTER, Massachusetts, United States - Salt Marsh Sediment SW1601-200 ... | reverse complement strand
GGATATAATTGACGGTGGGAAGAGGCTTCTGGGAACTATAATGCTTAACCCCAACCCCTGGGCAGATGCTATCAAGCGAAAACCACAGGTAAACCTAATAACCGTAACCAGAGGCAACCACCACCAGGTGCTCGATGAGTTACTACACTGGTTGAAAGCCGAAAAATCCCTCAGATTATAGTATGACTTTCGTATCGAAAGCTTGAGTTTTAGGATAAGGGATGGGAGGAAGAATAGTCCTTAGACCTCTGGCTCAAATTGATAGCCCTATACTGGAAATACTCAAACAAGGTCTTAGTCAGACCTTTAACTGCTCGGTGGAAATTAGGGCTCTTAAGGAAGCAGTCCATGAGTTAGGACATACTTACTACCTGAGCCACTGTGCCGATGCAAAGTGTGTGATGTACTTTTCCAACAGTTTAGCCGATACCGATATAAAAGGGGCTGGTTTTTGTAAGAGATGTCAGCAAAGGTTAGGAGAGGAGAGATAAGGGTTAATGACACAGCTGCCTGAAATGGTTCAAGCGCTGCTTGACCCTAAAGCCTATCCTGATACCACTCAGGGGGTAGAGCTGGTGCAGACCCAGATGTCGTTTGTTTTCCTGATTGATAATTATGTATATAAGATAAAGAAGCCGGTAAATCTGGGTTATCTGGACTATACTACTCTGGAAAAGCGTCAGTTCTATTGCCAGCGGGAGGTTGAACTTAACCGGCGGCTCTGCCCTGATGCCTACCTAGGTGTAGTGCTGGTAACTCAAGATAAGGGTGATATTTTGGTAGAAGGGCAGGGCAGAGTTTTAGAGTATGCCGTGAAAATGCGGCGTCTGCCTCAGGGAGCTATGCTGGATGTACTATTAGCTCAAAATCGGGTATCACCAGAAATGGTGAGTAGCGTGGCAAAGATAGTGGCAGAGTTTCATCGCCGGGCAGAGACCAATGCCACTATCAGCACCTTCGGTAGCCTGGATGCCATCAACAGGAATACGGAGGAGAACTTCGTCCAAACCGAAAAATACATAGGTATCACCATTACTCCAGAGAGGTATCAGCGGATTAAGGACTACAGTGATAGCTTTGTCAAGCACAATGCCGCATTATTTCGTAAGCGGATAGCTGACGGCAGGATAAGGGATTGCCATGGAGACCTTCACGCCGCTCATATCTGCTTCAGTAATGGTATCTGTATTTACGATTGTATAGAATTTGGTGACAGGTTCAGATATTGTGATGTCGCTTCAGAGGTCGCCTTCCTGGCCATGGATTTAGACCATTACCGTCGAACTGACCTATCAGGTAGCTTCGTTAATGCCTATATAGATATGAGTCAAGATGACGAAATACGGGAGCTGCTTAATTTCTACAAATGCTACCTGGCTTATGTGCGGGGTAAGGTGGAAAGCTTCAAGCTTGATGACCCCCATATCTCAGAAGCGGAAAAGACAAGGATTTTAGCCGTTGCTAGGAGCTATTTCGAGCTTGCCGAATCGTATATATGATTATAAAATTATAAGACGTTATATTAATTCTAATATAATCGTAAAGCCTGGGGAACGATAAAGGGGTAATAAATTGAAAGAACCGTTTGTGAAATTCGTGGAAAGTGAGCTGGGCTCCGGGTTTTTGCTTATCGCCTGTGGGCTTCCCGGTACCTGGAAAACCGAGACCACTGAGGAAGTAGCTAGGATTAAAGGCTATCCCCTCCTTCGCTCCGACCTTATCAGGCTGGAAGTACTAAAAAATGAGGATATTTTCGACGAAAAGGTAGCGTCGAATATGGATAAGCGAACCATGGTCTATGATGAGATGTTCCGCCAGGCAGATGAGGCTCTAAATAAGAGTGATGGTGTGGTGCTGGATGCTACCTTTGTCACGCAGGCATTAAGGCAGCGGGCGGCGGCAATAGCGGCTAAACACAATGCGAGGTTTGTTATCCTTCAAACAGACTGTCCGCAGGAAGTATCTATCAAGCGGATACTAAAGCGGACCAAAGAGGATTACGTATCTAATGCACTGACCGAGCAAGCCTACCTCAACAATAAAAAGAGGTTTGAACAAGTCGATTTAGACGATTTGAAGAAGTTGTATCCAAGCCTTGGTATCACCCACCTGATAGTCGATACTCAGCAAGACCTCCCTGAGGACTGGTACATCATTGGTATGGAAAAGAGATGAAAATAGATTTACACATCCATACCAAGACCGGCTCGGATGGTAATCTCCCCGTTGAAGACGTTTTCAAGGAAGCCAAGAAAAGAAATATCGGTTTAATGTCAATAACCGACCACGATTCCATAGACTGCCAGGCAAGAGCCATCGCTCTGGCTGGTGAGTATGGCATAGCCTATATTACCGGGGTGGAGTTGAATGTAACCTTCCAGTATTCTGGTAAGTCCGTTTCCCTGGATTTTCTGGGATACCAGTATGATATTGACAATCAGGAGCTAAAAAATAAACTCCAATTGATGAGAGAGCATAGAGAAAAAAGGGCACGTCAGATCTTAGACAAACTAAATGTTGAATTCGATAAAGAGAATATCCCGAGATTCACTGAGAAAGACCTCAAGAATATACAGGACAGTGTCGATGGCACATTCGGGCGACCCCATATAGCCAACTACCTGATAGAAAAGGGGATTGTCAGGGACAGGCAAGAAGCGTTTGATAAATATCTGGTCAAGTGCGATGTCCCTAAATACCCGCTTTCACTTACTGAGGCATCAAGGTTAATCAGGAATGCCGGCGGTATACTGGTGCATGCCCATCCCGGTGACCCAAACGGGACATCTTTAGTAACCATAACTCATGATTTGGACAAACAGACGGCGATTATCGAAAAATATATGCTTGAGTACATTGATGGTGTCGAGTGCTGGCATTCAAGACACGATGCGAAGACAAACGCGCATTACGTTGACTTTGCCAGGAAACACAGCCTGTACATGACCGGTGGCAGTGATTGCCATCAAAAGCCGATAATTATGGGCACATTGAACATACCCGATTATGTAGCTGAACAGTTTAGATGAGAGAAAGAGGGTTAGACAGATTTATCTCAGCGGATGGCGTTTTGTAGCTTCGTGATAAAATCTCGCTGCTTTTGCTCGTCACCTACTATCTCCTGCTTTAGCTTTCGCCAAAGTAGCAGCGCAGTCTTTGTAGGTAACCTCAACTATGTTGTGAACAGCCTGGTCGATTTGCTTCTTGTTGCCAGGGGTAACCTTGATACCTGCCTCATTTAGAATGTCCTTTATATGGCGGAAATAACAAGACATAAAGTACTGCCTCCAAATAAGTTTTCCATCAAGATGTATTTTCTTCCACCAGCTTTTGTCCAGCGAGAAAAGCCTGACGTAAGGCGTCAGGGTGTTTGGTTATAGCCCCCTTCTCGTCTATGCCAGGGAATACTAGCTCGCCAGCGTAGGCGACATCAAGAGTTCTGAACAGGGTCTTTATTGTAACTAGCGCTGGTTCAAACAGATTGGCTATCTTTCTGCCACCGACAGAAACAAAAAAACCCTTTCTCTCCCGCCTGTCGCCCAGCGGTGGTACTTTGAGCTGGTATTTCCTCACCCACAGCGCCTGACAGCGGTCAATCATTGCCTTCATCTGTGCTGTCACCGTCATAAACTGGATGGGTGAAGCCAGGACTATTCGGTCCGCCTGCTCAAGCTCATTGTAAACCTTCTGCATATCATCCTCTACCTTACACCTCCCTGTCTCCAGACAGGCATCGCAGTGCTGGCAGGGAGCAATCTTGAGGTTATTAAGGATAATTGTTTTAACCTCAGCTCCTTTGCTGGCAGCCCCTTTCATAACCTCAGCCAATAGCAGGTCGGTGTTGCCGCCCCGGCGTGGACTGCCAGCGATACCGATAACTTTCAACTCTCCTCCTTTCCAATATAGTTTAAGATTTCCGCTTCTCTGGCTCTCATCTGGTGCTCCAGCTCAGGCTTATCATGCTCAAACCCCAGCAGGTGAAGCACGCCATGAATTATGAGAATGGCTATCTCTCTTTCTATTGAGTGCTGATGCTCCTCGGCTTGTATAACTGCTTGAGGATAGGAAATAATGACTTCACCAAGGTGAAGAACACCGTCAGGGGGTTGAACAAAAGGGGGGAGATTTGCCCCAATTTCTTCTCTACTGGAAAAGGCGAGCACATCTGTCGGCTCATCCTTCTCCCGGTAGTTGCGGTTTAGCTGCTGCACCCTTTCCTGGCTGGTGATAACCAGACCAAGCTCCGTACTAGAGCCGACCTCCTGAGCAACTAGGACTTGCTCAGCTATGCGCTGTAGCCAACTCACCTCAAGGTGACCCTTGAAGTCTTCATCAATTAAAACACTAATCTCCATATCCAAATTATGTCAATCATAGCACAGCCTGAATACGACCCTCAAACGAATCTGCCAAACTGGGGTAGTGTCCTCACCACTGGTTTGTGGTAGAATTATTATAGTTAAGCTAAAGCAAGCTTGGTAGCAATTCTCTCGGATAAAACGGTTCCATGGAGAGGAAGTCAGCTAAATTGCGAAAAAGAAGGATTGGATTGGCTCTGGGGGGTGGTGGTGCCAGAGGACTGGCTCATATCGGCGTATTGAATATCCTGCAAAGTGAGGGAATTTATGCTGACATGATTGCCGGCACCAGTGCCGGCGCTTTTGTTGGTGCCCTTTGTGCGCAAAGGAAGGATTGTAGTCTGATAAAAGACCTGGTTACAAGTGTGGACTGGAAGAGGGCAGTTTCTCTGGTGGACCTGGTCTTACCCAAGACTGGTCTTCTTGGTGGTAGGAAGATTAAAGACTGGTTGGGGTTAGTTATTGGTGGTGATATAAAATTTAGCGATTTAAAGGTACCCTTTGCCTGCGTGGCTACTGACATCAATACTGGGGAAGAGGTAGTAATTAACCAGGGCTCAGTATTGGAAGGAGTAAGAGCCAGTATTTCAGTTCCAGGAATATTCACTGTAGTTGGAAGGGCAGATATTTGGTCGACGGTGGTCTGGTAAACCCGGTGCCAGTGAGTGTGGTTAAGGAAATGGGGGCAGACTTTATTATAGCGGTGAATGTAATACCCGATGTTGGTGAAATGATTCCTCAGAGGGATGAGGAGGGGAAGCGAGATTTAAAGGAGCCTAATATCTTTGCTGTTTTATTGCAATCTTTTAATATTGGAACTTATGCACTGGCAAAGTCATCCATGGAAGGTGCTGATGTAGCCATTCATCCTCAGGTAGCGCACATTCACCCTGCCGAATTTCGTCGAACCAAGGAGTGCATTCTACAGGGTGAGTTAGCCGCTCAAGCTTCTATCCCGGAAATAAAAAGGCTTTTGGAAGCTTAGTAATCTCTGGGGCTTCCTTCTACAGGCTATCCTAAATCTATACCCAAAAATCAAATTCGAGACTACTATTCCGTCTTAAAAGTTCCGCAGATTGCTAAGGTAGAATTGAGCAAAATAGAGGGTTGTGATATAGTAAATATATAAGAAAAGGTATTACTAGTCCTGCTGGATTGAGGAGGGATCGCATAGTGGTCTAGTGCGGGCGCCTGCTAAGCGCTTACCCTGAGGAATCGGGGTCGTGGGTTCAAATCCCACTCCCTCCGCCATAGGCTAATTATTAGGCCGCTCACAAGTCGGTAGAGAAGTAAATACCCCTTGATAAGGGGTATATTTACTAACAGCGGGTAGAAGAGGATGCATCAATATTATATCTGGACTATAGGCTGTCAAATGAATAAGGCTGAATCGGAGCGACTGGCTAGCTCTCTGGAGCAGCTAGGCTATCAGGCTGCAGCTACCGCCGAGAAGGCTGATTTTATCTTGCTTAATAGCTGTGTGGTGCGCCAGAGTGCTGAGAGCCGTGTCATTAATAAGCTCAATGCTATTAAGTCGCTAAAGAGGTCACGCCCGGGCATAACTTTAGCCATAACTGGCTGCCTGGTAAACTCTGATGAGGAACTGCTTAGGCAAAAATTTCCCTATGTTGACTACTTTTTTAAGCCTGGAGATTATCCACAGTGGCCGGGAGAACAGGATAAACTGCACCCAGTCTTACCTCGGCACCCTTCACCTAGCACCTTTGTTCCTATCATTCAGGGCTGTGATAACTTCTGCTCCTACTGTATTGTCCCCTATCGCCGGGGTCGGGAAAGAAGTCGCCCGGTAGCAGAAATAGTGGATGAGGTTAAGGAGTTAGTACATCGTGGCGTAAAAGAGGTTACCTTGCTGGGGCAAAATGTGGATTCATACGGGCATGACCTACCTGATAAACCAGACCTGGCTGACTTGCTCAATGAGCTAAATACTATTGATGGATTAGCTCGTATCCGCTTCCTGACTAATCACCCCAAAGACTTGAGTCTAAGGCTCATTGAGGCAGTAGCTTATTTAGACAAGGTCTGCGAGCAGATAAGCCTGCCGGTCCAGTCAGGCAACGACGATATTCTAAAAGTAATGAGACGGGGCTATACCGTAGAGCAATACCGCCAGCTCATCGGGCAAATACGCAGTAAGATACGCGGGGTAGCTCTGAGCACCGATGTTATAGTTGGCTTTCCCTCGGAGAGCGAGCAGCAGTTTCAACAAACAGTAGACTTGCTCTCTGAGCTAATGTTTGATACAGTCCATGTAGCTGCCTATTCACCAAGGCCGGGTACTATTGCTTCTAGGGAGTTTGAAGATAACATCCCGCTCACTGAGAAAAAGAGGCGACGGGATAAGATTGAGCAACTCCAGGAGAGAATTGCTACTGAAATTAATGCCCAGCTGTTAGATAGCACGGTTGAAGTTCTGGTGGAGGGAAAGAAGGGGGATAAGTGGCAGGGTCGAACCCGAAGTGGTAAACTGGTATTCTTCAATAGTGATGATGACTGCCTGGGGCGACTGCTGAAAATCAGGATTGAGCAGACAAGTCCCTGGTCACTACAGGGTAGGGTTGAATCAGGCAGTACTGGCTAGAATAAGGAGGGGAAAAAATGGGAAAGTTTAAGGTTTTGAAATGGGGGTTAGTCGCGGGATTACTTGGTGGTGTAGCATTTATAGCTGGCTGTGTTCCAGCGGAGGAAAACGGGGGAGAAGGCACTAGCCCAGTCTACATGATTGTCTTCTTGGTCTTGATTTTTGGCTTGTTCTATTTTCTTATGATTAGACCACAACAAAAAAGACAGAAGGAACAGCAACAACTGATGTCAGAACTACAGAGAGGGGATAGGGTAATTACCACTGGTGGAATTTACGGACAAATTGAAAGCGTCAGTGAAGATAGCGTAGTCCTAAAAGTGGAATCTGGGACTACCATCAGGGTGGCTAGAAGTGGTATAGCCGGCAAGCGGGCTAAGTAGAGATTGTCTATTAGCCTCATTAAGCGCCTGCCTTTTTTCTTAGTTTAAAGCTGCGAGGCAAGTAGATGGGGTATGACTATATTATAGTTGGTAGTGGTATTGCCGGGCTTTATACTGCCTTGCTGGCAAAAGAGCAGGGGAGTGTCCTGGTTATAACCAAAGGTAGTATTGACGATTGCAATACCAAACATGCCCAGGGTGGTATCGCGGCTGCTATAGGTAGGAGTGATTCTCCTGAGCTTCACTTTCAAGATACCATAGCTGCTGGAGACGGGTTGTGTGATGAAGAAGCGGTGCGCATATTAGTCAATGAAGCCCCAACCCGTATCGCTGACCTGGTTAATTTAGGGGTACCCTTTGACACTGTTAATGGGGAGATTGCCCTCACCATGGAGGCGGCTCACAGTGTATCCCGTATCCTGCATGCCGGGGGTGATGCCACTGGAGAACATATTGAAGTCACTTTGAGTAACCAGGTACGTGCGTCTAAAATCCAGGTGCTTGAGGATTGCCTGGCTACTGAGATTCTAGTAGACAAAGGAACGGTTAAGGGGCTAAAAGCCCTTGATTGCCGTACCGGCTCTATTGAAGAATTGGAGTGTCGTTTCCTGATTCTAGCCACCGGCGGTGCTGGTCAGCTATTTAAGTTCAACACAAACTCTGATATAGCTACTGGCGATGGCATAGCTCTTGCCCTTAAGGCTGGGGCAGAGATTACTGACATGGAGTTCTTCCAATTCCACCCTACTGCCCTACGCCTGCCCGGGGTAACCCCGTTTCTTATATCTGAAGCAGTCAGGGGGGAAGGCGGGATACTGCGCAATGTAGACGGCTATCACTTCGTGCTTGACTATACACCCCAGGGTGACCTGGCACCAAGAGATGTAGTAACTCGGAGCATCCTATACGAGATGAAAAAAACGGGTTCAGATAGAGCCTTTATTGATGTTACCCACTTACCGCCTACTATTATTACCACTCGGTTTCCCCAGATATACCGCTTCTGTCTTGACCATGGCCTGGATATTACCAAAGGTCTGATACCGGTGGCACCGGCTGCTCACTATATGATGGGTGGCATCAGGACCAATAGCTGGGGAGAAACCAACATAGCTGGCTTATTCGCTGCTGGCGAAACCGCCTGCACCGGAGTCCACGGAGCAAATCGACTGGCGTCAAACTCAATGCTTGAGGTAGTGGTATTTAGCAAAAGAATCTTGGAAAAAACCGGAAGACAAGCTAAGAGGGCGCCTACTATTAGCCAAGGGACGGAGGTTCGCAGCTCACTGAGCCAGAGGCGGCTTTCTGAGACTGTGCCGGCACCTAGCCTTTCTGCCCTGCAACAACTGGCCTGGGATAAAGTTGGCATTATACGCGACAAGGGAAGCCTGATCGAGGCAGCAGATATTCTGGCGGCGTGGCAAAAGTCGTTACCTCAGCCTACAGACCGCCCTTCTTATGAATTAAACAACCTGGTGTTAAGCGGTCGATTGGTAACTGAGGCTGCCCTTATCAGGGAGGAGAGCCGTGGAGCTCACTTCCGTTCCGATTTCCCCCAGAGTTTCCCCCAATGGCAACGCCATATCGTATTTACTGCAAAATAATAAAGTTAAACTATGCAGCTGTCTGAAGAACAGGTTAATAATATCATAGACCTTGCCTTGGCTGAGGATGTAAGCCACGGTGATGTTACCACCGAGGCGCTGATACCACCTGAACTCCAGGGGAGGGCATCTATACTGGTTAAAGCAAAGGGAATCCTGGCCGGTGGTGAGGTAGCCAAGCGGGTGTTCCTCAGGATTGACCCGTCACTCAGGGTTGAAGTGCTTATTAAAGATGGAGTCAAGGTTCAACCGGGGGACATAGTCGCCATCATTTCTGGCAGTGCCGCCAGCATCCTTAAAGCAGAGAGGGTAGCTCTCAATTTCCTCCAGAGGCTCAGCGGTATTGCTTCGCAGACAGCCAAATATATAGCCAAAACCCGTGGATTGGTGGTCAATATCACCGATACTCGCAAAACTACCCCTGGACTCAGATTGCTGGAAAAGTATGCGGTGCGCATGGGTGGCGGACAGAACCATCGCTTTCACCTGGGTGATGGCATCCTGATTAAGGATAACCATCTGGCGGCACTGCGTGCCCTAGGGATGGGCCTGAAGGATATTGTGGCCAAGGCTAAAAAGAATGCCCCCGGCGGGTTAAAGGTTGAGGTAGAAGTCAATACTACTCAGGAAGCCCTGGATGCGGTTGAGGGCGGGGTAGATATAATTATGCTGGATAATATGAGCCCTGACGAAATGCGCCGCATAGTGAGCTTAATCTTGGGTCAGGTTAAGATTGAAGCCTCAGGCGGTATTACACTGGCCAATGTCCGTATGGTAGCCGAAGCCGGGGTTAATGTCATCTCTATCGGTGCCCTTACCCATTCCTCAAAGGCCCTGGATATGAGCCTTGAGCTTGAGCCACAAGCACTCAAAATTTTTTGAGCTATCCCTGCCTAGACTTATTAGCGCTAGCCAGATAACTGTGACTGTTGTCATATATATTTATGCCAGCAAATCCAGCCGCTGACAGCATTGTCTGCATCTCGTCTTCGTCGGGAATGATGTCATTCTGCAGTATTGGGACTTGGCGGTGAATACTGCTAATGGCAGCCCGGCTTGAGGTGTGGCAAATAAATAGCTTACCGTCTTTCTTAAGTACGCGATTAACCTCGCTGAGAGCTCTTGGCTTGTCCTGGAAGTGGGGAAAGCTGGAATAGCACACCACAACATCAAAGATTTCCTTAGTCAAAGGCATACTAGTTACATCGGCATGAAGGTAGTCAATATTTCCGTTGAAGCTCTTAGCCCGGGCTTTTTTTAACATTTCTTCAGCAAAGTCCAGGGTAACCAGTCGCCCGTGCTTGCCAATCCTCCTTAAAAGATAGGGAACGAATACGCCGGTTCCCGTCCCAATATCAAGTGCTGCAGAACCGGGCTTAATACCCAGGCATTTGGCCATACGCTCAAGTTTGGTCACATTCTTCTCGGTGATGGTTTCGTCCCAGATAGCCGCTTTCTCGTTGAAATACGCCCTAATCACTATTTCGCCTCCACGAGCGATTTCTGTTGCCAGCCTTTTACTTTCCGCTTTGGCGAGAAAATAGTCGCTATCATAAAGATTACTGAGGGGGTCACCACTGGTTTTATTTAGCAATTTAATGCAACTGAAATTATATGCAGAGACAATATAAAAAAATTTATTATTTGCTACAATTCACGCAGCGACCAAAGATAGCCAGATGCCTCAAGTCGGCAATAAACTTATATTCCCGGAGCAAAACAGTCTTAAGGGGAGTTAACACTGATTCATCAAGGTCAATTATGGCACCACACTCCTGACAAACGAGGTGATGATGATGCCCCTTATCGACAGGGTGATATCTAACCCGACCTCCTCCCAGGTCTGTCTCAGTTACAAGACCCTGTCGTTTGAGCAATTCCAGGGTACGATAGACGGTTGAGATGTTAATATGTGGGTATGTAGTCGCAATCTGGGCGTGAATGTCCTCAGCACTAATATGGTCATCGCTATTTTCAATAGCCGACAGTATCATCATTCGCTGGGGAGTCAAACGATACCCCTGCTCGCTTAATTTGCTACCTATATCTTCCGAATGGCTCAATTAATTTCCCCCCTGATTTAACAAGCTGGTTAATTATAACAAAACAAATTAATTTCTGCAACACCTTGCGTTTGCAATTAGTTTATATTTTTTCTCTGCTATCCAGCAGGATTGTTACCGGACCGTCATTGTGTATTTCGACCTGCATATATTGCTGAAAGCGCCCGGTTTCTACCTTTAGCCCGGTGGCGTGAGCCTGCTTCACAAACTGGTTGAATAATTCTTCAGCCTGGGCTGGTGGTGCCGCTTCGATAAAACTAGGGCGACGGCCCTTCTTGGTATCAGCCAGGAGGGTAAACTGGCTCACTACCAATAGTTCACCGTTGATATCCAAAGCCGAAAGGTTAAACCTGCCGGCTTCATCAGAAAAAATTCGCAGGTTGACAGTCCTTTGTGCCAGATACTGGGCATCCTTCTCTGTATCGCCGTTGGCTACTCCTACAAAGACCACCAGCCCACGACCTATCCTACCCACTACCTCACCAGCCACGCTAACCGAGGCTCCAGTGACTCGCTGTAGAAGTGCCTTCACACCTTCTTCCCCTCCCCTTTCTCAGTAGGGTTACCTTTACGATTATCCGTAGTATAAAAGCCGCTCCCTTTAAAGATAACAGGAATAGAGTGGAGGACACGGCGAGCCTTTCCCTGGCATTTAGGACATGTTGTTATCGGTTCCTCATCAAACCTCTGTCTCCGGTCAAAGTGAAAGTGACAGAGACTACACTCATACTCGTAAATTGGCACTAGTTGACCTTACCTCCTTAGCCCCATTAGTAAATAGAATTTGCAAGCTGGCTTTTCTTGACGAGCCCAAAATCTTGACATCCTGTTCCCTTAGCGAATATACTAACAGCGTCAGCGCGGGGTGGAGCAGTGGAAGCTCGTCGGGCTCATAACCCGAAGGTCGTTGGTTCGAATCCAACCCCCGCTACCAAGACAATGATAAGGACTAGGTGTGATAAACCTAGCCCTTTCTAATTTGGACCGCCAACTAACATTTCACTGCGTTACAAATAAAATTATAACATTAGCTACTCAAAAAGGCAAGGAACTGTACTCGTTCATATGATTAGTAACACATCACCCCCCTTGTCATTGCGAGCCGAAGGCGTGGCAATCCCATCCTAGAGATTGCTTCAGCACTTTGTGCCTCGCAATGACACAAAGGACTACCAGGGCATGTTCCCAATTTATAATCATGCCAACTTGCAATAGAGGACACCTTATACTTTGAAGTGTCACCTAGCTATCTGAACTAGCTCAGTAACACCGTATCAATTTGGAGACACTGATAGAAATAGCATGCTAGAATACACAAGGTGGTTTTTATGCTCCCATTTTTACTCAGTGTAGTCGTAATTTCACTATCAGGGGTAATGATGCCTGGTCCTATGTTCGCCGTTACTGTAGCCAAAAGCTATAAATCCCAATTTGCCGGCATGCAGATAGCCTTGGGACATGCTATAGTAGAAATCCCCCTGATATTACTCATATACTTTGGTCTTGCCCGCTTCTTTCAGGAAGAACTGGCACAAATCATCCTGTATTTAGTTGGTGCCGCTGCACTATTCTGGATGGGTATTACCATGTTTAAAGCCAGGGCTAGGATGATAGAAACAAGCCAGGGTTTAGCCTATAACTCAGTTATTGCCGGAGTGGTTACCAGTGCCTTCAACCCGTTCTTCCTTCTGTGGTGGGTAACCATAGGCAGCATGCTTATCATGAAGTCACTAAGTTTCGGCATGCTGGGGTTTGCTTTGTTCGTTCCTGTTCACTGGCTATGCGACTTGGTCTGGTTTTCACTGGTTTCAATTCTGGTCTACCGAACCCAATCTTTCTGGGGAAGGAAGCTTCAGGAAAGGCTGCTTATTGCCTGCAGCCTGCTAATTATCGGATTTGGGGGTTGGTTCCTGACATCGGGTCTCCAGCTAGCGCTCTAGGCTTATGAAAGCAATAACCGCCCCTATCAGGTCAAGCACACTGTGGATTGCATCAGCCCTGATACCAATACTACCGGTAATAACACTGGCAACTATTTTAATGACCACCAGCAGGCTGACCGAAGCAACAGCAAGTTTAGCCGCACCAGTTTTAGTGGAAAACATTGACTATAACCTGTCCCTAGCTTTGACTACGGGAAGGAGCCAGCCACTTGACAAACCTACCCCACTCTCCCTTTTCCCAGACCACCAGCAACAGAGGGGCGATATAGAGGGAGCTATAAGTGCCAGCAATGATACCAATCAGTAAAACCACAGCGAAATTCTGAATTGATGCCCCGACAAACAAAAGCAGAGCCACAACCACGACTATTGTGGTTAGACTGGTATTCAAGGAACGGCTCAAGGTCTCAACCAAACTATTATTAACTACAACCTCAAAATTTGAGCTTATACCCCTTGCCAGATTCTCTCTTATTCTATCAAAAATGACGACAGTATTATTCACACTATAGCCAATAACAGCCAGGATGCCAGTAATAAACATTAAGTTGATTTCCCAGCCTAATATGCTACCGAGAATGGAGAAAATGCCTAATGCCACCAGCACATCGTGCACCAGGGCAACTATGGCGCAGATTCCATACCGGAAAGGCTTTGGCATCCGGCGGAATGCCCAGGTAATATAAAGGAGTATACCAACAGCAGCCACAGCTACGGCAATAGCCGCATTATTCGCTGTCTCTGTAGCTACCCAGGGTGACACAGAATAAAACTCCGTCTCTTGAACCTCACCAAATCTGTCAGTTAAGGCATGCTGTAACCCTGCTTTTTCATCTTCACTTAATTTGTGGGTGCGAATATAGAAATCCCCTTCTCTAGTACTCTGAATAATGACATCGGTATAACCTAAACTAACCAGTTCATCTCGTAACTCTTCCTGGGCTACCGGCTGTTCAAAGCTCACCCTCATCATAGAGCCACTACTGAACTCAACCCCCAATTTAAGACGACCAAATGATGCCAGAGAGATAATACCGATAACTATTACCACAGCTGAGATAAGAAAAAACCAGAACCTTTTGCCTGTAATATCAAACATTGTCTCTCCCTGAGTATACTCTAAATAGCGAAGTTTTCTGGGCTAAACGGCTGCCGACGAATAGACGCAGTAATGTCCGGGTAACCACAATAGCCGTAAACATGCTTACCGCCACGCCAAAAAACAGGGTCAGGGCAAAGCCCATTACCGGGGCACTGGCTACAATATTGCTACCTAACCAATAGAGAATACCGCAGATGATAAAGGTAGTTATATTGCTGTCCCTGATAGCCGCCCAAGCCCGATTAAAGCCGGCCTCAATGGCTGCCCCTAAGGTCCGTCCTGCCCTTAATTCCTCCTTCATTCGCTCAAAGATAAGCACATTAGCGTCCACTGCCATCCCTATAGATAAGACAAAACCACCTATCCCAGCCAGAGTAAGGGTCACCGGTACCAACTTAAATATTGCTAACACCACTGCTCCATAAAAAATCAAAGCCAGGCTGGCCAGAACCCCGGGTAAGCGATAGTAAATAATCATAAATAGCATAATCAAAATTATGCCGATCAGCCCCGCCTTAACACTCTTATCAATGAAGCCAGCCCCCAGTGTAGCTGATATCACCTCCTCATAAAGGGGCGGCTTCTCTAGAGGCATGGGCAAAGCACCAGATTCAAGCAGGTTAGCCAAGCGTTCAGTCTCAGCCATAGTGAAATTACCGGTAATGACCCCTTCACCATGATATGCTGACTCCAAAATCTGGGGGAATGAGAGGAGGACATTATCTAAGAAGATGCCCAAAGCCCGCTGCGGAGTGCCATATTGCCCTGAATTATACAAGCGCTTGGCAACCTGGTCGAAAATTACCCCCCCTTCCTCATTCCATTTAATACCAACCTGGAATTCGGCACCAGTGGGCTTGGTAGCAACCATAGGAGTAGCCTCGGCTAAGAAGTTACCAGTAAGCTGCGTACCTTCGTCACCTCTAGCTGGAATCCAGGATAGAAGTGCCGCCGAACCTGACACAAGTTGTGCCTTTATCTCCGCCTCTATTTGCTTCAGTTCCTCAACATCAATAGAGTTATCTGCCTCATCCCTATAGCTGAGATTACCCGCTTCATCCTTGACCAGAAAAACTACGGGATAATGCTTCCCATCCACTCCTTCACCGACAAATATGCGACTACCCTCCACACCGTCGTTGAAAAACTCAGGGTTGGAATTCTCCAGATAATCACCAAGATAAACCGGGTTGCCACCCTGATTCAGTTCTACCTCTCGAAACTCAAGGAAACCGGTCTGCTCCACCAGTTTCTTTGCCTCTTCAATATCGGTAAATCCAGGAAGCTGCACCAATACACGGTCACCCTCCTGGCTCTGAATGATAGGCTCGGTGACGCCATATTTATCAATACGGGTTCGGATGGTCTCGAGCGTCCTATCCATAGCCCTCGCCTTATCCTCTCCAGTAGCACCCTCAGGGAACTGAGCCTGATAAACTAAATGGCTACCACCAACAAGGTCAAGCCCCAGCCTCATGTCCTTCCCGCCCAGTATTCCTTTCTCAACAGGAAAGACTACACACAAAGCAATGGCAAAGATTATCACTACTATTATAAAAACCAGTGTATTTCTTCGAAGCATATCTATTATCGCTCTGCCTTAGTTAATAAGTGTTGGCGAATATAAGATAGAGCCTCCTCTCTAGTAGCCAGCTCCCCGGCGGCTTGCGCCTCACGCACTGCCTCCAGGAATTCCCCAATTTTAGGTCCGGGACTCATACCAAAGTTACTAATTAAATCATGCCCATCAATTAGCTTAGATGGAATAACCAAAGTTTCCTCTTGAAAACGCTGAGCCAACACGTACTCCACAATTTGAGCATGCTCCTGCCATCGAGCTAGATTTAGGTGTGGTCCTCTAGTGGCTAAATGGTCAGCCAGGCTCAAAAATAGTATGTCAATGCCAGCCTCTCCGGTATCACGAAAGTAACGGTAAATAGCCCGATGGGAAGGGAGTCCGTTATTACTCATCTGCCCCGGTCTGAGGTGATGCCTCACCATAATTTCCACCAACTTTATTTCCTTGGCGCTAAACCTCAACCTTTCCAAGATATTAGCTGCTATAGCTGCCCCCTCCCTGGCATGCCCTAAGAAACGCACCCGACCACCTTCGTCAACGGCTCTAGTTTGGGGCTTGGCAGTATCATGGAGCAGTGCCGCCAGTTTGAGTAATAACCTTCTGGTGCTACCACAGCTAACCTCCTGGTCAAAGTGTTGAGCCAGCACTACCGACCACGGTGTGACCGCCAAAACTTCCTTATCAGCATACTCCCAGGCTCCCTGCCTGAGTAAAAAATCAACGGCAACCACTGTCTGTATTGAATGGTCAAAAACATTCCAGAAGTGTTCCTTAGGCTGCTTGATACCCTTTGCCTGATTAAGCTCGGGAATTGTAGCCGTGACCAAACCCAACTCATCAAGGTAGGGTAATAATTGCCCGGCTCGAGGAATAGCCAGAAGTCGAAGCAGCTCCTCTCGTACCCGCTCACCAGCCACATTAGCCACGAGGTGACAGTAACGCCGAATTAGCGCCTCGGTCTCCGGGTCGATACTAAAGCCAAGCTCTGCGGCTAAACGTACTGCCCGTAATAGGCGAGCCGCATCCAATTCAAAAGCCGTATTACTAACAGTCCGAATAACACCCTGGTCAAGGTCACTCCAGCCACCAAAGGGGTCTATGAGCTGAACATCTATTTGCTCTCTGCCCGAACTAAAAAGTAAATGAGGTTGACCAACAATCTTTGCCAGGTCAACCGCCATTGCGTCTACTGTGAAATCACGCCGTGCCAAGTCCGGCTCAATGTCGCCCTTAAGTGTAGACAGGTCAAGCTCCCATCGTCCTCTAGTCGATTCTGTTCCCTCACTGGTTAAAACTACCCTGCCTACCCTATTTACCTCATCCAGTGGAACATACTTTCCGCCAACAGCAGCAGCTAACTTGGGCGCAATCTCCAGTGCATCTGCTGCCACAGCAATATCAATATCAGCCGTATTTCTTCCCAGTAGTAAATCACGGACAAACCCACCAACAAGATATGACTTAACACCCTGCTCAGTGAGAAAATTGTTTACCTGGGTCAATAGTAATCGGGCTCCGGGCTCAATAAATAACCTCATCTAACGTTAAACTATACTCTTAACGCACTAATTTATCAAGAGGGCACTTAACTGGGATTGTGTATTAATCTGATACAATAAGGTCATTTATTAGGCGAAGAACGATGGGCTTGAAAAATAGGACAAACCCCCCCCCATCTTTGCCTACGGTGAACACTGCTCCAACTCGCTGTCAGCGGTTTCCCTTAGCCATGCTCTTGGCCATGCTCTTGGCAATGCCCTTTAAAAGGGTGAGGATTCCAATAACACTGTGCTGTATTTCAACAGGTTCCTGAGCCAGCATCTTAGCCACATAGGGAGCTAATCGCCCACCACTATAGTTTATACCACTCTCAGCTATCCTTGGCGGCTGGGGGGATAGGTAACCAGCTAAAGTAAATAGCTCATCCTCCTCAAAGCCTAAAGGCCCGGCTACTTTACGTAGAATCGACGCTGAGGGGAAACGCTCGCCTCTCTCTATGCGACCCAGGTGTGACGAAGATACACCAGATGAAGCAGCTAGCTCCTGTAAGGTCAGTGCCATGACAACTCGTTGCTGCCTAACTATTTCGCCTAAATTATTAGCACTACTGTCCCGCATAATTATATTATAATTCGCCAAATGGCAAATGTCAATAGGCATTTAGTCCCTTTTTGAAATAGATTAGTTGATTAATACTTGACAATTG
>Ga0315549_1002406_pt1 | contig 17843 bp, 11 predicted proteins | sample SalMarSW160200MG_FD_203101 | JGI IMG/M metagenome (GOLD analysis project Ga0315549, IMG submission 203101) | Salt marsh sediment microbial communities from the Plum Island Ecosystem LTER, Massachusetts, United States - Salt Marsh Sediment SW1601-200 ... | reverse complement strand
TCTTTTTCATCAGGAAGTTTCCCCATTTTTTCTCCAAAAAAAAGACCTTCACACTTGCCATTTTCGATTTGTGCCCTGCTACCAGTAGGTTACAACGTCACCCTCGCCGTTTTTGGGGAAACTCCTGGTTTTGCATGAGTCTTCTGTTTGGAGAAACGGTCTGCGACTTGGGAAGTTAGGTTGGAACTGGGGGCGCCTCCAACGATGGGCCTTCGCATCCATCCTTCTAACGCATTGCCTCGGCACGTTTCATAAGAGCAGACAGGGCGTGACGGTTTGAGGGGTTCCCCGCAGGCCTCAAAAAAAAGCCCATCATTGACAAAAGCAAGAGTAACGGTTACAACGTAAGATATGAAGGCTGAGGCATCGAATATGGCGAGGCTCAGACTTGAGTTGTTCCCAGTTTTATCGGCAGCGGTTGCCTGTGCGCACAGAGTCTGGGTCCGTGCCCCCGCTTTTGCCCAAGCGGCTTTCGGCGCTCTTCAACTTTTTGGTAACCACGCAGACGCAGCAAGGTTTCTCTTGCTTGACCAAGAGTACAGGGGAAAAAAGGGGAGGACTCGGCGAATCCTTACATAAGAAAGGGAAAGAACCAATGCGAATAATGATCCGTATCATTGCAGGCTTTCTTTTCGCCGCCAGGTGCTGGGTCACTTTATCGGCGGCATCTCCCTCATTCGCAAGCTCGACCTCTGGCGACTGCACGACGCAGGGGCCGAGGGACACCGGCGGGACCGTTGTCCTCCTCAATGGGACGATGAACCGCAATTTGTGGACGTTGGAACGGGCATCAAGCCTTGCGTCCCCTCGACGGGCGCAGCGATTAGCCCTACGGCAAGGTTCAGCAGCGTTTGCTCCGCATGGCATGCAAGTTCACGGAATGGGGGGCAACGGCTTTGTCTCTTCAGCGAACGCGCTCCTGGCGGCAACGACCCCCAGGTTCCCGACGAGCTCGGCAGCTTCGAGAACGAGCATTCCTTCACCGGGCGGAAAAAGGGCACCGAAGTACAAGATTGTTGATGTCGCGGCCGACTTCATCTCCTACTATGTGAAATGCAATCGTCTTGCCGAGGCTCAGCGGAAGGCGCAGTGGGACCGCCTCCTGGAAAAGAAGCATCCCGACTTTTTCCAGGAGGTCATCTACCGGAAAAAGAGGGGAACCGACCGCGAGGAATTTAAGGAATCGTGCATGCAGACGTTCTGGACCGATGTGGCGCCCAAGATGTCCACGGTTCGCAAGCTCCACCTGACTGCCGCCGATACGATCAGGGAGGTGGTCAACAGTTTTCAGAAAAAGTTTCCAGATTTTCGGCCCTCGACGGACTTCTACTTGACAATCTCATTTAGCTTCCATGGAAAAGTCGTAGACGTCAAGGGCAAGGATGTCTTCGCTATCGGGCTGGAGAACTTCGAGCCAGGACAGCCCCATTTCAGGATCACGATCGCGCACGAGCTTTTCCACCTCTATCACTTCCAGTTCTTCAACGCGAGCGGCGGTCTGTACAGGACGCTGTGGGCGGAAGGTTTGGCGTCTTACGCCTCGGCCGTCGTCGTCCCGGGATATCGGTTCAGTCAGTACCTGGGTTTTCCCGGGGAGAAGATGAACCGGTGCCAGGAGCTCATGCCAACCCTGGCGAAAGAGCTGCTGCGCGAGATGGGCGAAAGCGACAAGCGAATCAAAAGGATCTACTTCGGCGCGGAACCCAACGACACGCAGATTCCGCCGGAGGCGGGATACTATGTGGGTTTCGTGATTATTGAATCGCTCGCGAAGAGGACCTCCCTCGCGGACCTCGCGCGGATGAAGTCGAATGATGTGTTTGCAACCCTTAGACGAGAGTTGACACGGCTTTCGGAGAACCGATAGCCGTCCCGCATCTCCTCGCGTGGCGTGACCCGCTGGTGAGAAGCGCCCCGGTGAAGAACCGCAGCACGGCATGGTCATTCTTCGCGGAACAATATCCAGGCGCGGCCCGAAGAAGCCTCGTGTGTGATCCGGGTACGAACGGTCAGTTTTCTCGCTTGAGCTGGAGAGACATCCCTCCGACGCTAATCTGCAATGTCTCCGCATCAACGAGCTTGCACGGGATGAGAGTTCTGAGGGGGGTGTTCTGTCCCTTGATTTCGAGTGTCTCGTCGTCCCTCTGCTTCCACGTTCCCTTCAGGTGCTCGACTTCTTCGCCCGATTCGTAATGCCAGGAGAAGCTCCCATCTTCCCCGAGGACGAGGCTTATCTCAACACCTGTCCCCTTGAACTTCCAGGAGCCCGCCAGCCCCTTTTCCCGAGGCTCGACCTTTTCCTTCTTTTCCTCCCGCTTCTCCTCTTTCTTCTCTCTCCTCACTTCCGTGGCAAGGAGCTTCGCGACGAAGTCGTCAGTCAGACCGGCGCTTCTGAACCGCTCCGCCTCCTCCGACGAGAACGTTGAGCCTGTCTCCTCAATCTTGTTCAGAATCTCCTCGTCTGACAGACCCACGTCGTGCAACAGAATCACGTTGTCCGCCGTGAGCTTCGGTTTCCTCTTGCCAGCCTTTGGCAGCTTCGCGATGGTCTCATCGGTCAGACCCGCCTGTCGAAGTTTCTCGACTTCTTCCACGGAGAAAACGGTGCCCGAGTCTTGAACCTTCTTCAGGATTGTCCCCTCCTCAATCCCAAGCTCCTTGAGAAGAACGACATTCTCAACTGTCAGTTTTTTCCGCTCGTGCTTGGGCTCCTCGGACTTAGGAAGTTTGGCGATGAACTCATCCCCGAATCCTGCCCTCTTGAGCTTCTCAATTTCCTCCGGGGCGAAGATGGTATCGGAGTCCACAATCTGTCTCAGAATATCCTCATCGGAGATGTCAAGCGCTCTCAGCGAAAAAACGTTCTCGAGCGTCAGTTTCCGCACGTGCCTGACGGGACCCTTCGTTTCTTCTTCCGGCACCTTCTCTTCCGGCTGCACGACGGAGGCCTCGCCGGCGGGTGGACGGAACTTCTGAACCCTCTTGTTCCCCGTATCCGCAACATAGACATTTCCGGAAGAACCAACAGCGATTCCGGAAGGCTCGATCATGTATCCTTCCGAGGAACCCCTCGACCCCCACTTTGTCAGAAACTTCCCTGAGGAATCGAACTTCTGAATCGTCGCGTTCAAGTCCACCACGAACACATTACTCTTCGAGTCTACCGCGATGCCCTCCGGGGAAAAGAATTCTCCTTCGCCTGACCCTCCCTTTCCCCACTGCATGAGGAACTTCCCTTGGGAATCGTATTTCTGAATCCGTTCGTTGTCAGAATCCGCGATAAACACGCTGCCCTCCGCATCCACGGCGATGCCATAGGGTGTATCAAACTGCCCTTCTCCCGAGCCCGAGGAACCCCACTCCATCACGAACTTCCCGGAGGCATCGAACGTCAGGACCTTCTCTCTTTCGCTATCCAGGACGAAGATATTCCCGGAGGCATCCAGCGATATCCCGCAGGGGCGGTCGAATTGCCCTTCGTGATAACCTTTCTCGCCGCATTTCCACAGGAATTTGCCGGACGAATCGAGCTTCTGAATCCTGTCGTTGCCTGAGTCTACAACGAAGACGTTGCCCTTTGAATCGGCCGCAACAGCGCAAGCCTCAATGAATTCTCCATCATCGGAACCGTAGGAGTCCCACTTTGCGAGAAGCTTGCCAGACGAATCGAACTTCTGGATGGGGACATTCATTGGATCCGCCACGTAAACGTTTCCAGACGAGTCCACGGCGATGCCCGTGGGATACCGAAACTCCACATAAGAGCTGACCTTCTCGCTCGGCCACGCCACGACGAACGAGTACGACTCGGATCCCTCCGGGAAACATCCAGAGGAAATCGCCACAGCCAATACCGTGCCCGCAAGGGCTGTCAACCAGTTCATTCTCACGGTGAACTCCTTCTTGTATTGAGAGCGAGATCCTTTCCAGAGCGAGAAACACCACCCGCGGATGTCAGGACAGGACTTCCATCGGCGGATGGTCTGTTGCACGCTTCGGCTCGCACCTTGTATTCTGACATCGTCCCGTACGAGGATATTCGGAAAGGCACCGGGGATGTGTGCAATTCGAGCCTTCTCTACGTGCGCTCGTCAACGGAACATGGAATCGTATGCAAGCCCCCGAGGGGCATCCGGCCTCAGCGTTTCCTCATCACTTTCGTTTGAATTCGAGAACAACACCCTGAAGTATGATCTGAAGCGTGTCTCGGTCAATGAGCTCGCAGGGAACGAGGTTCTTGGCGCGACTTCCTTTCTCCGTCACCTGAATCTTGGAACTATTCACCCTTTTCCAGGTTCCCTGGAGATCCTCGACGTCATCGCCCGCCTTATAGTGCCATGTGTACGTGCCATCCGCGCGAAGCTCAAGGTCCACCGCAGCGCCAGCCGCATCCACGTGCCAGGTGCCAGTGCGTCCGTCACTGGCCAGGTTGTCCTTCGTCTTCTTTTTCGCAGCCGTCAGGTAACGGCTATGGGAGGCGCTCAGCTTCGTCTTCACATCACCAGCCGCAGTACGTGACGAATCGAGCTCGGACTTCTCCTTCTCACCTTTCGCAACGCCAACCGCCAGCTCCCGCGTCTTTCGAAGTGCCTCCAGGTACTCGAGAACCCGCGATGCCATCTCCGTCGCCGCGTTTTTCTCCGGAAGGGAAGGGCGAGCCGCCACCGCCTTTTCGAGTTCCTTGGCTCTCGCGACGCTCTCATCAGACGCCGCGACTTGCCTTTCGAGAGCCTTCTCCATACCCTGAACGAGCTCCTCCTGAGACACCACTCCAGCCTCCCGGAAGGATTGAAGCTTCTTCGTGGACTTGTCGAATTGCTCCATCGCAGCATCGGCCACATCAACAAGCTTCTTTAGTTCTGCGATATTGGAGCGCAGTTTCTCGCGCGCAGCCTCCAAGTCTATGTCGGGAGCTTCGGGTCTTTCCTGGGGCGCGAGCTTGCCGAGAAACTCATCGCTCATGCCGCCGTCTTTGAGCTTCTGCACCTCCTCCGGAGTGAAAACCGTTCCCGAGGCCTTCACTTTCTCGATGATCTTCTCTTCGGCAACGCCAAGCTGTTTCAGAAGAAGGACGTTTTCAACGGTCAGTTTCTTCTGCTCTTCCCCTGGGGTCTCAGCCTTTGGGAGTTTCGCGATGAATTCGTCGCCGAATCCTCCCTGTTTCAGCTTCTGGATGTCCTCGTCGCCAAAGGTCGTGCCGGAATCGGTGATTCTCTTCAGGATCCCCGCCTCGGAGAAGCTCAGTTCCTTCAGCGTAAGGACATCTTCCACTGTCAGCTTACGTGCCTCCGGAGCAGTAGCTGAACAAGCCACGCGCGCCAGCGCGATGCACACCGCCACTCCAATAATGGTTGTCCGCTTTGTCTTCATCGGTGGTTCCTCCCTGACGTTAGTAAAACATCAATTATGAACGGTACTGACTTCCGATATGTATGTCAATAGTAACTGCCGCTGAAGATCGAACTTCGTTCGCTCGCTTCTTGTTGTCGTTAGGAAAACGCCCAATGTGTACCTTGCGAGATCATCGCTTCCCGGAAGTCCGCTGCCGGCGCGTCACGCACAAGCTTCGCTTGACTTGTGGGCGACAACGCGTTATGTTTGTACGTTCAAATCCGGGCGGGCGTTGCCGAGCCAAGTGCACGGACGATACGCGACGCCTCCCATGTCACGGTCACTGGCCAACTCTTACAAAGGAGCTACGATCATGGCGAAAAACGAATCCTCGCTCTCTCAGGACTTCACGAGTGCTCTGAATCAGAGCCTCAAGCCGGGAAAAATTATCGTAATGGCTCCCGGCCTTTTGGTCGGTATCGCAGCCGCTATCCTCTTCTTCTGGCTTGGCGGGATGATTAAGCCGCAAGGCCTTCGCTGGCTTAGTTGGATCGTACAGAGATTCGGCGCCTTGATCTTCGTTTACTTCGTCCTGGCTTCCATGACCTCCGCCGTGGCCATGGCCCATGCGCAAGCAACCGGCGGGCGCATTGGCGTGCGAGGCGGCTGGGGTCTGATCGCTAAAAGCATTGGCCCCGTCGTTATCGGTACGCTGAAACCGATCATCATGTTCATCGCATCGCTTGCCATCATCTGGGTAGCTGGGGCGCTGGGCGCCATCCCGGAGGCCGGCCCTATCATCTGGGGAATTATATCTATCGTCCCGGTAGCTGCTGGTCTGCTCGCTATTTTCATACTGGCGAGGCTTGTTGTCATCGGCTTCGTATTTCCCGCCGTGCTTTCTGTAAAGAAGGAGAGTGGGCTTGCCTGCTACAGGGAAAGCGTGAGGTTTGCCAAGGGCCATGCGTGCCTTGTCCTTGGCCGTTTGGCAATTGCTGCTCTGGCCGCTCTCGTTTTCTATCAGATCGTGTGCGCCGGATTCTCCATGACCGCCACCCACAGTTCGCGAACCATGGGCGATAACGCGCTAACCCTCCGCGGTTCACGTCTCTTCGGATATCTTGCCGGAGTACCGGGGATTTTCGGCACAGCACCTCGCGGTTTTGCGCTGCAGAGCCCGGCATCATCGTTCCAGGAACAAGCAGCCCGCATCCCGATTGCGGTGCCGGCGGAGAAGCTTCCAGAGCGAGACCTGCGATCCGTCCTGAGGCGTGGTCTGACAGGAGAGGCAGCGCGCCCTGCCGCCGTGAGGAAGGCGACGCACAAAGTGGGAGGGTGGATTTTCTCCGTCGTGTTCATCGTTGCAGCCACGGTCCCTTGTTCCATCCCCCTGCTTTTCCTCGCCTTGTCGGGCTACCGCACGTTCATGTCGTTCAAGGATTCGGAGGAGATTCCTCTGGAGACGGTGGAGGTGAGTCTGCCGCAAAAGAAGAAGACCGCCGAAGAGATGCCCGACAAGAAACCAGAGGATGTCGCGAAAAAGGCCAGCGAAAAAGGTCGGGCGAGAGGGGGCAAAGGAAGCGAAGCGAAGCCGAAAAAGCCTCGGGGCAGAGCTCCCAAGAAATAGCTGAGAAAGCACGGCACGCGCGATCAGAAAAACAGGTCGCAGCGAGCGCTGCGCGCGTGTCGGTGTGCGGTCATCACGGCATCTCGGCGGCGGCAGAGCAGGTTTTTCTATGAACGGTGTGATTCTGTCAGGCAGCCCATGGAACAAGATCGGAGCCGCTTCGTCAAACTGCGGTCGGATCAGTAGACTCGGAACAGTTCGAGTACACTGCTCCACGAGTCGCCATCGTCGGTTCCCTTGGACTCTTCCTTTTCCTCCTACTCCTCGATCCGCTTGAACCTGAGCGTAGCACCCCGGAGAGCCATTTCCAGCGTCTCGGCATCAATCAACTTGCAAGGGATTCGACTCCTTAATGGATTGTTCTCTTGCTTGATCTCGATCGTGGCGTCATCCACTTTCTTCCAGGTGCCCTTCAGGTTTTCCGTCGTGCTTCCGGATTTGAGGTGCCACCTCAATGTTCCGTCCTGGGCGAGGGTCAATTTGATCTCAGCCCCAGATGCCTTAAATTGCCAGGAGCCAGCGAGCCCTTTCTTGATCGGCTTCTCCTCTTCCTCTTCCTTCTCTTCTTCTTTTTCCTTCTCCGGCTCCTCTTCTTCCTTGGGGCTCAGTTTGGCCATGAACGCCCCGCTGAAGCCGGCCTTTTCGAATTGCTTGAGTTCCTCCGCAGTGAAGGCAGAGCCCGACTCCGTGACCTTCGCCAGGATCTTGTTTTCGTCTATGCCGATTTCTTTCAACAGAACAACGTTGTCAGCCGTCAGCTTGGGCTTCTTTTTCTCTTTTGCCTTTGGGAGCTTCCCTATGAAGGCCTCGTTCAATCCGGCCTTTCTGAGCTGCTCGATCTCCTCCGCCGAAAGCATTGTGCCGGATGACGTTATCTTCTCCAGAATCGTGTCGTCACCTATGCCCAGCTCCTTCAACAGGACGATGTTCTCGATTGTCAGTCTTTTCCGCTCCCCTGTCTTCTTCTGTCCGATCGGACGGAACTTCTGTATCCTGGTGTTGTGTCCGTCGGCGACAAAGACCGTTCCGCCTGAATCCACCGCCACGTAAAGTGGCCAGTCGAACTCGCCCTCACCGGAACCCTTCCTCCCCCACTTTCTCAGGAATTGTCCTTGCGAATCGAACTTCTGAATCCTGCTGTTGCCCATGTCGGCAACAAACACATTTCCTTCGGAGTCAACCGTCACACAGTTCGGGTCGCGGAACTGTCCGTCACCTGTACCGCGAGAACCCCATTTGAGCCGAAAATTTCCGTGCGAATCGAACTTCTGGATTCTGTCGCTGCCGAAGTCCGCCACGTAGACGTTTCCTGCCGAATCAACCGCCACGTCATGGGGACACGCGAGCTCTCCGTCACCGCGACCTTTCTTCCCGAACTTCATCAGGAACTTGGCCTGCGAATCAAACTTCTGAACCCTGTGGTTGTAGAGGTCTGCTACATAGACGTTCCCAGTTGAATCGACAGCCGCGCCTGATGGCTCCTCAAACTCTCCCTCACCGGATCCCTGGGAACCCCACTTGCCCAGAAACTTGCCGTCCGAGTCAAACTGCTGAATCCGGTGGTTGCCAGAATCAACGACGTAGACATTCCCTTTTGAGTCCACCGCCACACAGTTTGGCTCGTTGAACTGCCCGTCGCCGCATCCCCGGGTGCCCCACTTAGCCGCGAGTTTCCCCTCCGAGTCAAACTTATGCACGCTATGGTTGTTGAGATCGGTCACGAAAACATTTCCGTTTGAATCCACGGCGACCCCTGTGGGATACATCGGCCTTCCAGACAAAGAGTACCATCTCCCGGCGAAGGAATAAGAAACCGCACAGTCCGCGACAAACAGATAAAAGCCCATGAGACTACCGCACAACAGAGCGATTGGTCGCGCAGTTCTTAACGCTTGCATGCACTTCTCCTTTCCATTGCCTTGTCCAGTGACAGCCGATCAGCAAACCGGGATGCACGACGTTACGGCTGCGTTCGGTTTCTTGGGTGAAACTCGGATCTGGCCTTTTACTCTTTGCGGTTGAATTGGAAAAGGTGTCGAAACCGACAAGCTTGTGGGGCACATGGCTTCTCGTGGAATCACCCTCTTCACTCCCATGCTCCCTTGCTATGGCTTGAGCTTAAAGACAAACGCTTCGCTTAGCCCCGCCTTCTTGAGTTGCTCTATCTCTTTTGCGGAGAGAGTCGTGCCTGAATCCTCAATCTTTTTCCGGATCACTTCCTCGGAGAAGCCAAGCTCATGCAAGAGAAGAATGTCGTCAACCGTCAGCTTCTTTTTCTTTTCCTTTGCCTCGTCGAGCTTCGGGATTTTCTCGATGAACTCCTTGCTTAATCCGGCTTGTCTGAGCTTCTCCACCTCCTCTGCGGAAAAGCTCGTGCTCGACTTCTGAATCTTTTCCAGAATGGTCTCTTCCGCAATGCCAAGCTCTTTCAGCAAAAGGACGTCATCAATGCTCAGAGTTCGTTTGCCCGCTTTCTCGGTTCCCTTTTCAGGTTCGGGGCGAACCTGCCTGGGCGCAATTTCAACCGTGTCGGCGCGCGCCGGCTTGAATTTCTGGATCCTGTCATTCTTTCTGTCCGCCACGTAGACGTTCCCCGCAGAGTCCACAGCTATGCCCTCGGGCTCATTGAATTGTCCGTCGCCCGGACCCTCCGATCCCCACTCTGTCAAAAACTTGCCGGTGGAGTCGAACATCTGGATTCTATGGTTGTACGTATCCGCAACGAACACGTGTCCTCTTGAATTTACAGCCAGCCCCCTGGGACCACCATTATCCACGCCGAAGTAGCCAAAACACCCCTCCCCTGACAAACCGCGTCTCCCCCACTTCGTGAGGAACTTGCCCGTGGAATCGAATTTCTGGATTCTTTTGTTGCCGGTGTCCACAACGTACACATTTCCCTCCAAATCCACCGCCACGTCGTCGGGCACGGAGAATTCTCCGTCAGCGGAGTAGCCGGACGAGCCCCACTTCATGAGGAATTTTCCGGAGGAATCGAACTTCTGAATCCTGTTCCCTTCCACGACAAAGACGTTTCCTCCTGAATCAACGGCTACTCCATCGGGCCCGCGGAACTGTCCATCTGCGTAGCCGTGCGACCCCCACCTTGTCAGGAATTTCCCCGTGGAATCAAATTTATTAACCCTGTTAGCATCTACCACGTAAACGTTTCCCCTTCCATCCACAGCTACATCCACGGGATGGATGAGCTGTCCATCTGCGGAGCCGTACGGCCCCCACGAAGCCAGGAACTTCCCTGACGAGTCAAAAAACTTATGAACCCCGAATACATCCACGACGTACTTGTTTCCCTGGGCATCCACAGCCACACCCTTAGGCTCTCTGAACCTCTCATCTTTTGAAACGAAAGAATAGGACTGGGCCGCGTGCACGCAGAAATCCAGCGAACAGAAGCAAACCAACAGAACGCATTTCACGATTGACCTGGCTTTCACGATCTTTTCCTCCTTTTTTCCGCACTGTCCTCGTTGGCCTCGACAGAAACTACAGGCGGAGCCTCCGGCCGACACGCCGCAACAACCACAGTTGGCGCCACCTCTGGAGACGGGAGGACGGTTTCGGTGCATCTGCCATCTTCGGCTGGTCTCGATTCGGCCCCCCTGTCGTAAACTGTCTGTGTTATTTGTCCTCTACCCGGTTGAATTGCAGAATGACGCCTTCCACCGTGATCTGCAAGGTGTCGGGGTCAATGACCTTGCAGGGCATGAGGGATTTCGTGGGGTCGCCTTCCTCCTGGACTTCAATCGTCGAGTCATCCACCTTCTTCCAGGTGCCTTTCAGGTCTTCCGTTTCGTCGGCGGCTTCGTAATGCCAGGTAAAGCTCCCGTCGTCTCCGAGGACCAGGTCCACCTTGATGCCCGGCGCTTTCAACTGCCAGGAACCTGCCAGCCCGTTCTCGACGACCTCTTCTTCCTCTTTTTCCTCTTCTTTCTTTTCCTCTTTCTTCTCTTCTACAACGCCGAGCTTGGCAAGGAACGCCTCTCCAAAACCGGCCTTCTTAAGCTGCTCGAGGTCTTCCGCTGAGAAGGTCGTCGCCGTATCCTCGATCTTCTTCAGAATGCTCTCCTCGTCTATCCCAAGCTCTTTCAGAAGAACGACGTTCTCCACCGTCAGCTTCAGCTTCTTCTGAACGACTTCCTTCGGCTTCTGTAGCTCGGCAAGGAACGTCTCGCTGAAGCGGGCCTTCTTGAGCTGCGCGACTTCTTCCGGAGAAAATGTTGTGCCCGAGTCCTGAATCTTCTTGAGGATGGTGTCCTCCTCAATCCCAAGTTCTTTCAGCAGAACGACGTCATCCACAGAAATCTTTCGCTCTTTCGTCGGCCTCGCTTCCTTACCGGGTTCAGCGGGAACATCTTTCGTTGGCTCAGGAGGCGTCTCAGCAGTCTTCGGGCGGTACTTCTGAATCTTATGCTCCTCTTGATCGGTCACATAGACGTTCCCAGCGGAATCCACCGCGACATCCGTGGGATCGTACAATTCGTCATTGCTTGAGCCGAACTCTGTGAGGAATCTCCCGGACGAGTCGAATTTCTGAATGCGGTGGTTACCGCCGTCCACAACGAACACATTCCCTTTTGAATCGACCCCAATCCCCGAGGAGGAAAAGAACTGACCCTCCCCGTAACCCCTCTCGCCCCACTTCAGGAGGAGCCGTCCCGTCGAATCAAACTTCTGCACCCTCTGGTTGTTCCTGTCGACAACGAAAATATTGCCGTTCTTATCCACAGCGACCCCCTCAGGGGAACCAAACTCCCCGTCGCCGTCGCCCTTGGATCCCCACGTCTCAAGCAACTTCCCTGAAGGGCCGAACCGATGTATCCGGTTGTTGCTTGAATCCACGACCAAGACGTTTCCGGAAGGCTCAACGGCTATACCTCCCGGAAGGGGTACCTTCGCACCTTTATGCGGAAGGGGCCAAGTAGCAAGGAGCTTACCCATAGGATCGAACCTGAATACCTCTGGGCTTAGCATGTCCACGACGTACACCATGCCATGCCGGTCCACACATAGAACATAAGGGATATCGAGTTCCTTGCCTCCTTCGAGTCTTGGACCCCATTGCGCACGGAGCTTGCCGTGTTTGTCAAAACGGACAATCTTTCCTTTAGTGGCTGCCACGACAAAAACGTTTCCAGCGGAGTCCACCCCCACACCACGTGGAGACTTGATCTCTACTTTCACACCTTCTTTCGGCCAACTCTCAACAAGAACATAGGACTCACTACCATGCGCTGCGAATAGCCCGCTCCCAACTGCCAGGACATGGACCAGAATCACGAACAAAATCGCCCTTTTCGCTTTCACTGCCGCCTCCTTCGATTTGCAGGAATGTTTCGCGTAATTCTTAGACCTTCTTCCAACCGAATTCGATTGGCCGTGATGGCGGTGAACGTTGCCGCTCCCTTCTACTTTCGTTCGAATTGCAGAATGACCCCTTCCACCGTGATCTGCAAGGTGTCCGGCCCGGTCAGCTTACAGGGCATCAGGCTCTTCGTGGGATCGCCTTCGTCCTGGACTTCAATCGTCGAGTCGTCCACCTTCTTCCAGGTACCTTTCAGGTCTTCCGTTTCGTCGTCGGCTTCGTAATGCCAGGTAAACTTGCCGTCGTCTCCGAGAACCAGATCCACTTTGATCCCCGCCGCTTTCAACTGCCAGGAGCCGGCAAGCCCGTTCTCGGTCGGTTCCTCTTTCTCTTCCTCCTTCTTCTCTTCTTCAACGCTGACCTTCGCAAGAAAGGCCTCGCTGAATCCCGCTTTCTTAAGCTGCTCGAGGTCGTCGGCTGAGAAGGTCGTTCCGGTATCTTCGATCTTTTTCAGAATGCTGCTTTCCTCTATGCCGAGGTCTTTCAACATGATGACATTGTCAACCGTAAGCCCTTTCTGGACCTTCTTCAGCGGCACACTGGGCCGGAACTTCTGAATCCGGTCATTCTCCGTATCGGCGACGTAGACGTTTCCCTCCGAGTCTACGGCGAGGCCTTCCGGTTTCCTGAATTGTCCATCGCCTGATCCTCTGCTGCCCCATTTTTCTACAAACTTCCCGGAGGAGTCGAACTTCTGTATCCTGTTGTTCCCGGTGTCCGCGACGTAGACGTTGCCTTCCGCGTCCACCGCGATACCTTTCGGCTCGTCGAACTGGCCATCGAGGAATCCCTTGGATCCCCACTGCTTCTTCATGTGCCATGTGGAGTCGTATTTCTTCACCTTGTGGTTGTCCGTGTCCAGAACGAGTATGTTTCCCTGGGAATCTACGGCAATGTCATGGGGTAGGTCGAAATGCCTATAGCCGTCCCCCTTGAGGATGGACCCCCAGACTTTGAGAGACTTGCCTGAGTTATCGAACATCTTAACCTGGTGGTTGCCCGTGTCCGCAACATAGACATTTCCCTTTGAATCCACGGCGACTCCCTGCGGAAAGCCGAACTCACCCGGCGCGTCATATCCATAGGATCCCCACTTCGTCAGGAATTTCCCGGAGGAATCGAACTTCTGGATGCGGCTGTTCTGGGAGTCGCACACGAAGACATTCCCTGAAGGATCAATCGCCACACCTTTCGGCTTCTTGAAATGCCCTTCCTCTTTGCCCTCAAAACCCCAGCCGGTCAGGAACTTTCCTGACGGATCTAACTTCGTTATCCGATATCCATGTGCGACAAAGACGTTCCCCGAGGGATCAATGGCCACGTCCGCTGCTTGGGGGAAACCGTACCTTCCCGGGTCCCATATGGCCGCCAGTGAATACGTCGCGGCCCGTGCAGTTCCAGCGACGCAGCACAGCGTCGCACAAACGCAGGAAAGGGCATAGATGCTAATGACTCTTGTAGCTTTCACGATTTCCTCCTTTCCTACTCCGTCTTTTTCGCACGAAGCCTACAGTCACTTTGCGGCCGATGTCAAGATGGACTTCCCTCAAGTTGTGAAGCCATACGAGAAGCTCTCGGACCGACTTCGAGTTGAGGCGATCAGCCAAGCATTTGGTTGACGGAACAGCGGTTCTTTTTCGACGTGCTCTGGGGGCCGTGCAGAGCAAGCATGAGCGCTTTCTCTTGCCTGGCCAGAGGGCCGCAAATCCGGCACGTGCTGTCTGTTGCGAGCGAAGCACGGTCGTTGCGCGCCAGCTCTGCCTAAGCGCTCTTCCGGCGGACGGGTCAAAAGCAGATATCTTGCGGTTCCTGGCCGAAGGCAACCATTTCCTTCCCCGCCCGGTGTTCGGCTCTCGCCCCCTGCCCTTCAAACGCAAAGCGATGGATAATCTTTGTTAAGGCCTGAATCGTGTGCTTTCGCAACTGTACGTGCGGAGATTGGAGAGTCTCCTGAGTGGACTCTGAAGGGGGAACTGTTCTCGGACGGATTGAGAATAGTGGGGAGTTCCCCTGGTGCACATGTAGTTGCCATCGCCTAAATCAGTTACGGCATTGCCGGGCGTCCGAATTCGAGCTTCTTATTTTTGCCCGTGGAAGAGCCTCTTCGCTGTACAAGAGTGGGGTGCGGTGCGAGGAAGAACCAACGACGATTCGTGATCGTCCTCCCCGACACAGCTTAAAGGCAAACCCAATGTCACGATCCATTATGCCTGGCCTCAGCCTGGCTTGCGAGCGGACGCCTTCCTTGCCTCAGCTATTATGGCTCTTCGACAATCAGCTTACTACTGAGCTTCCCGACTCGCACTTGGTGTGCTCCGGCACCAGGTGCAGTCAGCCCTTTCAGGACAACTTCCTGCTTCCGGTTCGGCCTGAGCCAGACCCAGCGTGTCACCTTTTTCCCGGCCGCAACCAGTTCGATTTGCGCGAGCCCTTCCTGAGCGCTGCTCTCCAACGTCACGCTCACTGAGTACGGTTTGCCCGCAATAAACCGCCCCTGGGGATCCGCCGTGCCGAGCTTCAATTCTGCTATGCGCGGTGCCACGGTGGAAATGTCCGTGTCGCGAAGTTGAACATGCGCGACATCGTCTAATACCAGCGAATAAGGCGCACCGGCAGCGCGAGAGAACTTGAAGCCGTCGAACTTCAGGCGATCCACTCCGTGGCAGATCAGTACGGGCCGGAGATCTTCTTTAGCATAGCTCAGCCGGAGATCCTCGAGGCAAAGGTTCTTGACGTTCCGAGCATACAATCCCCAGGCAGGCAACGGCCTGGCATCAACCCCTGGTGGTTTGACAGGCTTGCGTGCTTGCTCCAGCGTGCCACCTCCTTCGAACTCAACGTTCACGTCGCGGAACACCACCGTGTTGAAGGGCATCTCGGCCCAGCTTTCTACGGAGCAGGCTGCACGATACACCCCGGTGGCCGTAAGCCGGGTTACGGTGATCCGCCCACCCGTGTTCCCAGGCTTGAGCCACATGGTCACCGGCGACGCCACGTTTTTCATAGTGATATCGGAGATTAGGACGTCATCTAAGCTGCCCTCTGTGGCATCCCAGCACCCGGGCTGAAGGTTGATGGCAGAAAGCATGTTATGGCGGTTTGAGGTGCGGTGTGGATGAACACCCGGACCGTAGAAAAAGCAGTTGTGAATGGTCAGGTGCGTCGCCGGACCGATGAGCCGGACCCCGTTGCACGAGGAATTGACTATGCAATCGGAGATAAGCACATTCTCCCAGTACCGACCTGCGATCGAATCGTCCCCAGTGAAAAACTGGCAACCTACGATGCTCACGTCGCGGCAAGGACGACCGGGCCACCCACGGAAATGCACACCATCCCAGCCGCCCGTGATCTTGACGTTGCGAACCTCTACCTGCTGGCAAAACTCGAGCATAATCGCGTAGTTGGCTGAGTCCTTGATTGAAACGTCACGGATCGTGACGTTGCGGCATATGCCGAGCAGGATGGTATGGGGCCCGCGCATCCTCTCCTCGCCCCGTGCGTCGAAGATCTTGTTGCCGTCGATCACGCCCTGACCGGCGATAGTAACGTTCTCCGCCCCGTCGCCCAGGACCAGCGCCCGGTGCCACCGAGTCCATTTCGATTCAGGCGTGCCAGCAGGCGGACTGAAGTTCTGATAGTCTTCCAGATTCCTGCTGCCGACCAGCGTGGCGCCGGCATCGAGAAAAAGCGTTACGTTGCTCTTTACATGCACTGTGCCTGAAAGGTAGTTTCCGGCCGGGAACTGGACCAGCCCACCACCGGCCGCCGCGCAGGCCTCGATGGCCTTGTTGATCGCTGCGGTGTCGGGCATCTTGCCATCACCCATTGCACCATATTCCCGAACGTTGAAAACAGCGGGTCTGGCGGTAACTGCCACCCTGGCGCCGACGGACAGTCCAATAATAGCAAGCATGGACCAAATGACTTGACCCAGCACACCACCGAACCTGCCTTGACGATTTCCAAAATCCACGCATCACCTCCTCGGGAAAAGACACCGGCTACGACCACACAGAACAGGCTATCAGGATTGAAAGGGATTCGGAGTCACAAAACCTGACCTGTCCATAGAATCAAGATGCTATCACAAAGCGGCTCCGCTGTGTTACATTCTTCGGTGTCGCGCCAGAGCACGTATGACGGGCGAGATCTCTGCCAGGACGAATCGTGGGCAAGGAGAATCCTATGAGTATCCGGATGAATCTTCGGTGTTTGTTTTTGGCGGTAATGCTTTGGCTAAGCTGGCCATGTTCACTGTTCCCCCAGACCTTACCAAGAAAGGCGCCGTCCGGCGCCTCGCAGATCGTGTCAGTGAATAGAATTTGGGACAAGGGCCCTCATAACGCCTTCACTGACCTGATTCGCTTCAAGGATAAGTGGTACTGCACGTTCCGCGAGGCAGAGGGACATGTGAAAGGTGACGGGAAGTTGCGGGTGTTGGTCTTGGCCGATGGGGAGAGGTGGGAATCGGTAGCGCTGTTGTCCGAAGCCGGGGTAGACTTGCGGGATCCAAAACTCTCTGTCACTCCAGACGGCCGATTGATGACTCTTGCGGGCGGGTCAGTTTACCGGGGCGGGAAACTCATCGGCCGCCAACCAAGGGTAGCCTTTTCCAAAAACGGCCGCGATTGGACGCCGACCCGGCGAATTCTCTCAGAGGGGGAATAGTTGAGGCGAGCCACCTGGCACCAAGGGCACGCTTATGGTGTTTCCTACAACACCACCCCCCCGGTAAAGAGAAGGACAACGATTGGTCGGTGAAACTCTTTGTCAGCCGCGACGGGCTTGAATACGAACAGGTAACCGTTCTGGATATTCCCGGCCGTCCGAATGAGACAACGCTCCGTTTTCTGAACAGCGGGGAGATGATGGCACTGGTTCGCCGGGAGGGTGGGAATAAACACGGGTGGATCGGCGTGAGCAAACCACCATTCAAAAAGTGGAATTGGCACGAAACGCAGCACCGGTTGGGAGGACCCAACTTTATCCAACTGCCGGATGGAAGCTTCTGGGCAGCGAGCCGCAGTTATCAGGGAGGGGCCAGAACGGTCCTGGCGAAGTTTGGGCCGCAGACTTATGAACCCGTGTTAAGTTTACCCAGCGGAGGCGATTGCAGCTACCCGGGCATGGTATGGCACGAGGGGCTTCTCTGGATGAGCTACTATTCCTCGCACGAAGGAAAGACGTGCATCTACCTGGCAAAAATTTGCATCGTTCCTTAACGGTCCCACCTCAAAGGCCGCTGGGTAGTCTTCACCCCACGCTGGCATGCCGCTGACCTCGACTGCCTTCCCGCCTTTTTCGATCAGCGTAGGCTAAGCCTTCCACTCGCGAGATTTTCAGTGCCACCGGGTGCGATCGAAGTGGGGAGCCACAGGAACCGTTCGGAAAGACAGTATTATAACGCCCGCGCACCAAGCAAGCCATAACCGATCCCAAATTAGGGAGGTCTGCCACGGAGCGACTGATCCTGAAAAAAGCGAAACGAGCTACGCTTAT
>Ga0315549_1002405_pt1 | contig 17844 bp, 28 predicted proteins | sample SalMarSW160200MG_FD_203101 | JGI IMG/M metagenome (GOLD analysis project Ga0315549, IMG submission 203101) | Salt marsh sediment microbial communities from the Plum Island Ecosystem LTER, Massachusetts, United States - Salt Marsh Sediment SW1601-200 ... | reverse complement strand
CCAAGGATGAATCCCTAAAGCAGCATACACATGATCAGGATACTCCTCAGCTAAACGAAGGCTTTGACGACTTGATTCTAGGTCCATAGAATTGGCGACCAAAGCAAAAACGCCTAACCGCTTCGCGCCTTCAACGATTTCTCCAACATTCTGTGCGTACTTACTGTCTGCAAGGTGAACGTGAGCATCAACAAATCTCATGGTAAACCCTATTCTTTTAATCATTGACAGGTTTCACTGGAGCTAAAAACCTTCGCCATAAAAAATTCCAGTCCCAAAGTATTGTTGTGAATTGCCTGTTTCAGCAGCTGTTGGGAAGTGATAAATGTGAGCTATGGGAAAACTGTTGGTAAAGAAACTGAAGTCTTCTTTACGCTGATGGTCTCCGTCTCCCCAAGCATCGCCAACTCGTCTTCAATGGCTTTCCTGGTGAAGTCTGAGAAGTTGAGGAATATGCCCTCGTTGATCAGCCGCTTGATTTTCATATACGTCAATGCTATGCCTTCGCTGGAATCGGTTTTCGCATTTTGTCGGCTTCTTTCTCAGCTATTTGCAACGATACTTCCTTCTCATAGTCTCGGAGCATAGTTACAAGCGGATGCTCTGGGTTTATCCTGTAAAGCTTAGCCTTCCCTATTCTTCTGGAAACCTTAACTATCTCGTATTCCTCCAAGTCAGGAAAGTACTTGTAAAAAGTCTGTTTGCTCATCCCTAAAGCTTCGATAACTTCTTTTTTCATGAAGTCAAACAGAGGGTTATCTAAGAAAAAGTCCACGATCCTCAACTTGGGCGAATCTCCTAACGTCTTGATTATTATGGACGAGTATTCTTTTCTCGTGTAGAGTTCTTCTGTCATAGTGACTTCCTCTAATGCGTGCACAATTTCTATTGAAGCGATATGTATTAATACGTTTCCTTTTAAAAGTATGATAAGTGAACTTTATGCCCAAGCGAGAAATGGCTGATGAGCAGATTAAAGTTGACGTAATGAACAAGTTGTTCAGAAAAAATTGTTGGGAAGCTAAATACCTTTCTCTAGACACTCTTGTTAACTGGCTTGCCAAAAGAGTAAAAAGAAACGGGAAAAGAGTCAGGGGACTTATCAGAGCACTTGTTAACGAAGGGTACTTGCTACGGCATAAAGGCGGCAAGACACTATCACTCAACCCGGTCATGAGCAAAGACATAACAGAGTACATGGAGTTTTTCTCTATATTATCATGAGGTTGGAAGAATGTCTGTTCCCCCTGAGTTGGCTTGGATTGTTCCAGTAGTCGTACCCTTCATCATCGGGTTGTTAGTTGGCTTTATAGTGAAGCGCAGTACAAAACTTGTTTTCTGTGTTTTTGCTTTGGTGATAGTTCTCGTCGTGGCAGGATACGTGAGTTTTGCTTTCCAGGATATTTATGAGAAGGCAATGGAGTTTCTGCCGATAATAATTGAAATGGGTGGGGGATTAAAGAATATTCTGCCATACTCGTCCATAATGTTCTTGGTTGGCTTAGCATTAGGACTATGGAAAGGGTAGCGGGACACATACACCTCGGCGAAGTCGGAACATAAAAGATTTGTCTTCCAATCTTATTTTGAAAGCCATGATTTTTTGTCACGAAGAGTCTCCATATTAGGAGCCTAATAACAAGGTTTGCTGGGGCCCAAGGATGTGTCTCCTAGGAGAGTAAACTCCTACCACACCGTCGCCGAGTGTGGACGCTTCCATGAGCCCTTTCAGCTTGATCCTGAACGTGGCTTTCGTAGCGCGTGTTTAATGGTCTTTTCTGTTTCTACGTGTACTAAACGATGCTTTTTTCCGCAGATGGGGCATGACCAAACCTGTCCCGTGTCCACTTCTTTTTTGGTTGTTTTTGTCTTCAGCAGCCTCTGTTCTTCCTCTTCAAGTTTCTCTTCTGGTGTGTTTTTTGAAATCGGCCATGCTCGTTCAAGTATGAACAGGGTTACGAGTTCTTTTTCGTTTTCTCGCTTGCTCAGAGTAACTAGGTGTTTTCCGGGTGCTTTCTTTCCGGTTGCCTCTTCGTAAGATTTAATTGTATAGTTTTCTTTGATTACTGCTGGAACTTCTTCGATGCTGGAAACCACATTTCGTCTAAGCCTATTATTCTCATACACTTCCGATAAAGAAATGACATCGTAAAGCATTCCCTCAATCTTGCTATCCTGAAAAACCATTGTTCTTCCTTCCAACTGTGAGAAGCGGACACCTGCCGGGCATTTCATAGCCTTAACCAAGAATTTTCCCTGTTCCGTGTCTTTGCATATTTTTAAAAGCCAATCACCCGTAAGGAAGTCTTTAACAGTGTAAAAACATACTTCGCCGGTTCTTAACTGACGTAAACTCATGTCGTACCAGGCATCGTCGGGTCGTGTTTCAACTCGTCTAACCTTGATGTACTTTAGAAACTGCAAGATTCTACATCTCCACACTATCTATTTGTGTGTCAAGTTTAAAATTTTCGGAGCTAAAAAATAAAAAAGGGGGGTTGAACCCTTTAGGCTATGGCGTGGAGCAGGTAGCCGAGGAACAGTCCGGATAAGAAGAACCAGAACTCTTTGTATTTGTTCAGATGTTTCAGTATGTTTTCTGAAACCTTTGTTTGTTCACTTTTTTCGTTCATTGTTATCACATAAAAAAACTGTTATCCCAAAAAAAGAGGGGGGGAATTTAACCTTTATGGTTGTTTGGTTTATCCTGCTATTTTCTGGCGGATTGTTATGACTGCATAGCATGCGGCTATTGCCGCGACCATGGATAGGACTACTGCGATCCATATTGGGGTCATGTCAACGCTTACGTCGATTGCAGCTACGTCGGTTTGGAGGGCTGTAACGTCTGCTTGTATTGTGCCAACTTCGGTGTCGATTGTGGCTATGCCGTCTTCTATTGAGGTTATTGTTCCGTTTATGGTGCCGATGCTTGTCTTGATGGTTACGATGTCGCCGGCCATAGCGGTTATATCATCGCCTATAACAGTTATAGTGGCATCCAAGGCGTCTAGGCTAGTTTCAAAAGTGCCAATGCTTGTTTTGATGGTTGCGGTGTCACCTGCCACAACTTCTAGGACAGCATCCAAGCTTTCAAGTGAAGTTTGGACAGTGCCGAGGCTTGTCTGGGCGGTTGCCATGCCATTATTTATGCTTGTTATCTTAGCATCCAAGCCTGAGACAGTTGTTTGAATGGTGCCAACCTTGGTTGAGATTGTTGCAACAGCGCCGTCGATTGAAGTGATTTTGGCGTCAAGTGCATTCAGGAGAGAAGTCATGTTAGTTCCAAGTTCATCAACTTTGGCAAGAACATTATCCATGGTAGGCAAAGCAGAGACAGCGAAGAGACCAGTAGCCTTAGTCAAGACAGTAGTGCTTGCTGGTGTGTATGTGATTGTCCAGTTCCAGGATCCTAATGAAGCATCAGCGGGCAATGTTGCAGGAAGAGCCCCGAAGAGTTGGTCTTGGTATAGCACGCTCTGGGTTAGAATACCTGGTGTTAGTAGCCAAGCGGTTGTGGTCCACCATGTTGCGCCAGCTGGATCGTTAACGGTAACAGTTATTGTGCCTAGACTGGTTTCGGTGGTGACGATGTTGAAGCTGAGTGTGTCACCTCTGTAGTATGAGGTGGCTCTCAATGCTATCGTTGTGACTGGTGCTGGGAGCACTGTGAAAGTGTGGGTTGTTCCGGTTGATGCACCATATTCATCTACGACTGTAAGTGTGTAGAGTCCGGGCGCAAGAGCTGGAACTGTAAATTCGAGGTTAGTGAATGTTCCAGCGAATGGTCCAAAGGCGACAGTGGGGCCGAAGCGGGCGTCCAATTGAGTGCTGTTTACAATGGTGGTGCTAATGTATGCAGTGATGTTGGCGCCTGCACAGAAATCTTTACCGCTTATGGTAATTGTGGCTCCGGGTACGTCAGAAGGTGGATCTATCTTTGTTAGTGTAGGTGCTGCAGTAACAGTAAACGTTGCTTCTCTAGTATTAACGACGGTAGCAACTGTCCACTTTACATAGACAGTGTGAGCCATTACGGCTGTCAAGGGGGGTATAGTGTATGTCTGAGAGAAGCGAGTGTCAGAACCTGAAGTGCCAGTAAGTATTGTTGTGCTGTCTATTAACAGTGAATAATCTGTACTCGCTGGAATTCTGCCTGAGATTGTGATGGTGATGCCTGTCGGACCGCTTGTAGGAGTCACGGTAACGTAGTAGTCTATCGTAATCGAAGCAGTGGCTGCGGTTGGAGTTGGGTCAGTAGCTGTTACAGTGTAGACGTCATACTCGGCTGGAATTATGGTAGAAGGAATAACAATGACTGCCGAGAAGGAGCCTGTAGCGTTTGTGGTTATGGTTGGGGTAGTAATAGTTACGGTAGAGAAATCACCACCGTTGTCGTCAAGAGTCACGGTAATGGCCTTGTTTTTAGCGTAGCCGTGTCCTGTTAGAGTAAAAGAGTCGCCTGGCAAAACTCTGACCGGTGGAACACCAGCAACAGAGAGGCTTGCATCCACATCAAAGATTGCGCTCAGCGTGTCAGTGCCATCGTTGGCCACGATATAATGATTAGCTCCGGTGACTGCCGAGGGAATTGTTACCTTGACATCAAAGTCGCCACTGGGGTCGGCGCCTACTGTGGCCAAAACTTGGCCCGAAAGACTCTCCCAGTATACTGTAACGGTGCTAAAGGGTTCAGCGGTTCCATAGACGGTTATCTTGTCTCCAACGTTCCCAGTAACGGTAATGGCACTAGCTGGAATTAGTAATTCTGCGCCTACCGTGATTGGACTGCTGACCGCTGATATCGTGCCATCGGTCAGCGTTAATTTCTGTGAACCGAAAGTGTTGAACACCACATCGGCGGCTAATATGGTTCCTGCTCCGGAAACAAAAGCTGCTGGATCTGAAAGGACTGCGAGGATGTCCGTTGAGGTTAACACTGGAGTTCCAGTATAGTCGGTTTTCAGGTTGTCGTATTCATCGTAGGCTTCTACAGGAATAGTCCCGCTAAGAATTTGTCCTTGGGTTGCGAGTGCTGGGTCTCCAAGATTGGTAAGGTCAAAGGTGAAGTAGTCTAGGGCTGCTGGATCAATCGTGAACACGCCAGAGTCTGTTGGTCCATCTATATTAACCGCAGCTCCGTCCTGTGTCTCAACTGATACCGTGTATGTGGCTCCTGTTGTCTCAGTATTAACGATTCCAGATAGAACTATACTCTGCGCTCCTGCAGGTTCGTTAGCTGCTACGTCAAGTGTAACTAAGGTTGCTGTGGCGCTTACAAGGGTTGGATCTGTTCCGCTTTGAGTTACTGTAGCTCCATCAACCGCTGCTGCGCTGGCATCGAATCCGCTTGGAAACGTGATCAAAATTTGGTCTGCAGGTGCTGCAACGGCTAAAGCTCCCACGGTTGTAAAAGCTATGGTATAGATTGTAGTTTCTCCCGCAGTTGCATCAGTCGGTGTTGCGGTCACACCGGTTAGAGGTGCTGCGCTTGCCATGGGTATTGCTGCCATGATTATTGATAGTGTTAGAATTGTTATGAGTGCTATTGTAGATATTTTCTTTTTGTATATCATTTTAGTTTTTTCCTATATGTTCGTAGTATATGAAAGGATACGATATATTATATAACATTATTGTAGGCAGATGCTAACATGAGGTACAAACTGCACAAGATTTACTGGCGGTTTTGTACTTTGTACACACAAGACTTATATAGAAGTGCTGAGCGCTAGAATCTTCTTTTGATCTTAATGCACTCTTTAATGACTTTTTGGCTGTGAGGGATCATTTTTTCGCAGTTTGGACAAACAAGCCTTTCCCCTTTTTTATATTTCCTGAGCCACAACGGGTGAAGACAATGAGGGCAACAGGCGATATTGTCGTAAATGTTCAGTTTCATCATTTTTCCTCTGTTTGTGGGGTGGGAGAGAGACAAACTGGCAAAGCTGACTCTCGGCGGAAAATTGGGAAATGCAAGTAACCCAGCCAGTTTCCGCCCCCTTTCGGGCCACCTTTCCACCATTATCTCTTGAACTCGAAAACTATCATTCCTTTCAGGGTGTCACTTTTCTCTGTCTTGTAATCTATGCTGTGCATTGCTCCTTCTACGAATTTGCTGAGCAGCTCTGTGGCTTCTGTTGTGAGGACGGTTGAGACGCATCTCAGTTTAACCGTGCTTTCGTCTTGTCTAACTTCGACTTCGCTTAAATCCCATCTTGTTGCTTGAAGGAAGCTTTTGAGGGCTTGAACTGGGTCTTCGAATTTTTCTTTTATGTACTTTCCGTGCCATTTTCCGCTTTCGTACCACACGTCCAGTAGCTTCTCTTTTTCTGTCTCGTAGGCTTTTGTGGTTAAGTAGTTGAGGACGTCTAGGGGTACGAAGGCTCCGCCCAAAATCCTGTGTGCATGCATAACCTGTAATGTTTCTGTTGCCTGTTCGCGGCTGTAGCCCAGGTGGTTTACGTTAAGAGCCTGCTTTAATGTTTCCTCGACGAACATGCTTAAGGATTCGCTGTTTTTCCTCGCGGCTTCTGTAACGTCTGCAAGGAGGTCTTCTGGAACATAAACGAGCCTTTTCCGTTTAGCCTTAGCCTCGCTCATCGGCTTCGGCCTCCTTCCTGGCCTTCAGGCGGATGCCTCCTCTCTCAACTTCCTTGTCTACGGTTTTGTAGCCGAAAGTTTCTAGGACTCCCTTCAAGAAGGCTTCATACAGTAGCGTGTAGGACTCTGGGAACCTGGAGCTTATTATTCGAACTGAAACCTGTTTTTCGGTTTTTTCTATGTTGAATTCTGGGGTGTTCCAGGTGAAGGCTTCCAGGTCTTTTTTGAAGGCTTCGAAGGGATCCGCGTTTTCGCTTGTGACGTATCGTTTTGCAAGCCAAACTCCGGCGTTGAACCAGCTTTTCAATGTCTTGCTTTTCGCCTTTTTGTATGCAAGCTCTGTCATGTCGTACCATAGGCTTTCCATGCATAGTATGAATCCGGCTTCCTTGGCTGTCTTCAGAACCCCAAGTTCCTCAACAGCGTTTCTCAGGTTTACGCCAGAGTCCTCGGCTTTGACGGTTAACTCGAAAACCTCGTTTACCATGTCGTAGAGGCTGTAGCCTCTCCGCTTAGCCATCTCGCTTATACGCTTCGTCAGGTCTTGCCTAGCAACAAACGTCTTCCTCTTTTCACTCATTTTCTGTCTTCCCAGTCTTTCTAATGGTGCACGTCACCAGTTCGCCTTCCCTAATATTTAACGCGGCCCTTACCTCCTTCGGAACCGTTATCCTCCCCTCCCTCCGAACATACGTTGTGAATTCCATATCTCTTTTAATCAACAGATCAATCCCAAACATCGACACATTCCCCCAATTTCACACAAAAAACATATAAGATTTGCCCCTCATTAAAAAATGGGAACAACCCAAAGCGCTTTTGAATTTATTGTTCTCGGATTAGTTTTCATTCTTTGGGTTGCCCTTTCTTTCGGCATCTATGACTATATAACAACGTGGGTTTCTGCAGATTGGTGGATGTCCATAATAGCACTGTGTATTCTCTGGCTAGTTTTTGTCGTTATTGTCTATGTTGTGGATGACAACCAGCGCTATAGAGGATTAGAAATGTGACAACCCGTTTTGTGGCGTTTAATATTTTTTCGTACCATGTTGGCTATGAGGAGTATTGCCACTAGGACCATGAGCGCGAAGCCCACGGGCGTTGCGGCAAAATTGATTAGATATCCGTAGTAGGGTATGGTCAGGAAAAGGCCTCCGCGAATCTGCTCCGGTCTCACGCCCCAGGGGTCAGGATCCTCGTTAGCGTCACCTTTAGTCCTGAAGTAGAAGGAGTCGTTCTCAACAATTTTATCTATAACCCTGTGAAGGATTCTTGAGTCACTTCTTTGGAAGGCAATGATGTCACCAACCTTCACGTCGTCGGGGTCAACCGTCTTAACAAATATTATGCTGCCGACTGGAACGGCTGGTTCCATACTACCGGCGGACATGATGACGGAAGAAGAGAAACTGCTAGCATACGCAGCAACAATATAGATTATGAGAGGAGCCAACAAAGCTACCACTATAAAGACGGGTATGATTTCTTTAATCCTCTTTCTCATTTGTTTTTTCGCCTTTCGTTCACTGACTTTAAATTCATAAGTTTTATCAGGTAAATCTTCATTTATCCAGCTGTGTGATTAGAGATGATGAGGTCTAGGCTTGATGTTTACGTGAATATTCTTAAGGCTTTGGCTCGTGGTTCCTCCAAATTAACCCATATCATGTACCAGGCCGAGATCAACTATAAAACCGTGAGGCGATGCCTGAATTTCCTCATCAAACAAAATCTGGTCAAGGCAACACCTGTGGGGAAAAGACGCTTCTATCACCTCACCGAAAAGGGAATAGCCGTCTTGGAAACCCTTAGCAAGCTAGAAAATACTTTACAGGTTTCCTGCAGTTCATCATGTGTAGCTGAGCAGACAACACCTCAATTTTTGTAATATGCTTCAGAACAATAGTCAAATGGAAATATAAAAGGAATAAAAAACATGAGACAACTCGGTCCGAAAATCGGGGTTGAAAACAAAACAACAAGCTTTGAAGAAGTTTTGCTGGAAACAATAGATGAACGACTCTCTATGCTCGGAGAATCGCCTAAACAGTCAATCTATTACCATTTAAGAAAAACCTTCAAAATCGACAGGCAGAACATTCCCTATAAAATTGAAGAATTCGCCGACGCCATCGAGAAAATCTTTGGAGCCGGAGCCAAAATAATTGAGATCCAAATAATGAAATGCCTCTTCAAGAAAGTTGGCAACAACCCCAAAAAATATCCGGAACCAAAAAAGAACCTAACATTCACAGAATATATAGCAGCGGCTAGGCTCTCATCAAGAAGCGGCGCCTCTAACTGATATATAGTGTATGTTTCTTTTGGCGTTCGGGCTTCCACAGTAGCAGCCAGTTATCTGGGTTGTCGGGGTCCCCTTTCAGCATCAGAATCTCAGTGCATCCGGCTTCTTTGGCGTGAGTGTAATTCTCCAGCAAATTTTGTAAGAGCCGCTCGCTCCAGTTACACAAGATGGCTGCTTCACCCCCGTTTTCGTCTCGTCCTAAGAGGCGGAGGAAGCGATCTCCCACCTCCACTTGTTTGACGGGGCAGGACTCATTCGCCTTCTCCATAATCTGAATCGTGTGAACTGTAAAACGGCTTCCTGCGTCCCTGATGGTTAAGTGTACGCCGTTTCCCACAAAGGCGTCCATAAATTTTTTCATCAGATTATTCTTCAAGCAAAGGCACCTCTGGAACCAGTTAAGTTGTTGTTTGAGGATTTAAAGGATGTTCCGTAGAGAGAAGAGTTAACAGAACTATATCTGTAATCGTAAGACGCAATATTTATATTTCTCTTCACACATTAATACAGATAAGCAAATTAAAGAACAGGAATGAAAAAAAGTTGAAGCAAAGATTCCCTAGTAACAAAGAAAAAATCCGGTCGTTCGCACAGACCGCTAAACCCTCCATCCTGGCGGTGGGCATCGGCGGAGCCGGCTGCAACATCATAACATGGATAAAGGAACGGGGCGTAACTGGAGGAAAACTCGTTTCAATGAACACAGACGCAAACCATCTAACCATCAGCAAAGCTGACAGCATGATTCTGATAGGCGAAAAGACGTGCAAAGGAATCGGATGCGGGGGCTACCCGAAAATAGGCGAACAGGCAGTGAACGAAAGCATGAGCGAAATCTCTGAGGAAATCTCTGACGCAAACATTCTATTTCTCTTAGCTGGTTTAGGCGGAGGCACCGGAACCGGCGGCATCATGCGCCTAGCAGAGAACCTCCGCGAACAAGTCTCCAGCAACAAGTCTCCACACCTGATTATAGGCGTAGTCACCCTCCCCTTCGAAATCGAAACATCAAGAATGAGCATAGCCAAAAAGGCAATTCAACGACTCAAAACAGCATGCGACACCGTTGTTGTAATCGACAACAACAGACTCATCAAACTCGCCGGAAACCTGCCCATGAGAGAAGCGTTGGGGGTCGCCAACACAACCGTGGGAAAATTCGTTAAAGGCATAACTGAAACAATCACATGCGCAAGCCTGATTAACCTGGACTATGCGGATATGCGTAGCATCATGGCGGGATCCGGAATCGCCTCGATAGGAATCGGAGAAGCAAAAGGAGAAGATAGAGTCGAACAAGCTGCGGAGAGAGCTTTGAATGGGCGGCTCCTAGACGTAGAAGACGTAACCAAAGCCCGCGGAATGCTGATACACATTTCAGGCGGAGAAGACATGACACTAGAAGAGGTCCATCATGCGGGCGAATTGATCAAACGTTCGATCCCACCCAAAGCAAAAGTAATCTGGGGAGCAAGAGTCACCAAAGAACTACATGGAACCGCCACCGTCATGGCAGTCCTCACAGGCGTAGAAAGCGCATTCCTCCGAAAACAACAAAAACATTTGGGCAGATTCAGTCTCCCCTTCTAACCCCTTTTTTTCTTAAGTCAAGATAAGGTCTCAGCGTAAGCAAGTTGTTGAAAAACCATGTTTAAACCTCCATCACGTCTGCGATTCCTGTTCCACGGTTTGGGTCTCGGCTGCGTAAGCAGCGCCATCTTTCTCTAGGCACTAGTCTTCTATGACATATCCCAAACAGGAATCTTCAAAGCCACTGAACAGAACCAAACAATACTCTCATTCGAGATCTTTCTAACAATCTTTGCCTTAATCTATTTCGCTTACATGTACCAAAACTTTGTCCGCTCAATACATTAATTTACCTGCTAGATAGGTGGTGCGCGAAGGCTTATATTTGGGAGTATTCTATACGTAAAAAAGAGTTGATTTTATGACAGATGCAAAACCTATCAGGGAAGAAAAAGCTCCTGCAAAGGAATATTACGAGAAGGTAAGCAAGGAATCTAAAGAGGCTCTCGTAGGCGCTGTTCCATCTATAACTGTGGGGGCAATAGCCGCGATACTTTTGTGGCTTTTCGGTAATCTAGTATTCATACCGATATCCGAGGGCATCAAATGGTTTGGATATCCTCTTACACAAATCCTAACCTTCATAATACTGGCTGGCATGGCATTCTTTGTTGTGAAAATACTTGCGGATGTCCGTCGGGCTGTTGATGCCTTAGCTGGTCTAGCCGCTTGTGAAATAGGGGCTCCGTATGATGTGACCCCAAAAGAGGTTGGCCATTACAAAACAGCGCTGAGCGGCATACTCAATGTGATAATTGTTTCCTTAGCCTTCCTGCTCTTCGCGGATTACCTGACACGCATACACCCAGTGCTTTCAGGAGTAGTGCTAATAGCAATCGTCGGTTGGTCAATCTTTCAGATTTGGAGGGCTGTTAAGGCAATTTCAGAGGAGATCAGACGCTACTCCGCTGAGTGGGCTGGAAAAGCGTTAAAGTAAGAGCTGAGAAAGAGATGGTGCGGTTCGAGTGAGGCTGTCAATCAAGATAGCGTTGCTGTCAGCTATACTCGCCGTCGACCTCTCTTTCTTCCTGATTTTTAGAACCTATTTCCCTCAGGAGTATGAACTAGTTTTTCAGAAGATGCCGTGGCCGGACGACCTTGAAAAAACGTTTGCTGCAATCATCGGTCTCGTAACCGCCATCCTCACGTCGTTCTCAATAACTCACATAATGTTAAAGCGCCTGCTAAAATTGATACAGCGAGGACCTGAAAATGGGTGAAAAAGAAGCGAGAGACAAGTTAAGCATCATCGCGAGAGAGCAGTTACCAGACACTCTAAGCAACCTTTTCACTGCGGTGCTCATATGGCTTTTCGGTGCGCTAGTCTTTCTACCCGCTGCCTACAGGATAGCGCCTAGGCAACTTCCGCTTGCCTGCAGTCTAATCCTTCTCACAGGATTCTCTATCTTCGTTTTTAGGGCGTTTGGTGGGCTTCGGCTCCTGCTGGAAGCCACATCAGACGTTCTGGCCTACGAGTACACTCGAAAGAGGACTACAAAGATTTCTATAGAACGGCTAAAAACCATGGTTGAATGTTTAATTTATGTTATCGCCGTCTTGATTTTATATGCGCTATATTCGCCTTTTCTTGTGGCAATCCACCCCTCACTAAGCGGCTTGGTGCTCATACCGATAATTCTATGGATTTTCTTGATGCTATTCAAAACCGTAAACGCGGTTGTCCTTGACCGACATCAGGGACGTGTCAGTAACGCTTGAGTGATTGTGATCAACAATCCATAATGTTTAATTTCATTAACTACAGCTTTTGTTTCACTTGCGTGGCTTAACATGATATTTGAGGTAATAGTTCCGGTTCTGTTTCTGCTTGGAGGGTTGGTTCTTTTGGTTTTGTCCAGTGACACGGCAGTTGAGCACTCGGTAAGTATCGCTTCTGCATTGGGGGCTTCTCCGCTTATAATCGGTATTGTACTGGTGTCCCTAGGCACGGATTTGCCAGAGGTCGCCAACTCGATAATTGCATCTGCGGCAGGTCATGGAGACATAAATGTGGGCAACTCTCTTGGATCTGTCCTAGCTCAGGCCACTTTGATATTAGGGATTCTGCCTTTTCTAGTCGGAACATTCAAAGTGAACAGAAAAGAGGTGGTGCTCATGGGGGCCTGCCAAGTGTTGGCGCTAATAATGTGTGTGGCAATGACTGAGAAGGGGTATATCACGAGATTGAACGCGCTCCTTTTGGTTGCCAGCTGGGTGATCTTTATGGTAATATTAGTAAACGTTACGGGAAAAAAGGGTATGGAAGAGACGGATACGCCACCGAGTACCAATCGGAGATACTTCTATCATTTTAGGAGAGCTGCTCTAGGTTTCGCGGGCATTGCCGTCGGCGCATATGTTGTTATTCAGTCAGTAACCACTTTATCATCCATTTTTCATATTTCTGAATATATAGTTAGTTTCTTCGTGCTTGCCATTGGAACATCGCTTCCGGAGATAATGGTCAATTTGACAGCCATCCGCAATAAACATTACAAGCTTGCGATAGGAAACACCCTGGGAAGCTGTATCTTTGACGCTTCTTTTGCAATAGGAATCGGACCATTAATCTTTCCGATTACAGTGTCTAGTAGCCTTGCTATGATAACTGGATTATACGCGATATTCGGGTCCCTCCTAGTCATATTAACGCTTGCACTTGGGGAAAAAGTTGACAGGAGATCGGGAGCACTCTTCATCTTCATATACTTACTTTCCTATTTAACGCTAGGTTTTATTGTTAAATGAGTGCTCTTCGATAAATCGTAACAATTGATATCCAAATAATATAGCGACGAAATATGTGGGCCACAAGATTACTGGCCAATCTCCAGGAATGTAGTACCATAGGTTAGACTGGGTGGCGAAGACCTCCATAAGAAATAAAGAGAACAACCCCAATACAGCCAAGTAAACCTGTTCTTTAGCCTCTTTTTTTCTTACATTCTTTTTTCTGCTAACCAACAGAACTGCCCATAACAATAAGAAAGGATACTGTTAAGTTATTTGTGATGGCGAGACATTCAGGTCTTTTGACCGAGGGTCTGTTCTAAACATCAGTAATCCAAGCAAAGTCGTTAGATTGGGTTAATAGAAACTTGATGTTCCTAACGTATCCTTGAATCTCTCTTTTAAGCAATTTACTGTTCGGAAAATGTTTTTTGACGATAAGAATCAATGTGGATGAATATTTTGGATTCATTTGTCTGATTGCTATATCTGTTAAAAGAGATATGCCAACAATCTTCTTGTAGTTGATTTGAGACTCCACTTCGATAATGAAATCAAAGTTACCAGTTTCATTGTTCACAAATATCATGTCTGGATTAGAAAGTATCTCTTGTTTTCTAATATTTGGTTTGTCTGGAACATATAGCTTTTCATTATTCGAGTTCCGTATTGTATATTTGTCCGTGAATTTTGGTTGACTCTGGAGTTTGTTTTCGAGACTTTTGAGATATTCTTTATGCCAATTTACCATGATTATTCCTCAAAAAAGACCTAAAATTTCTGCTTGATGTTGTACTCTTTCAGTCTCTTCAAATGGGATAAGCTCATATCCGCAAGAAGAACATTTGTATCATTGAATTGGAAGACTTCCCTTTGGGAAACGACTTTTCAGAATGTCAGCTACCATTTCTCCTCCACACTCGTAGCATTTCATTTTTTCGCGTTTTTCCATTTTCATTTACCTGCTTCTCGTTTCACGGCTTCCAAGATTAAGACTTCTATTGCGTGGCTACGGTTAGCGTATATTCTGCTTTTAATTTTCTTGTCTATCCATGTTAGACTTTCTTTGGGAAGTGTTATGCTTATGCGTTCACGAGGCATGTTTTCTTCCATACATTTCATTTCCTTTTGTGGTTTATGCACATTTGTATGTAACCGCAAGACATATAAGCATTTTACATATAAATCACCTCATTAGATTAAAGGTGTTTGTGTTGTCTGTGGAGGGTGTTGAGAATGTTTGTGTGGCTTTGACGAAGCCGTATTTGGATGCTATGGAGGGTTTGGTGCGGGAGGGCGTTTACGTGAGCCGTAGAGAGCTCGTTAAGGATGCGTTGAGGCGTCTCTTCCGTCACTATGGGATAGAGCCGTTTGGTGCAGAGGAACCCGAGGAAGCTGGAGAGGAGGCTAAGGCCCCGTGATTGCTTACTTGGGTTTCCAGATTTTTTCGCCGTGTTTGTCGAAGAAGTCTCTCAGGGCTTCGCGGACGATCTCGCTTTTGCTGCCATACAGGCCCTTCTCGATTATGAGGTCCATACCGTTTAGGTATAGTTTGCTGAGTCTTATCGTCAGGGATTCCTGCATTTTTTCAGGGGGCATGATTTTTCACGCTTTAGAGTATGTCTTCCAGAAAATTAGGTTATGCATGATGAGAGCAATATATATTAATGCTAGGGCAAGACAAAGATTGTGGTGCCAGAGAAAATACGCAAAACTGGCTTCTCTTACTAGTGAGGGTAGTTGTGGATGCCAAATATGATGCTCAATTCATAAATTTCGATAGTAGATGGTTAGACAAAATAGAAGCAGGTGTTAATCATGGAGTTTGAGGAGTTTCTGGATCTCTGCAGAGACGCTGACAGACTGCTTGATTCACTAAAACCTAGATTGCAGGGAAGGGCGCCTAGAAACTTGAAGCCTGCGGCAATTCACCTCTTAGCCAGAAAGCGGGGACAAAACGTTACCATGCATCATCTATACACGATCTACGGCATTCGTCAAGCCAGACTGATTGAGATCAAAAAACTGATTCAGGCTTTATCAAATAAAAATGGTGGAAATCAACGTTAAAGAATTGCCATGTCCTAGAGCAAGCAGTTAAGCTAAGAGATCCACTAAAAACATTTATCTAACTCTTTTTCTATTAGGAAAACCATCATCACCCACAGAAATAGCAGAAGAATTAGATCGTGCACGAGCGTACATTCACATGCGATTGATGGAACTAGAATCAATGGGAATAATTAAACGATGCCGAAATGGAAAAAACGTAACATTTGAGGTAAAGAAAGCATGACGAAAGAAATTTCCGCAGCTCTATCATGTTTTGAAAACGGAGAATGGCATAACCTTGAAGAGCTTGCACGACAGGTTAACTTAAACGAATTTAAGGCAGCAATTATCTTCGAGTTTCTCGCAGAATATGGATTCAGTGAGATAGACCCAAAAGGAATAAACGGAAGGCTGTCGCCAACGTACCAAACGTTTCTAAAGCAACTACGTGCGCTCTAACTTGTCAGCGGACAATACATCGATTTTTTGAATATATAATCGAGTGAAATAGCGTATATTAGTTAACAAGACACTTGGTTGCGCCGAACAAAAATGAACCGCACTTTCTATGATCACATAGCCGAAATCTGCGAAGTAGCTAGAGATGGGGCTACTGTAACCTATATCGCTTTTGAAGTAAGGCTTGGTGGACGGCAATATCGAAGACTCGTTGACCATGCGACTTCAGCCGGATTGATCGAAAAGACTGATAACATGTACCGAACCACTGAAAAGGGAAAAGAATATCTTACGGCATACAAAAGTCTTCGGAAATTAATACGAGGGAACTAGACATGACATTCTTTTGTGACGTCTGTGGAGACCAAACCGTTGCAGTAAGACCAGTCACGATCATTCTCTGGGACAGAACAGAAATTCACGCAAACCTTTGTTTAGATTGCTCAGAAAAGGTTGGGAAGTCAAGAAAAGTCAGGGTTTCGGCTCTCATGAAATGGCTGATTAGGAGTATGAAATAATGTCTTTGGAAGCTCTAGACTTTATCATAAACGTCTTGAAAGAACACGAGAAGGACCTAGATCGCCTCATAAATCAACTAGGCATCATAACAAAGAGTTTAGAACATACCGGCGATACATCTGGCAAGATCGAAAAAATAGAAGATCATCTAGCAACTCTCCAAGGCCAGATAACTAAACTGATAAACAACATGGTCCCCCCACGAGAAGGCATGACAAAAGAAACCAGCATCATTTTATCATGTTTCGAAAACGGAGAATGGTACATCCTCGAAGAGCTTACACAACAGGTTAAATTAGACAAAATTAAGGCAGCCTTCATCTTCGAGTTTCTCGCAGAACATGGCTTTATTGAGATAGACAAAAAAGGAAAAAAAGGAAGACTGTCGCCAAAGTACCAAACTTTTCTAAATCAACTACGCGCGCTGTCAACCACCACCTGACAAACTAAATGGCTTGTAACTGTGCTTGACCTCAATCCACGCGGAACGACTTAGCAGTTCATCATGTGCAGCTGAGCAAATACATATCGATTTTTGTAATATGTAATCGAGTGAAATAGCGTATATTAGTTAACAAGACACGATGTTTTTCGGAGTAGAACAATGGAGCAATAACAAAATGAACCGCGTTTCCTATGATCTCATAGCCAAAGTCTGCGAAGTAGCTAGAGAGGCGGTTACTGTAACCGTTTTTGTTTACGAAGCAAGACTTGGCGGACTGCAATATCGAAGACTCGTCGACCAGGCGGCTTCAGCCGGATTGATTAAAAAGACTGATAACATGTACCGAACCACAAAAAAGGGAGAAATGTATCTTTCAACCTATCAAGAGCTTCAAAAACTACTAGGGGAGAAACAGAAATGAAGACCAAAATCATTCTTTTAATTACAATCATAGCCTTGAATATAGCCGATGTAGCTACAACTCTTTATGCACTTCCTTTAGGTGTGACAGAGCTTAATCCGTTTTTTTCTGTAAAACAGATTCCTGCCAAGATTGTAGCGTCTTTAGTTTATGCCGGATTTTTCCTTTTGACATATAATAGATGCATGAAAATGGGATTCTCTAAGGGGCTGCATATATTGAATTTTACTCTCTATGGATTGCTTGGTATCTACACGGTTGTTGTAACCAACAATCTAATTCAAATAATTTTGTGGGGGATATGAGAAATGACATATTTTTGTGATGTTTGTGGAGACCAAACCGTTGCAGTAAGACCAGTCACGATCATTCTTTGGGACAGAACAGAAATTCATGGAAACCTTTGTTTGGATTGCTCAGAAAAGGTTGGAAAGTCAAGAAAAGTCAGGGTTTCGGCTCTCATGAAATGGCTGATTAGGAGTGGAAACTAATGTCTTTTGAATCTCTAGACTTTATCATAAACGTCTTGAAAGAACACGAAAAGGACCTAGATCGCCTCATAAATCAACTAGGCATCATAACAAAGAGTTTAGAACATACCGGCGACACATCTGGCAAGATCGAAAAAATAGAAGATCATCTAGCAACTCTCCAAGGCGAGATAACCAACCTGATAAACAACAGGGCCTTCCCACGAGAAGGCATGACAAAAGAAAC
>Ga0315549_1002402_pt1 | contig 17859 bp, 11 predicted proteins | sample SalMarSW160200MG_FD_203101 | JGI IMG/M metagenome (GOLD analysis project Ga0315549, IMG submission 203101) | Salt marsh sediment microbial communities from the Plum Island Ecosystem LTER, Massachusetts, United States - Salt Marsh Sediment SW1601-200 ... | reverse complement strand
AAAAGGTATCTTCATATTTGCCTCCTCCGAGAGGGTTTATTGACTTTATCAATGATTGCCCCGGTTAAAAGATTCCTTGAATATGTCCAGAAGTTCTTGAGTGCGTTCAGATATCTTTACGGAATTCCAGAGCAGCCCGTAAAATAGAACATTCAAGTGTGTTTTTGATTTCCCTGTCTGTATCCGTTTTATCTGGTTTTTTTCGTATTGTCTTACCAGGTTCTTGACCTTTCCACATTGACCTTCAATATATCCATAATCAACCTTTTTTCTCCTCAACAGCATAATAGAGGTATTCCATAAAAGGCGGTTGAGAAATCTCTTTAAGCGCCTCAGCTCATCTTTCTGCTCATCCAGAAAGCCTGAATGATAGTTCTCGAAATGCCTGCTGGTGCGCTTCACGATATCCCTGTGACTTTCCGCGATCTCCTGCAGAGAACTTATGGTGGATGAATATCTTCGAGTATCATCAAGATCATCTTTTTCAAGTAAGACCAGAGCCCTGAAGATATTCTCCATAATTGTATTGGCCCATTTCTGAATCTGGCCTGCCTTATTCTTTGATTCTTTTAACCTCTCTCTATCTTCAGCTATGCCGGCCTCAAAATTGACTGTGAGATTGTTACTTAGAGCCATCAAGAATTTTCCGGTCTGCTCAAATGAGGTCCTTACCGCGGTATCCGCATCGTCTGTCGACCTCAGGCTGAATTCCTCTATTTTACTTGTCTCTTCCTCCCTTTTGGCATGGTATCTGTATGTGCTCAGGACCAGAACAACCGCCAGGATAAGCAGAAACACCACAGCGGTTCCTTTAAGCAGGACTATCAGAAACGCAAAGACTAAAGAGATGGTAAAGGCGGCAAAGGCGGTAAAAAACCACCCACTTACAACTGTAAGGACCCCGGTGATTCTGTAAACGGCGCTTTCTCTTCCCCAGGCCTGATCAGCAAGGGATGTCCCCATGGCAACCATGAATGTGACATATGTTGTGGAGAGGGGGAGCTTCAAGGAAGTGGCAAACGAGATGATTGCACTTGCCGTGATCAGGTTTACCGAGGCCCTTAGCAGATCAAATGAGGGGGGCTTTCCATCCAAAGTGTACGAGAGTTCAATCGCGTCAGCATTCAATCTTTCACTAATGGCAGCCCTTATCTTTCCGGGTATAATCCTTCGGCCAATCCCAATCATAAAATACACATTTCTAACTATAATCCTTGATAGTGTGGAGGATCCGAAGCGTTCCATACCATGATACTGTCTTCCCAGATTTACCTCGGTCCGGGTCACGGTGCGCGCCTTTCTGGATATACATAATGTGGCCACCATGATGGCGCCCGCTAATAAGAGCAGAAAAGTACTGGATTGAACGGATCCCTGCAAGGCATCCATTGCGGTCAACGGGTCTCCAGCGGCAGCCGCGACCCTGTACGCGCTTAACCCGGCCAGGGGAACGCCTATGAAATTTACCAGGTCGTTGGACGCAAAGGACATGGCAAGCGCAAAGGTTCCTACCAGCACGATCGGCTTTAGGATATTGATTCTCGTAAACAGTGCCAGGAACTGAAATATAAACGCAAAAAAAAGAAAACTTATAAAAAGTAGAATCCATGTATTATTCTTGATCCAGATTGCGGTTTCCGGCGAGAGGAATGATGTGCTGTTCGCACCCTTTATAAGAATAAAATAGATGATTATGGCAAGGGCCATCCCTCCCCATATCCCGCTGTAAAGACGAAGTCTTTTTCTGTAATCAAAGGTAAACAGCAGGCGTGTGATGAATTGCGCGGACACCCCGAAAAAGAAGGCAATCACCACAGAGAGAATGATCCCCAGGATAATGGCAAGCGCCTTTCCCGTATTAATATAATTAACCAGCATGGAATAGCTGTCACCGCGTGTGTATATCTTCATCAGAGATACGGCAACCGCGGCCCCGAGGAGTGCAAATACTATGGAGACTGTTGTGGAGGTGGGTAGGCTGAAGGTATTGAAGAGATCCAGAAGAATGATATTTGTAAGCATTACTGCCAGGAACATGGTAATCAGTTCAGGCATCAGGAAGAGTCTGGGGTGAAAAATGCCTTTTCTTGCCACTTCCATCATTCCGCTTGAGAATGTCACGCCGGCAAATATCCCAAGGCTGGCAATGATCATGATTACGTGCCGCGGCGCTACTTTGGAACCGATGGAAGAATTCAGAAAATTGACCGCGTCATTACTCACACCGACAATGAGATTAAAAAATGCAAGTCCGGCAAGTATAATTAACGAAAAGAAGTACAACTCCATGAGATCACCCAATAAAATATCGACTTTTTCGGTTCATCCAATTAATGAGTACACTATAATGATATCTAAATATCTTGCGCTATATGGCCCATGGGGTTCTCTTTTAAGCGGCGAACTCGTTTATGTGCAATGACCCTGCACAAAACCACACGAGGCGGGCGGGTATTCTTTTCCAGACTTGGCCGGACTCGGGAATCTTCTATTATCTCATAACTATCCCGCCCGCCTGGGTGGCACCTTACGTAGTTAGCAGCTAATATCTTCGGCGCTTAAAAGAGAGCCCCATGGGCCATTAAGGAACTCATAATAAGGTTTAATCCTTCACTTCTTTAAGTACTCATTAAACGGATGAACCACTTTTTCCGCTGATTTCTAACAAAAAAATCGGATTCCTACAAGTACTATTTGAGGCCTTGCCCGGAGCCTTATATTCTCTTTCTGAAACCATTGAGATCCTGGCCTTGGCTTTTACATCTAATAAAAAAGGAGGGCTTTCCAACCAGGCCCTCCTTTTTTATTCTTCTTTCCTTTTAACCATTGTGGATCTTTTAGAACAAACCCTTTACCTTTCCGGTCTTTACATCCACGTCGACCCTGCGGAAGGCAGGATTGGAACTGGTCCCCGGCATCAGGCTGATGGTTCCGGCACAGGGACAGAGAAATTTCGCGCCGGAATAGATGAGGATGTCCCGGATCGGCAATGACCATCCCTTGGGGACTCCCTTAACTGCCGGATCATGGGTTAATGAGAGGTGAGTCTTGACCATCATCGTGGCGTAATCATCATACTTAGGATCATCCTCGAGCATCTTGGCCTTTTTCTCCGCATCCGGGGTCCATGAAACACTGCTTGCCCCGTAAACCGTCTTGGCGATCTTCTCTACCCTGTCACGGAGTTTCATCTCTATGGGATAAAGGAATTTAAACCCTGTCTTTTCATCACATGCCTCTTTTACCGCCTCGGCCAGCTCAATCGCGCCGTCTCCTCCGTCGGCCCAGTGGGTGGATACCGCGCATCTTGCACCCGCCTTCTCGGCGTATTTCCTGACCATGGCGATCTCTTTCTTGGTATCGGTATGGAAGGCGTTAATACATACCACAGGGTTGATACCTGACTTACGGATAGTCTTGATATGGTGTTCCATATTGGGGATACCCTTTTCCAGGAGACCGAGGTTTTCCTTTGTGTAGGCAGGATCCAGGGCCAGTCCCGCCACCACCTTTGGCCCGCCGCCATGCATCTTGAGGGCCCGGATGGTGGTGGTCAACACGGAAACATGGGGTTTCAGACCGCTGTAACGGCATTTCACGTTCCAGAACTTCTCAAAGCCGATATCCGCTCCGAACCCGCTCTCGGTAACGTGATAATCAAAAAGTTTAAGTCCGATGCGGTCCGCGATAATCGATGACTGACCTACGGCAATGTTCGCGAAAGGTCCGGCATGGACCATACAGGGCTGATATTCGACAGTGCACATGAGAGTCGGGTTTATGGTATTTCTCATCCATGCCGTCATGGCGCCGCCCACCTGAAGATCCTTGGTGGTTATCACCTTCCCGCTCTTGTCAAATGCCAGGGTGATATCATCAAGCCGTTTTCTCAAATCAGCAAGATCAGTAACAATGGAAAGTATGGCCATTAATTCCGATGAAACCGCAATACCGAATCTGGACTGCATTGTAAAGCCATCCATCCTGCCTCCAAGCCCGATGACCATATTTCTTAAGGACTGGGCGCAGAAGTCCATAATCCAACCCATCTCAACACGTGTGGGGTCAATATTGTGCCTTTTCATCTTGGTAAGCCTTTTCAACTGCTCGTCGTTATAATTCCTCTCATGCTGCATCCGAGCGGTTAATGCAACCATGGCAAGATTATGGGCATTCACGATATCATTGATATCACCTGTCAAACCCATGGAAAACTCTGTCATGGGTATAAGCAAAGCATTTCCGCCGCCGGCCGCTGTCCCCTTGATGTTCATGGTAGGACCGCCCGAAGGCTGCCGAATACACCCCCCCACATTCAGACCAAGCTTGCCCATCCCCTCCAGCAAACCCATAGCAGTTGTGCTTTTACCTTCTCCAAGGGGGGTCGGCGTGATAGCGGTAACCTCGATATATTTACCATCTCTTTTCTTCCCCAGCCGTTTCATAATCTTCATGAAGTCCAGTCTGGCAAGTCTCCCGTAAGGAATTAACTCTTCTTTCTCCAGCCCCATTTTTTCTCGCCACTGCTCCGGGGTCGGCATCTTCTTCTCGGCAGCTTCTGAGATCTGCCAGTCTTGCATCTTCACAGCATCATAAGCCATACTCTCTGTCCTCCTTTTGATCTAGATTTTTGACCTCTTATCTAAAGAACCTTCTTCCCCATTTTGAACTTTGTAAAATTCCCCTATCAAAAAAAATATGCCCAGTCAAGTCTTACAAAACTAATTTTAATGGTATTTTACCGATTCCTGAGTTTTTTATAACTAGAAAATAACGGTTCATCCGGCTAATGAATACGGAAAGGACTTTATATAAATACTTGGTTTGGCCCATGGGGTTCTCTTTGCGACAGGCGAACTTGTTTATGTGCAAGGCGCGGGCAATAAGCCGAACGAGGCGGGCGGCGGGCTATTGGAATAGTATACCAGGACCGGAAGTCCGGCTATCATCTCAAAAATTACCCGCCCGCCTGGCAGGCACCTTATGCTATTATCTTGCTTCTAACCTTTTCGCCGCTGCAAAGAGAGCCCCATGGGCCGAACATCACCAATCTTGCTATAGTTTTATCATTAAGTGTACTCATTTGCCGGATGATCCCAAAGAACTGATCTTTACCTGCATGGGCGATAAATCCTGATCCCTATTGAAATACGCTCCATTTTCTTCTAATGTAGTGCATAATATTGCAATTGATGTATTATAAAGCCTCAAGGGGTCTAGGTTATTTATTATGCCACGGCTCCGATTGTGTTTTAAACCTAAACACGAATGGGAGGCAATATGGATTCAGATGACATAACCATCGGTTTTATAGGCGCTGGAAATATGGCTGACGCCCTTATAAAAGGGCTGACCACCAGCGGAACGTATTCCCGGGGACAACTGGCCATATCCGACAATGACCCGGAAAAATTGAATAATACTTGCGAAAGATTCGGATTAAAAGGGTATACTTCAAATATACAACTTGTGGGGGCATCCAATGTAATACTTCTCGCCGTGAAGCCACAGGTAATTAAAGTCGTCCTTGAGGAGATTAAGCATGCAATCAAGGAAGGACATCTGATTGTATCCATCGCCGCTGGCATCCCCATAAAAATGATCCAATCCATTGTGGGCAATAATATACCGATCATCAGGGTTATGCCCAATACCCCTGCCCTTATCCAAAAGGGAATCAGCGCCATTTCAGCGGGCGGAACCGCCACCTCTGCTCACCTGGACACTGCAAAAAAGATATTCGAGGCGGTAGGGAAAACCATGGTAGTGGATGAAGAGATGATGGATGCGGTTACTGCCCTTTCAGGAAGCGGGCCGGGTTATCTGTTCAAGATCATGGAACACCTGGCGGAGGCAGCCCGGAAATACGGGTTTGATGACAAGACATCCCTGTTATTGGTTATTCAGACTGTCCTGGGAGCCGCTCACCTGGCCGATGAATCGGAGCTGTCCCTTTCCCGCCTCAGGGAGATGGTTACATCCCCCGGAGGGACCACAGCAGCCGCCCTCGATTTTTTTGAAGAAAAAGGGCTGGGAGACATCATTGAAGGGGCGATAGACGCAGCTTACCGGCGATCAATAGCCTTGGGAAAAGGCATATAATAGAATTGGACACACCCATTCTCCCCGTCATATGGGGAGAATGGGTGTAGGGAGGGTACACACAGAATCCCTTAACCTCGCCCCTGTTCCTCATTGCTCCTTTTCCGGTAAAAGTGAGTTTTCAAGGGAGGATCTTGAGAATGTGTGACATTGGATATTGGTGCAATATTCTTGCCATTAGCCGGTTACAATCACCATTCTCTGCTCAACCGCATACAGGATCATTTCCCGGCAAGCTTAATTCCTTAATTGTTTCCGGAGATATAGATACGGCAACGGGTCTAACAGAAACAAATAGACAAGTGGACAAGGTGCCTGGAAAACACCGGATAATGCACCAGGAGGGACGTATTGTGCATTTATTTAAGTGCATAATGCACATGATCTTGTGCAAATCTGAAAAAAGCTACTTATCGATTATATCTGGCCCAAAAGGGTTGCTGGGGAGTGGTCAGGTTCTCAATGGAGATATATTGGTGGTGCGCCCGGGGTCCTATATCCCGTGGATGGGAAATACCTTTTTCCGGATGTAGTCCACCACCCTTCGGGCCTCCTGCATCGCTTTCTCCTTGGCCTCCCCGGTGTTAAAGTAGGGACGGTCATAGAGGCTGCCGACTTCCATTTCGGGACCGAACATCATGCCCCCTACCAGGCCGGCAAATTCATCAGTGGGTTCCACACTATTAAGGGCAGACCAGGCAAGGGTCCAGCACCTGGCAGTACGATAAAGATCATATCCACCGCCGCCCAGCGCAAGGATTCTGGGGGATAATTCAATCATCTTTTTCACCGCCCTTATATAGCCGTTATTGGTGAGCTTGAGGTGGGTTAAAGGATCGGAGATCAGTGTATCCGCTCCCACTTCCGCAACCACCATGTCAGGAGAGAACCGCTCCATAAGGGGAGGGATAATCCCGTCAAATACATAGGTGAACACCTCGTCGTCCGAACCCGGTTCTATGGGGATATTCACCGTAAACCCTTTTCCATCACCTTCCCCTGTCTCTTCCTCACTTCCCGACCATGGATAAAGCTTCTTGCCTGTCTCATGTATGGATATAAAGAATACCCTGGGATCTCCATAGAATGCCTCCTGAACGCCATTGCCATGGTGGGCGTCTATATCGATATAGGCGACCTTCATGCCGGGGAATCTTTCCAATGCTTCCCTGACTGCTATTACTATGTCATTAATATAGCAAAAACCCTCCGCCCGGTCCGACCTGGCATGGTGAAAACCACCCAGAGGGTTGAACGCCACAACGGCATCGCCTTTGACCAGGCTGTCCATAGCCTCACATGTGCCGCCGGTAACTTGAAGGGACCATTCAAAGATACCCGGAACTATGGGATTGTCGGTAGTTCCAATACCCCTCTCAAGTATTTCCAGACTAACCTCTCCGCGGCTTGCCTGTTCCAGTATCCGGAGATAGTCGGCCTCATGGAAAAGGGTGAGCAGGGACCTGTCAACAGGTTTGGGATTGAGGACCCTCATCCATTGCCTATCCATCACCCCGTAACGGTTGCAGAGTTCGTATGTCTTGGCAGACCTTTCAGGCCTGAAATAATGGTCCGGCCCGAAATCAAAATCCGCCAGTTCATCCGAATAAACGAATATGGAACCCAGTTTTTGGATATCGCCTCTATTCAACCAGCCGTCCTCCCTTTTTTACTTTATATCGGACCATTTGATTATTAGGGAACCTGCTACCGAATGAATTATATCATCGATTTGACTGAGTCAATGAAAAATAGGCTATGTGATACACCAGATCGCTAATATCCGGTCACGGCTATTCTTTTCAAGACGACATCTACTGTATTCCGTGTACGTGGTCTTATTTTCAAGGGTTTGGCAAACCTTTTCCTGGTGGCAACGGCATATTCTGCCAGGGGTTCTGGTGGAGCAAACCCTTGAAAATAAGCCCACCGCAGGCCTTGGGTGGAATTCTTTTTGAGATGTCGTCTTTCCAAGAACAGCCGTGACCTCAAATTATGATAAATTACGCTATATGGCGCATGGGGTTCTCTTTTAAGCGGCGAACTTGTTTATGTGCAGTGACCCTGCACAAAACGTTTAATCTTCTACTTCTTTACGTACTCATTAACCGGATGATTCACTCTTTGTTCGATGGCAATAGCCTCAGCCATCTTTTTTTTGACAGGAAGGCCAAAATATTCTAATGATATTAAATTGATGAAAGGTACGATATGGGGTGGATTCAACAAATAAACCGTCTCAACCAATATCAAAAGGAGGGGCTTTACCGAATCCTTATACCTCCCCCCCTCTTCCACACGCTCGGAATCAACCCCGTTACCTTCCATAATAATAAAGGGATAAAGGCCGTTCGTTTTTTTTGTCCCGAGGGTGATAGTACCTGCCTTACAGAAATCAAGACTGAGGAGATGGAAGAACCGGTCTATTCCACCCAGCTCTCTGATTCCATTGACCCCACTGTGATTGAATGGGATTTTCTAATAATAAACGACCCTGGCTCCGTACAATTTCACACCCATATAGATAAAGAAGGGAAAGACACCCTGTTCGGATGGGCGTCAAGGAATCTGGAGGAAGAGGGGAAGGCCTTGGAGGCCGGATATTATCCCGGCCAGACCAGGAAAGGTCTGGGTCTAAGTCGCAGGGCGGACCACGCTCTTGAGTGCTTTTGCCGGATCCTGGACATCAAAAGCATAAGAATGGAAGCCCTCTTTTACCACAACGCCATCACCTATGAAAGATACGGGTATGCTTATTTCCAAGGATATAAAGGGATGAAAAGGATCCATGAGCTCTTTCAACCCGGTAATGAGCTGTTCAGGAGACTTGACAACAGCACCCCTTTCCGGAGGCCGGAATTTGCCCGCACCATAAGGGGGCGTAGCTGGGCAATCCATGACGGCATACTCGATGATGTTCCGGATGACGCTCTGGAAGGGGGATGGGTTTCGCCGATCATGTACCGGATGATCGCAAAACCCAGGCCGATGATCACCTTTCCGGACCCTGTATATTAAATACTGATCAATGATTTCAGGTTAAGACATCCCATATCGTTGTTTATCCCTTTTAAAAGCTACATTCACCCCGCGCATTAAGCTCCCGGTTCTAAATAAGGCGTATTCTTCTTGATTCCCCTGATCCACCATCTAGATGTCATCTGCCATTCGGCAGGCCGTTCGACAAGCTCACGGTCCTGAGCCCCTCGACTTTGCTCGGGGTCGAAGGGCTGCGAAGCCTGCGGTCGCTCCTTGACGCCTTGCATCTAACATCTATATGGTGGCCAGGGTTATACCAAAATTCTGTGATAATATAAATTATCCGCAAGTTTGATAGTGGATTTTGGATTCCAACACACTTTACATTTCTTAAAAAAATATGCTTTAATAAATCTATAACCATCTGGAAATATCCGTCCGGGACAAAAACATGCTCAAATATTTGCGAAATATGAAAATCAGGCCAAAACTGATCAGCGTTTCTATCTTCCTTGTTCTCCTTCCCCTGCTGGGCGTTTCCTCAGTTGCCATGATCCGATTCGGGAGCGCGCTTCGAAAAGCTTCAGAGAAAGATCTGGAACATCTTGTTATTAACATCCATTCCATGTGCAAGGTCCAGCAGGAGGTAACACGGGAAAAGCTAATCTCCCGCCTGAGAGTCGCAAAACATGCCCTTTATGGATATGATGATGAAATAAAGATCTATCCTGACAAAGGGGTTTCTCTCGATGCTACTAATCAGTCTACCAATGAAACCATCCCCGTCACGGTCCCCTACTGGGAAATCGGTAACACTCCTATAACCCTAAACAACTTGATTGTTGACGAGATCCAGAATCTTGTGGGGGGAATCTGCGCTATTTTCCAGAGAATCCCTGGAGATCGCTTTCTTCTAATATCCACTAATGTCATGGGAAAGAGCGGGGAAAGAGCAACAGGGACATTCATCCCTTCGGGCCATCCCGTTTCCCGGGAACTTTTGAAAGGACAACCCTATACCGGCAGGGCGTATTTAGCTGATGACTGGTATATCACAGCCTATGAACCCATAACGGCAGTAGACGGCGAGATTATCGGGGCCTTATGTGTGGGTGTGGACGAACACAGTGCCTATTCCCTGAAAAGCGAAATCAAAAGGATCAGAGTGGGAGAAACAGGCTATGTCTACGTTATCGACAGCACCGGAAACCTTATAATCCATCCAGCAAAGGAAGGCTCTAATATTATTGATTCCAAGGATTCGTCAGGTTTTGAGTATATTCGCGAAATGATAGATAATGCCGTCACCCTCCCTCAGGGAGAAGTAGGCACCATCCGTTACCCATGGATCAACCCCGAGCTGGGAGAGACAAAACCCAGGCAAAAGATAAATAAATATATCCATTTCAAACCATGGGACTGGATTATAGCCGCGGGTACATATGAGGAGGAAGTGTATCAGGATCTCTACGAGACGGAAAGATTTATCATCATCATATTCTTGATAAGTGTTGCCATGGCACTTGTCCTTACTATCATGCTGTCGAAACTTCTAACAGATCCAATCAGGGAGCTCACCGAAGTCACAACCAAGATGGCAAACGGCGACCTTTCCCAAAGGGTCAAAGTAACCGGCACGGATGAAATAAGTATCCTTGGAAATTCATTTAACCGTTTGATAGGCCAGATCCAGCATTACACATCAAACCTGGAAACGATGGTGGAAGAAAGGACCGGGGCGTTAAAGGTATCAAGGGAGAAATACCGCGGTCTATTTCAATTTCTGAATAGTATTCTCGACAGTTCAACGGAATACGCCATAATGGCCCTTGACCTACAAGGTAAGATCATCGAGTTTAACAGAGGCGCTGAAAATATATTCGGATGGAAAAAAGAGGAGGTCATCAATAAACAAAATATCAACATCACCAACATCCCCGAAGACAGGGCCAGAGGGCTTCAAAAACAGATTGGGGAGAGGACCATAAACGAAGGTGTCTTTGACCTGGAGATACATCGCATGAAAAAAGACGGTTCCATATTCCCTTCACATACAACCATCAACGCGATACGTGGTCCTTCCCATGACGTGACGGGCTTTGTGGAGATAGTCAGGGACATCACCAAAAGAATAATTCTTGAACGGGAGCTTAGAGAAACAAAAGATTTTCTGGAAAATATCATGGAGAGTTCTGTCGATGGTATTGTAACTACCGATCTTAAGGGAAAAATTACTTACATGAACCGCGGCATGGAGGAGGCGATCCAATATAAACGGGAAGAACTATTAGGGACTCATATCTCCGGTTTCTATGTAAGGGGCATCCAACAGGCGAGAGATATTATGGATGTGCTTAGAAAAATGGAAAGAGCTAAGAATTACGAAATAGAGGTCAAGAGGAAAGACGGGAAAGACCTACCGATCCTGACTTCCCTCTTTCTCCTCAGGGATGACAATAACGACCTTATCGGAACAGCTGGAATCTTCAAGGACATATCCGAGCAAAAACTTTTGGAAGCCAAACTAAAGGCAACCCAGGCCAGTCTTATCGAGGCATCCAAGATGAGGGCCATCGGAGAGCTGGTAGCCGGGGTAGCCCATGAAATAAACAATCCTCTGATGGCCTCGCAGACAATTCTGTATGTCATATTGAAAAATCTTCCCCAGGACTCCCCTGAAAGGCAAAGGTTGGAACTCATAGAAGGGTGCAATGCCCGCATTGAAAAAATCGTGGAACATCTTAGGGAATTTTCCAGACAGACAAAACCCGAATTTATTCTTATTGATATAAATCAGCCTATTGAAAATGCAATGATAATTACGGGACAGCAACTCATGAACCATAACATTAACATAGAAAAACACCTGTCCGATGACCTTCCCAAGATCCTGGGAGATGTTAACCAACTCGAACAGGTCTTTCTGAACCTGATATCCAACGCCAGGGATGCTATGGAGGACACAATGGAAGAGAGGAAACTGACCATATCCTCATATTCCGTGGACGAGAATGGGAATCCCTATATAGCCGTGTCCTTCAAAGACACAGGCGTTGGGATACCCAAAGATAACCTGGATAAGATTACTGAACCCTTTTTCAGCACCAAACCAGCAGGAAAGGGTACCGGTCTGGGCCTTTCCCTGTGTTTTGGGATTATTGAATCACATAGTGGAAGGATTGAGATTCAAAGTGAACCGGCAAAAGGAACCGAGGTAAAGATCTTCATCCCGGCAAACAAGGACATATAAAAAGAACCCTGAAGGAGTAATACAATGGCAAAACGCATTCTAATTGTAGATGATGATGAAATGGTTCGTATTGCGGTAAGTGAACTCCTTAAACCCGAGGGCTATGAAATCGATTCAGTTAGCAGCGCTAAAGAAGCCCTCGATAAAATAGAAGGGGAAAAATACGACCTCTTGGTGCTGGATATTATTATGCCTGAGATGGATGGGCTGGAATTGTGCAGGAGGGTCAGGGCGAACAAAGATCTCGTTGAGCTCCCGATTATCTTCCTGACGGCAAAGAGCAGGGAACAGGACAGGATAAATGGCATGGAGGCAGGTGCCAATCTTTTTCTGTCCAAACCCATATCTCCGGCGAAGCTTCTTGAGCTTGTATCCGAGACCATAGGCTAAAATAGGGACATCCCTATCATTACATCGATTCTGTAAGCCTGTTAAGATAATCGTCCCTATCCATCATGGACATAAAATGTCTAATCTTCTTTTCATCCGCCGGAGAAAGATATGCCGCACTCTTTTCCAGACGCTCCTGGGCTGCGAAGCTGTCATCCTTTACCAGTATCAACGGAATCTGTGCTTTCTTTGCCGCCTCCAGGACCTGGTCGGGAGGTTTCCGGTTCCCGGTCAAAAGGACTCCGGCGATCTTTCGTGAAGTTGTGGATGGTTCAAGAAGGAATATCTTGTTATAGACCCTCTTGAATATCATTAGGCCTCTATCCAGACCGGCCGTGCCCACGGTCATACCGCCCACCAATCGTTCACGGTATTCCTCACAACAGATGATCCTTCCCTCCAGCATCTCCCTTATTTCTTCAATGCTTCTCAAGGAGAGTAAAGGGTCTTCCGGCAATACAGCGACATTGCCTATGCCTTTTTTATCAAGAACAGACATGACCTGTTCCTTTACAACCTCAAGCTGTTCCGGCTGAACCCTGTTGATAATAATCCCTTTGACCCTGTCCCTGAGAAGTGAATGAACCGATAGTATGGAATAAAGTGTGGTGGAGGTCTGCCGGTATCTATGAACCAGCACCAGGTCCGCATTCAATTCCGATATAAGGGAAACATCAGGAAGTGAATAGGGGACATCATCAAAAAAGATATGTCTGGAGCCCATTACAAGAACAATATCTTTGCCTTCCGAAAGTCCATTGGCTATAGACTTTATCTTATCGAGCATTTCAATCTGTCCGTTAGGTATTTCCACCTTTTCCGACATCGGATAGGGGCAGATCATTTCCAGGGGCTCCTGGAGCCTTAATAATCCCTTGAGCAGATGGGCGTCCGGATCTGTCCACATGTCATCCATGCGCAAGAGTCCTGTTCCAAATGGTTTAAAGACCCCCGGGGTAATCTTCTTTTCCATAAGCCTGAGCGCAATAGAACTCGTGATCAGGCTCTGTCCGGCATGATCACCCGTTGAACAAACAAAAAGAAAAGACATTTTTCTGTAAGAACTCCTTAATTTGCTTAGATCCCCTTCAAAGGTTATTTCACCTCTATTTATAGGTAACCCTGAAGACCTCTTCTATAGTGGTAATGCCGTCCATAACCTTCTGTGCACCGTTTCTGCGTAGGGTCACCATCCCCTGCTCCACTGCCTTTTGCTTGATGATGTTGGCGTCCGAGGTCTTTAATATGAGATTCTGAATGGCTTCACCGATTAGCATGAGCTCAAATATACCGGTCCTTCCTGCATAACCGGTATTCAGACAGGCAGTACACCCCCTGCCCCTGTATAAAGGTTTTTCTCCCAGCATTTCCTTGGTCAGGCCGATGCTTTCCAGGGATTCCCTGTCGGGTTCATATTCCTCCCTGCAATTATCGCAGATGACGCGCACCAGCCGCTGGGCAAGTATGGCGATTACCGAAGAGGTCACCAGGAACGATTCTATGCCCATGTCGATGAGGCGCGTTACCGCGCTCGCTGAATCGTTGGTGTGCAACGTGGAAAACACCAGATGACCGGTAAGGGCGGATTGAATGGCTATCTCCGCTGTTTCCATATCCCTTATCTCTCCTACCAGTATCACGTCCGGGTCCTGTCGCACGATTGAACGCAATCCATTGGCAAAGGTGAGGCCTATCTTTGGATTGACCTGAATCTGCCCGATCCCCTCGATCTGGTATTCGATAGGGTCTTCTATGGTTATTATATTTATGTCCGTTCTGTTTATTGTCGAAAGGACGGCATAGAGTGTAGTTGTCTTTCCGCTGCCGGTAGGACCGGTTACCAGGATGATTCCATGGGATGCCCGGATAAGCCTGTCGAATTCCTTCAGCTTTTTCTGAGGCATGCCAAGATCGGTAAGACTCAGGATTATCCTGGTCTTATCGAGCAACCTCATTACCACGCGCTCTCCAAAGGCCGTGGGTATGGTGGAAATCCGAATATCAATATTTTTATCTCCGATCCTGATCTCTATCCTGCCGTCCTGGGGAAGCCTCTTTTCAGCTATGTCCATCTCCGCCATGATCTTGATGCGCGAGGTCAGGGCGGATTGAATGTGCTTGGGCGGAGACAGCATGTCATAGAGTATTCCGTCCAGCCTGTAGCGGATTCTCAGGCGGCTCTGGGTGGGTTCGATGTGGATATCGCTGGCCCTGTCCTTTACCGCCTGGGAGAGCATGAGGTTCACCAGTTTTATTATGGGGGCGTCGCTTGTATCATCAAGTAGATCGCCGGCGCCCTCAATGGCGGAGATTATCAGGTCGCCGTCTTCGTCGTGCATATCCTGTATAACCTGTTCCGCGGAGTCACGGCTCATGTCATATGCAAAATTGATGGCGGACAGAATCGTTGAACGGGGCGCCAGAACCACATCTGATCCGCTTATGCCCAGAAGGAGCTTCATGTCGTCCAGGGGTTGAAACAGGAGGGGATCATTGGCCGCAATAAAGGCGTCTTCGGCTGTAATAATCGGCACCATCGTGTACTTTTTGAGAAACTGTATGGGAACGGTTTCGGTAAATTCGGTCTTCATCTCCTTTATCGGAACGGCAGCCAGGAAATTCATGCCGTACTGTATGCCCAGGGCCTCCAATAAATCCGCCTCCGATATGGCCTTCTGCCGGATCAATATCTCGCCGATGCGCCCGCCTTTCTCTTGCTGTGTGTTTAACCCCTGGGAGAGCGCCTCCAGCGAAAGGCCATAATCTTCAATTAATATTTCCCCGATCAATTTCATTGATTATCTATGCTTTCCTGCAGATTCTTTAAATTATCCCTGGCAATGTCTGAAAGTTTACGTCCTGTCTGCATGGGGTCCGTGGATGTATATGCCCTATCATCCGGGTCAAGGGCGATGAGCCTTTCATACATCTCGGCAGCCTTTCCCTTTTCACCCCGTTTTTCGTGGATGAATCCCATATTAAGGATTACGTAGGGATTATTCGGATTGATTGCAAGGGCCTTTTCATAGTATTCAGCAGCCTTGTCATAGTCCTTGGTCTGAATATAACCATAACCCAGGTCCGACAGCCTCATATCTTCCGTTTGTCCGCTTCTTCCCCGGTACATCCTGATAACACTCTCCTCAATAGAGTCAATATGTCCTTTCTTATCCTCATATAGATCTTGAGCCTCAGCAGGATTTTCTATGATATGGGGTGTAAGGAATATATAAAGGTTTTTTTTGTCCAGTGATCTGGAGGTCGACCTGAATAGATAACCCAGTATGGGGATATCTCCCAGTAGGGGCACCTTGTAATTGGTCCTGCTTTCCGTCTCATCAATAAGGCCCCCTATAACCACTGTTTGACCATCTTTGATCACTACAGTGGTCTTGGCCTCTCGTTTGAGGGTGGTAGGCAAGCCTATACCTTCCTGTTTGACGACCTGGCTCACCTCCTGTGCTATCTTGAGCCGGACGAACCTTTCCTGGTTTATCTGAGGTGTTATATTCAGGGTAACGCCCACATCCTTGAACTCATAATTGCTGTAATCCACCCCTGCATCACTGGTATCTTTTCTGGTGAGGAAAGGGATATTATCAGCCACTGTTATCTCCGCCTCTTCATTATCGGTGGTCATGATCTGAGGTGTGGAGAGGATATGAACATCGGAATCTGTCCCGTATGCCCGCACAACCGCACCTATGCTGGGAAATCTAATATCGTTGATGGTGATGGTGTCTCCCAGGACCCCGAGAGAAAAACCTGCTGGAAGGCTAACCATACCACTGGCGTCAACTGAAGGCATATTCGTTGCGTCGGGCTTGGAGCCTCCGAAAACTCCAATAGCATAATCACTGATCTCACCCGCAGGCCTTCCTCCAAGCCATTCTACGCCCAGATCCAACTGCTTTGCCATGCTCACTTCCATGATAAGGGCCTCGATATAGACCATGTTTCTGGGTATATCGAGTTTTTTAATGACATCCTCAAGGATTAGATAGTCTGTTTTTTTTGCGGTGATTATCAGGGAATTGGTCGCCTTGTCCGCCACTATCTGCACGTCTTTAGAGACAACCGGGGAAGTGCCTGTTGGCGCGGTCCCACTCTGTTTGGAAGGAATTGCCGCCAGGACTTCCCTTATATCCTCGGCATTGGCGTTCTGCAGATAATACACATGGATATTCCCTTCTCCCCTGGGGGTCTCCTTGTCTATTATGTCTATCAGTTGCCTTATTTTAAGGGTGTCCACTTCAGACGCCAGTATTATCAGGGAATTTGTCCTTTCATCCGACACAATGGTAATTGCTGTGGAATCACCTTTTGCGCTTGTTCTTGTCGTCGTCTTAAAAACCGATGTCAATATATTGGCCGTATTTTCGGCGCTTGCATATTCCAGGGGGATCACGGAGATCACCTCACCCGTTCCCTCCACATCTATTATATCTATAATCTCCATCAGGCGTTTTATGTTGGACAACACGTCCGTCACGATAAGCATGCCGGTGGGTGCGTATGAGACCATCACACTGCTCTTGGATATAAATGGTCCGAACACATTTTTTATTTCTTCAGGATTGGCGTACTTCAGGGGTATCAACTGGGTTACGACCTTATCTTCACGTTCCGCTGCCTCCTCACCCAATTGGGTCTCAATATCTTTTGATCTTGCGTCGGTCATAGGTATGATTTTAGTGATACTTCCCGCCGGAACCGTAGTAAAACCATGCACCTCCAGTACGGATTCAAAGACCTTGTACGCCTCGTCAACAGTAATCTTTGTCGGAGAAATGATGGTCACCTTCCCCTTTACCGCTGTGTCTATCACAAAGTTCTTGCCGGTCAGCTCGCTTATAAATTTTATGAACAAGGCGATATCCACATTGTCAAAATCTATGGTCACGTACCTCGTCTCTGTAGTGTCTGATTCCTGTAATGTCTCAGCGGCGGAGGCACTTGCTTCCCCCTCGCCAGAGAGGTCCGACCCCCTGGCATATCCCAAAGGTAGAAAGCACAGCATCGGTAAAACAAGAAACACCATCAATAGACTTCTTATTCCATATCCCATGGTTACCCCTTCATAACTACTCTGTTTATCATAATGTGACAAACCTTTCGAATGCCTTGCACCCTCGGAT
>Ga0315549_1002401_pt1 | contig 17865 bp, 1 predicted proteins | sample SalMarSW160200MG_FD_203101 | JGI IMG/M metagenome (GOLD analysis project Ga0315549, IMG submission 203101) | Salt marsh sediment microbial communities from the Plum Island Ecosystem LTER, Massachusetts, United States - Salt Marsh Sediment SW1601-200 ... | reverse complement strand
GTTCCGACTCCGAACTAATCAGGAAATGGTACTACAAGGCTTACGTCAACGACACCAGCGGTGCAAATGTTCCTAATGCCGATGTCAAGGCATACAACAGTACCGATGTCCTAATCGAAAGCCTGACGACAGGCACCGGCGGCTGGACAGCGATAGGAGAATTGATTGAATACGTGAACAGCAGCGGAACTACATACTACTACTCCAACTATACAATCAACGCCAGCAAGACGAACTACATAATCGGCTCAAACGAGCACAACATCACGGTTTCGCACAACATCATGGATGATTCGTTCACTCTATCCTATGTACCCGGAATAAACGTCTGGAACTGCACATCCTTGTACAAATTCGACAACTCATCTTGTTGGACACTCAGCAGAGTCCCAATTGCGGGAGACATAGTCATCTTCAACGGCACAGGTCCTGGCAGCTGCAACATAACAAACAACACGATGCCCCAAAATCTTAACTCTTTCACAGTAGAACCCAGCTATACAGGAACAATTTATTTCAAGCCATTATTTGCTCAAGGAAATTGGACTGGTAACGTTGATGGAACTCAGATATGGAATGTAACCAACAACATCAACATAACAAACGGAACAATGAAAATCTACGGAGACTACAGGCATATAGATTTCACAGGCGTCACAGGCAACATAACCGACGAAGGCCACGGACAGGAATGGAGGAGCTTGGATGGGAATGTTACAATTGGAAGCCAAGCTGTCTTGAATGGTGTCGCATTAGGCTTTCCTGAAGGTGTTGGTCCTGGGGGAAGTGCTACTATTGGTGGGTCTCATGGTGGAAGAGGAGGAGGTAGCGGCGCAAAAGACCCGTATGGAAATGCAACCGCTCCCACAAGCCTTGGAAGCGGGGGAGATGATGGCGCTGGCTCTTCTGCCATCAAATTGCAAGCAGATTCAGGAATTGTGGAGATTGATGGAAAGATAAGCATGGAAGCATATACCTGGCAGGATGAAGCTGGTGCAGGCGGCTCAATCTGGATAAAGGCAGACAACATTTCTGGGAGTGGTGTATTGAATGCCAGCAGTATTGATGCTTACTATGATGGTGGGGGAGGGAGGGTCAGGCTAGAGTATGGCTCTGCTTTGGAATTTACTGGAATTATTCTAACAGCACCATCTGGATATGCTCTAGGAACCGCAGGGACTCTTACCTTCACCAGCAACACCTGGCCCGGTGATTGGATTGTTAATGGAAGCTTTGGAATTTTAGGAGGAGATTATGGTGAAGGAAACGTAACTAATGTCTTAGGAGATTTTGTTGTTCCATCTGGACAAACTGTTTATATTTATGGAGATTGTTTTGGTAATTCGGGAAACTATAAGGCATTTGTATGCTACAACACGACTGATGAAGGGAAAGGAGTCTGGATCAATGCTTCTGGTAATATTACAGTTGCTGGTGGTTCTGAAATAAATGGATATAAGTTAGGATTTCCAAATGATGTTGGTCCGGGATATGCTTCAGGTGGTGAAGCAGGTTATGGAGGGAAAGGTACATGGCGAGGAGGTTCACGTTACGGGAACGCAACAGAACCTACTAGTTTAGGCTCTGGCTCAGACACTCATCCAGGAACCTCAGCAATTAAATTAGAGACTAAAGGAACCATTGATATCGATGGAACCATCAACATGAATGGTGTGTCTACAGTCAGATCTTCTTCAGGTGGCAGCATATACCTAAAGGCAGAAAATATCACAGGGACAGGAAACATAACTGCAGATGGTGGAATGGGAGGAGATGGAGATGCAGGCGGCGGCGGCGGAAGGATAAGATTGGAGTATGGCTCTTCATCAAGTTATACCGGAACAATTTCAGTTGCTGGTGGAACTGGTACCTGGCCCGCAACAGCCGGAACCTTGACCTTCACCAACAATACATGGCCAGGAAATTGGAATTTAACAGGGAATATTGGCCTATTAGGAGGCGATTTTGGGGATGGTGAAGTTATTGGTGTTCTAGGTGAGTTAAACACAAATGATTACAACATAACAATTTATGGGGACTGCTCAGGGAATTCAGGAGCATATAAGGTATCTATTTGTTACAACACGACGGACGAAGGGAAAGGCGTCTGGATTAATGCGAGTGGAAATATTACTGTAAGTTCTAATTCTTTTATAGATGGAAATGGATTAGGTTTTCCCAGTGGGGTTGGACCAGGGGCAGGCTTCTATGCTGGAACACATGGTGGACAAGGATATTCTTATACAGCAGCACTATATGGAAATGAAACCATGCCTACTAGTTTAGGTAGTGGCGCAACATCTGGCGGCGGAGGTGGGTCTGCTATAAAGTTTGAAACACCTGATAAGGTTATTATTAATGGAATAATAAACATGATGGGTGGATCGGGTAGCAGGGGAGGAGCAGGAGGCAGCATATGGATAAAAGCGAATAACATTAGTGGTAATGGTAATTTGGATGTAAGTGGTCGTGGAAGTGATTATGGTGCTGGTGGAGGGAGAATTGCCTTAACCTCTTCAAATATTGTTGAGTTTTCTGGAACAATCAATAATACAGGAGGGACGGGGCTGACTCCCTCGTATGAGGGTTCGGCCGGCACGGTCTACATCAACGCCTCTGACTCTGTAATAACTTCAATGAACGTTACAGCGACGGGCCACGACGGCGGCAATGTCACTTTCATGGACAACTACCTTCATTTATCAGGAAGTTACAATGCAACAGGGTCTAACAACGATGGCCTGATAATACTGAACTACACGAACTGTTCAAGCTACTTTTACCTTGCAACGTTCGATCCCGATCCAACCCATCAGACTGACTGCGATATAACCGCACCTTCGATTTCATTTGAGCCACCAACACCGCCAGATGAAGACATCAGGGTTTATGATAACATCTTTGTAAACGTTTCCGCATCAGATTCCACGAGCAACATCTCAACATTCATCAACTTTGACGATAGTCTTGTCCTGTGGATGAGGATGGACGATTTTGACGGGACAACAATCTACGATAGTTCAAACTATGGGAATAATGGAAGCCTGGTGGGTGACACTTTGCCGTATCAGACCGACGGTTATTTTGGCAAGGGATTCAGATTTGCTGAAACCGATTATAATTACATTGACGTTCCCGACTCCCCTTCCCTGGACATCGAAAACGAGATAACCCTTTCGGCATGGGTGAAAAAATATGCATACAGTGGTCATCATAAGATAATCGTAAAACGTAGTTCTGACGTTAATGAGGACCCCTTTGAGCTTTATAATTTGGATTTCAAAGACACTGCACCCGGATGTCCTATTTTTATAATAAGCAACGGCACACCCGGTAGTGGGGTATCCTTGAATAGTTACAACGCCATTCCTTTACAAGAATGGGTCCATGTTGTTGGAACGTATAACGGCACTTTGATGGCAATATACGTTAACGGAAAACTCAACGGCACACTTGAGACGGATGTCAAAATCGGGACAAACGACATGTCGGTTACGATTGGAGGAAGAAACTGCACCGCAGGTCCGTGTTTCAGTCTTGATTCTATAATAGACGACGTAATGATCTTCAACAGGACCTTATCAGCAGAAGAAGTTGTCGCTCTATACGCAAACCAGACATCAAGATATTTAGAACAAAACTTTACAAATCTCACAGACGGGACACACACATTCAGGGCATATGCACAGGATACTCAGGCGAACGTTAATTATACTGAAACAAGGGACGTTACTGTTACTACGACCAATGTCTGGAACTGCACTAGTGGAACAGAGAATTTCACCAACGCATCATGCTGGACTCTAAGCAGGGTCCCTGTTGCAGGGGACACAGTAATCTTCAACGGCACTGGCACGGCTTCCTGCAACATCACCAACAACACCATGCCTCAGGACCTCAACTCATTCACCGTTGAAGGCAGCTACGGCTCTGGGACAATCTACTTCAACCCATTGTTCGCCCAGGGCGACTGGACAGGCAACATCGACGGCACACAAATCTGGAACGTGACAAACAACATCAACATCTCAAACGGCACGATGAAGATATACGGGGACTACCTGCACTCCGACTTCACTAACGTCACCGGAAATATCACGGACGAGGGACACGGGCAGGAGTGGAGGAGCCTGGGCGGGAATGTTACGGTTGGCAGTTCTGCTGAATTGGATGGAAGACAATTAGGATTCCCAATCTTGACGGGACCTGGTTTCCCTTCAGGTGATGGTGGTGGAACTCATGGGGGAAGGGGATTCCAAAGTTCAAAAGACCCGTATGGAAATGCGACCGCCCCGACAAGCTTGGGCTCTGGTGGTCAGCAATATGCAGGGGGATCTGCCATTAAATTGGAAGCGGGACATGAAGTTAGAGTTGAGGGTACCATCAATATGGATTGTGGTTCAAGTAGTCTAAATTATGGCATGGGTGCAGGGGGTAGCATATGGCTTAAGGCAGATAACATCACCGGTTCAGGGATTTTGAATGCTGAGGGAGGTTCTACAACAGGTACTGGGGGTGAAGATGGGGGTAGTGGAAGGATAAGATTGGAGTATGGCTCTGCTTCAGAGTTTACAGGAACAATTTTACTTTGGAAGAGAGACGGAAATAGGGAAGGAGCTGCAGGAACATTAACCTTCACCAACAACACTTGGCCAGGAGACTGGAACCTGACAGGAAATATCGGATTACTGGGAGGCGACTTCGGGGAAGGAGAAGTGATTAATGTCCAAGGGGATTTCGACACAAACGATTTTGATGTAAAAATCTATGGAGATTGTTTTTACGACGCGACAAATCCTGTAACCTGTTATAATAAAACTTACGATGGGAGAGGAGCCTGGATAAACGCGAGTGGCAACATAACAATATCTTCCGGTTCAGTTCTGGATGGAGAAGGATTAGGGTTCCCGCTGGCGTATGGGCCTGGTTACAGTGGAACGAACAGAGGCGCAGCCCATGGTGGGAAAGGAGGAGGTGCAGCAACATCCACCTACGGAAACGAGACCCAGCCCACGAGTATAGGGAGCGGGGGGCATCGCAGTACTACCAATGGACTCCCCGGGGGCTCTGCAGTAAAATTGGAATCAGCGGACAGAATAATTGTTGATGGCGTTATTGATATGGACGGACCCTCCACTTCATCCGGTTACTGGGGAGGCGGTTCGGGGGGCTCCATATGGTTAAAAGCCGGCAACATTTCTGGGACAGGAACTTTAGGTGCATCTGGAGGAAATTGTAATGGCGGAACCGAAACATATGGCGGCGGTGGCGGCAGAATCGCTTTGACTTCCTCGAATGTGATTGAGTTTTCTGGAACAATAAGCAATTTAGGAGGAAACGGAACTTCCACAGGCTCAGCCGGCACCGTCCACATCAACGCCTCAAACTCGGTAATAACCTTGATGAACGTGACATCATCAGGCTATTATGGGGGCAACGTCACCTTCATGGACAACTACCTTTATTTGTCAGGAACCTACAATGCGACAGGGCCCAACAGCGACGGCCTGATAATACTGAATTACACGAACTGTTCAAGCTACTTCACAGCAGCGACATTCGACCCCGACCCGACCTACCAGACTCCCTGTGCATTCACGATAACCGTGGAAAGCCCGGCCAACAACAGCAGGTACGACACAGACACCGTCGACTTCAACGTCACCCTGGACAGGATTGGCTCCTGGTGCGGCTACTCCCTGAACGGAACACCGAACATAACCATGACCAAACTCAGCAACACCCATTTCACCGCTACAAAATCGGGACTGAACGACGGGACCCACAACACAACCTTCACATGCAACGACACCGGAAACAACTTCGAAAGCTCTGGCATCTATTACTTCCTCATCGACACGATATACCCGGACATCTACTTTGTAACCCCGCCAACACCGGCCGATGGCTCAAGCCAGCCGGAAGATCACATCTTTGTAAATGCATCCGCAAACGATTCATATTCCAACATCTCCACATTCATCGATTTTGATAATTCTCTTGTTTCGTGGTGGAGGATGGACGATGTGAACTCTTCAGGGGGGGTTGTAGACTATATGGGTAGAAACAACGCAACACCTCTTGATGATGCACATCAGGTTGATAACGGTTACCTCGGGAAAGGGTTTGAGTTTGACGATGACGGAGATTCCATTGTTTGCGGGGACATTGATGAGCTGAACGGGGTATCCGAGTTTACATTGACGGCGTGGGTAAAAGAGGCCGAAGCCGACATGCAGAGGATTTTTCATAAAATTCAAAATGGAGACAATGACATTTCAATCGCTCCATGGGACAACGGTTACCTCTATTTTGAACTTGGCAATAATGACAATAGTTACGGTTACTGGGCCAATTTCCGTTCAACGATTCAAACTGGAGACTGGTATCACGTTGCTGCTGTTTTTAACGGAAGCGGTTCTGGCGATGCCGGAAAGATGAAACTTTATGTCAACGCAATTTCAAGGACATTAACCTTTAGCTCAGCCGACATACCTTCGACCACTGCCGACCTTTCGGGTTATAATCTGGTACTATCCCCAGTTAATACACCCCAGAACAACCACCCCCTGAACGGCACAATAGACGATGCCATGGTCTTCAACAGAAGCCTGAGTACCGAAGAAATTCAAGCACTTTATGCAAGCCAGTCATCAAGATACTTGGGAGTAAATTTCACCTCTCTGGCAGAAGGCAACCACACGTTCAGGGCATATGCACAGGACATTGCAGGAAATGTCAATTCGACCGAAGAGAGAGAGGTCACCGTCGATACCTCCACACCCCCTTTGGTAACTCTGACATTACCTGAAGATGAAATCCTATCTTCCAACATTACAATTGATTTTACGTGTTCAGCGAATGATACAAATTTTGATACCGAGCTGGCAAACATTACTTTTTATTGGGACTATTCAGGCTCCTTCATAGCCAACGGAACCAATAACATAACAGGCGAATCGAATTCAACAAATTTCACAAGAGCAGGCTTAACAGACAAAACAATTGCCTGGAACTGTTACGCATGCGATAATGCCAGTAACTGCGATTTCGCAGCGGCAAACTACACTATAACAATAGACACAACAGCCCCAGGCATAAAATTCACCGATCCAACACCCCCGAATGACGCAACACCCCCGAACACTTCGATAGAAATCAACGTGAGCATAACAGAAGCCAATTTGGACGAGGTCAAGTTCAACTGGAACGGGACGAATTACACTTTATTTAATGATTCTGTTGTCTTGATGATGAATTTTGATAATAAAAGCAGTTTAGGTGAAAACGATACTTATGTTGTTGATGTAAGTGGATACGGGAATAACGGGACTGCCATGGATAACGCTGCTCCTAACATGACAGGCGGGAAATATCATGGTGGGTTTGAGTTCGATGGAAATGGAGATTATGTCAATGTCCCTAACCATGCGACTTTGAATCTCGAAGGTGATTGGAGTGTTGGAGCATGGTTTAAGACCACCCAATCAACTACTGGAGTAATTTTGGTAAAGACACCTTGGCCAGATAGAAATTATGAATTGTACGTAGGTAGCAATAAAGTAAGTGTTGGTTACAATAATGGCGGTAACTGGTATTCAAGACCTTCTACCGTAACCGTAACAGATAGTGAATGGCATCATGCTGTCGGAGTATATAATGACACTGACAATAGCCTGAAAATATTTGTTGATGGTAGAGATGTTAGTGGTACACCTTCCGGTACTTCTGGTGATGCTGATACTAATACCGGTCCGATTTATATTGGTGTTAATAATGCAGAGACTGAATACTTCAACGGCACCATCGACGAAGTCATGATCTTCAACAGGAGCCTGTCCGCAGAGGAAATCCGGCAGCTCTACTTCACCAACTTGTACAAATACGACACGGACAAATGGGCCTTGTATGTGAACCAAAGCAAGAATTCAACCGCTGGTCTGGATGAAGGAACCTACACCTATTTCGCCTCAGCAAAAGACAAAGCCGGAAACGGGAATTCCACGGAGACGAGGAGCGTGACTGTTGATATAACAGCTCCGGCAATTGAATTTGTTCCTCCAACCCCGGATGACGGAAACGTAACCGATAACGAGTGGATTTATGTAAACGTATCGGCAAACGACTCCATCTCCAACATCAGCACATTCATCGACTTCGACGAATCTCTTGTCGGCTGGTGGAGGATGGACGATGTCAACCAGACAGGAGAAGGGGCTTTGGTCTATGACAATTCAGATTATGAAAACAACGGAACAGCTCAAGGAAATGCAGTTCAAACAGACGCAGGCTGCTTAGGAAAGGGATTCGAGTTCGATGGTGACGTGGATTACATCAAAGTACTTCATGATGATATCGGTAACCCTTCGGAAGAGTTCACGCTGACAGCTTGGGCAAAGATTTCCGAAAAGACAAATAACTACATGCACCTGGCATCAAAATACAGTTCAGCCCAACATGGTTACGTAATAGAGTATTATAGCGGAGGAAATTACATCCAGGCAATAGTTGGGGATGGTTCTCAACATAAAGTAACAGGCAATGCCTGGAATCTGGATGAGTGGTATTTCGTTGCACTGACCTATAATTCAACCCATATGGAATTCTTTGTGAACGGGCAATCCCAGGGAGATAATAAAGTCTCACCATTTTATCCCGATGAGGATTTGACGATAGGATCCTCCGAGGTTTGGCCCGGAGCTTCATGGAACGGCAGCATCGACGATGTAATGATATTCAACAGGAGTCTGTCAGTTGAAGAAGTCACAGCTGTGTATGCGAACCAATCTTCGAGGTATTTGGAAGTTAATTTCACTTCTCTGGCTAACGGCAACCACATATTTAAGGCTTATGCCCAGGATATTGCAGGTAATGTCAACTCAACTGGGGAAAGGACCGTGACTGTAGACCACGTCTCTCCACCCACTGTAACATTAAATTCACCGGCAGACAACACCCACTCAAGCAACACGACCCAAATCTTTAACTGCTCAGCTACCGATACCAACCTAAATACCTCGCTGATCAATACCACCTTCTACTGGGATTATTCGGGCTCCTTCATAGCCAACGGAACCAATAACATAACCGGCGAATCAAATTCAACCAATTTCACAAGAACGGGTCTGGTAGATAAAACAATTATCTGGAACTGTTACGCATGCGACAACGCAAGCAATTGTGCCTTTGCTTCATCTAACTACACTTTGGTAATAGATTCTGTCAACCCTTCAATTGAATTTGTCGACCCAACAGCTAAAGACGATACAACTACCTCAAGCACTTCAATAGAAATCAACGTCTCAATTGAAGAACAAAATTTAGGCGAAGTCAAGTTCAACTGGAACGAGACGAATTACACTTTATTTAACGACTCTGTCGCCTTGATGTTCAATTTTGACAATAGTAGTGCTTTAGGAGAGCAAACCTCCGGCCCGAATAATGTGACAGTTGATATTAGCAATCATGGAAATAACGGAACGATAATGGGTGATACCAATTGGACCCCAGCCGGAAGATATCACGGAGCTTTTGAGTTTGATGGAGATGACGACTATATTCAAATTCCTTATGATGAGAGTTTAAACATAGCTGGAAATCAAATTACATTGGCAGCTTGGATTAAACCTGTAATTTCTTCTTCAACAAAAATTATTATCGGAAAGCCTCACGCGGCTACTCAGAGTTACCCTTATTTCAAATACGTTCTCGCAGTTATCGATAATGATGAATTGCATTTCAGAATAGATAGTACTGCTTTCTCTACAACCTCAAGTCCGGTTACTAATGAATGGCAGTTTGTAGCAGGGGTATACAATACAACAGATATGATTATTTATCATAATGGAAATTTTAAAACAAGTACATCAAGAACTGCAAATATCCAAAGCAGTTTCCAGGATGTAAGAATTGGTGCTAATGTTGAAAACGGAGAAGATTTCAACGGCACCATCGACGAAGTCATGATCTTCAACAGGAGCCTGTCCGCAGAGGAAATCCGGCAGCTCTACTTCACCAACTTGTACAAATACGACACGGACAAATGGGCCTTGTATGTGAACCAAAGCAAGAATTCAACCGCTGGTCTGGATGAAGGAACCTACACCTATTTCGCCTCAGCAAAAGACAAAGCCGGAAACGGGAATTCCACGGAGACGAGGAGCGTGACTGTTGATATAACAGCTCCAGCAATTGAATTTGTACCTCCAACACCAGATGAGGGAGACACCCAAGCGGAAGACTATATCCTTGTGAACGTATCGGCAAGCGACTCCGCGAGCAACATAAGCACATTCATCGACTTCGACGAATCTCTTGTCGGCTGGTGGAGGATGGACGACGTCAACCAGACAGGAGAAGGTGCAGAAGTTTATGATTATCTGGAAATTAATAATGGAACTGCTCAAGGCAACGCAGTTCAGACAGGTTCCGGCTATTTAGGAAAAGGATTCGAGTTCGATGGTGATGGGGATTATGTTGATATGGGGGATGTATTAGATTTTGAGAGAAATGATCCTTTTAGTATATCTCTATGGGTAAAACCATACACTCTAACTACTGGGGATTTTCTGGTATCTAAAATGGATAATTATGGGGATTATACTGGATGGGGCATAACTACGGCCTTTGCCGTTTCATCAAGATTAGAATTTTTGTTAAGGAATGATGATAGCCCAAGCAATGAAATTAGTGTTATAACTGATTATTCAGTTTTGTCCAATGGAAATTGGAATTTTGTTACCCTAACTTATAACGGCTCTTCCAAAGCTTCTGGAGTCAATTTTTATATAGATGGAAGTTTAGTAAGTGATAGTGATGCTGCAGATACTCTAGATGATTCAACTCTTAACTCTATTAGCCTTAATATCGGAAGTAGAAATGACGGAAGCAATTTTTTCAACGGCACAATCGACGACGTAATGATATTCAACCGCTCCTTGTCGGCTGAGGAAATCGCTGCTTTGTATGCGAACCAATCTTCAAGATACTTGGAAGCCAACTTCACTTCTCTGTCAGAAGGCTCCCATACCTTCAAAGCATATACACAAGACCTGGCAGGGAATGTCAATTCCACCGAGGAAAGGAGCGTGACGGTGGACGCAACCCCGCCGGCAATCCAGTTTGTACCTCCAACCCCCGATGACGGAGATACCCAAGCGGAAGACTATATCCTCGTGAACGTTTCCGCGAACGACTCCTTGAGCAATATCTCCATGTTGATAGACTTCGACAAATCCCTCGTGGGCTGGTGCAGGCTTGAAAACAACACCTACGACGAAACCGGCATCAATAACGAGACGAACATCCTAAGGGGCAACACAACCTACGTGTACGGGAGGCTGGGCAAATGCCTGTATTTCGACGGCGATGAAGACTCCTTCCTGATAAATTCCAGCAACAACATGACCCCCGACGAGGGTTCCCTCGCTTTCTGGTTCAAGAGGAAGGGGCTGGCCTATTATGACGGGAACGCACATAATTACATGTTCTCCCACTTCAGCAGAGGCCCTTTCGACAACAGGATATACATCTCCTTCAACGAATCCAACAACGAACTGTCCACCTACATGCAGGATGACGGGGACTGGGGCCAAAATACAAGACTCGTCCGCGATTTCGGCAACGAATTCGGCAAATGGCACCACATAGTACTGTTCTGGTATTACGGAAACTATTCCGTCTACATCGACGGGTCGCTCAACTTAAGCGAAGTTTACTATAACCATTCAAGGCTTAAATTGCAGAAACAGTTGCACTTCGGGGCCTGGGACGGCACCGATGTCGGGCTTGATATAGAGGAAGAATTCAACGGCTCTCTGGATGACATCGTAATATTCAACAGAAGCCTGACAGACGAAGAAGTTGCCGCCTTGTACGCGAACACCTCCGCCAAATACTCCCAGTACAACTTCACCAACTTGACGGATGGCAACCACACGTTCAAGGCGTACGCCCAAGACCTGGCAGGGAATGTCAATTCCACCGAAGAAAGGAGCGTGACAGTAAGCAGCATTAGTAAATGTACAACATTGGATAAAGCAAACACCTACTACACCCAGACGGCGAACATCGAAGCGAACCAAGACCCATGCATAAACATAACCGCGGAAAACGTGACCTTCGACGGCAACGGCAAGTGGATCTCGAACAGGAGCCTGGCTGGAACGGGAATCTATTCGAACCAGTACAACACAACGATAAAGAACTGCAACGTGACGATGAAAAATACCTCTGGCGGATATGGGATCGAATTAAGCGGAGCGGACAATTCTTACATTTACAATAATACCTTGAATGGGCAGTATTATGGGTTATACATGCTAACAACAGCAAATACCACAGTTGATAAATTAACGGCAAATAACAACACGGCCCATGGGGTTGTTGCTTGGACCAGCTCGGATAATAATGCCTTCTTCAATATCGAGGCAAGTTCAAACGGACTCGCTGGTATTTATCCGGGCGGAAGTTCAAATAATAACTTTACTCATATAATCACGAATTACAACGGTCAATATGGAATGTATTTCGATACGAGTTCGAATAACGTTCTTTATAACGTAACATCCAATTCAAATGACGTATATGGAATGTGGCTCGATACGAGTAACAATAACAATTTTACAAATATTACCGCTAATGAAAATAGTCTTGGTATATGGATATGGCCCGGCTCTAACAACAACTTCACGAATATCGTAGTGAATTCGAATAACAATGGAATTGATTCGGACGACTCGTACGATAACATTTACACGAATATCAGGGCAGATTCAAACAGACAATACGGACTGCTTTTCACCGACGGCGGCGGGAACAAGATATATAATTTCCAAAGCTGGAACTCTTCGGTCAATGGGAACTACGCGGCAGTAAAAATCGGCAGCGACTCCGATAATACATTCTGTGGAGGTCATATAAACAAAAGCAACAGCAAGGCTATATGGATCCAATCCACCCTTGCCGGATGGGATTCTTCAAATAACACTTTCATAAACATGACAATAGAGAACAGCTATGACACTACGCATACCATACATTTGGATGACGGTTCGGGGGGCAAATGCCTGAATAACACTTTCTTGAATGTTAGTTGGCAAGGCAGCGAAACGGTTGATTCAAACTCTGAGCTCATCAGGAAATGGTACTACAAGGCCTACGTGAACAATACAAACGGGCAAAACATTCAGGGTGCTTCCGTAAATGCCTACAACAGCAGCAGCATCCTGATCGAAAGCCTGGCCACAGGTTCTGACGGCTGGACAGGATTGGGAGAACTCATAGAATACGTCAACAGCAGCGGGACTACTTACTATTACTCCAACTACACCATCAACGCGAGCAAGGCGAACTACATAACCGGCTCGAACGAGCACAACATCACGCTTTCGCACAACATCATGGATGACAACTTCGAGCTGATGCAGTCAACCAGCATAACCGCATGCGGCGTCCTGGACCAGGCCAACACCGTCTACACCCAGACCGCCAACATAGAACCCGACTGGGACGCAGATCCCTGCATAAACATCACAGCCGAGAACGTCACCTTCGACGGCAACGGATTTTGGATTTCGAATACGAGCCTGGCAGGGACGGGAATCTACTCGAACCAGTACAACACGACCATTAAGAACTGCAATGTAACCATGAAAAAGGCATCAGAAGGCTATGGGATTGAACTTGCAGGTGCGAATTATTCACACATTTCGAACAGCACCTTGAGTAATCAGTACTATGGTTTATTTTTATCAGGCGGAACATCTTTCACGACAGCTGTTAACAACACCGCAAATTCTGATGATTACTGTGGAATCTGTGTGAACGCGTGCTCGAACAACACTTTCATAAACAACACCGCAAATTCAAATGATTATTTCGGATTCATAATCTACCAAAGCCACAACAACACGATTGAGAATAACACAGCAAACTCAAATGCAATGTATGGAATATATGTCTGGTCTGATTCAGAAGACAATCAAATAGTCAGAAACGAGTTAAGCTCGAATGATGAGGGGATTTATGTAGAAGCAAGCTCGAACAACACATTCTCTAAAAACAAAATCACTAACTGCGGGAATGGACCTGGTGATGGATGCATATTTGTTTTAGATGGATCAAACTATAACGTTTTCTCTGACAACACAATAAATGGGAGCACTGCTAGAGGTATATGGATTAAATCTTCCCTCGGCGATCATTGTGACAACAACCTTTTCAAGAACACGAACATGACGAACATTAACGGGAAAGGCGTTGAAATGCAAGGATATAGTGGCGCCCACAACTGGAATACAACATTCCTCAATTTCACATACAACAACGAAACGGTCGATTCAAACTCCGAACTAATCAGGAAATGGTACCTCGACGTCAACGTGACGAACACCGTTGGCAGTCCGCTCAACGGAGCCAATGTAACTGCAAGGAACACCTCCCAGGACATCCAGTTCACCGAGCTCACCGCAGCCAGCGGCCTCATCACGACGCAGGAAGTCATACAATACATAAACACGAGCACCACATCCGACTACAACCCGTACAATATCACGACCACCCTCACGGGCTATCTCCCAAACATCACAGAGATCAACATAACCGACAACATCCAGCTTCACATAGAACTAACCCCGGCCAACGCCCCTGTCATAACCAACGTCGACGTCTTCCCTGACAACCCCGTCACCACACAGTCCCTGAACTGCTCCGTCTCGGCATACGACAACGCCTTCACCACCATCTACGCCAACTTCACCTGGCTGCACAACGCCAGCGGCCAGCTCGTCAACGAGACCGACTACGACGTCACCAGCGTCGCCTTCGCCAATGACACCACCACATACACAACCCTCAACGTCTCCGCCTCGGACGAGAACCATACCAAGAACGTCATGTGGGTATGCTGGGTCACGGTCTACAACGCCGCCGGCCTGAGCGATGTCGAGAATGGCTCGGAGGTGATTAACAACACGCCGCCCGACAAGGTCACGCTGACGGCACCACCAGACGGCTACGACACGACAGACAGGACACCCATGTTCAGCTGGGAGAACGTCAGCGACGACGACAACGACGAACTGAACTATACCATCAATATAACCTGCGGCCACACTGGTGGAGGCGGAGGGAGCGGCTGCTCTGACGATAACAGAGAAGTGAACGTCGTCGGCTCTGTCAATTGCAGCGGCGGATTCTGCAACTACACCCCGACCGAGGAATTGCGGTATTTCGGTGACGACAACTACTACTACAACTGGTCGGTCAGGGCTTACGACGGCGAGGATTACGGCGAGGCAAGCGACACGTGGAATTTGACGATTTATACGAATGTCACCATTACGCTGTACAACGATTCGATAGACTTCGGCTCTATCTCGCTGGGGCAAAGCAACGACACAACCGATGACAGCCCGGAACCATTCAGGCTGAGGAATGATGGCAACTGCTTCGTGGACGTTAACATATCAGCCTCGGACCTTTTGTGGGATACACAGCCAGGGCCGTCCAGCTATTTCCGATACAAAATCGACAACGTCACAGGCGAAGAGGGCTCGCTGAACTGGTCCAGCCCGAACACGACAGTCAGCTGGACGCCCGTCCCCATCGTTAACGGCTCCGCCATCTCTTTCCTGAACTATTCAGACGCAACGGACGAGGCTGAAATCGAGCTTTATATCGAGCCTCCCCCCGGAGAATATGCGGGCGACAAAAGCTCAACGATGTGGTTTACCGCCGGATACCACATATACAATGAGAGTGGATCATGATGAAAATGAAAATCAATCACGGAATGATGCTGGCGGCTTTGATAGCCATGATTATATTCATAAACAGCGCAGGCTACGCAAGCGCCTTGGGGGTCACCCCGGGCAGGACGACCATAGACTTCGAGCCCGGCCTGGAGAAAACGTTGAGTTTCACCATAACGAACAACGAGCACAAGCAGTTCAACGCATATGTCTACGTGGAAGGTGACCTGAGTGATTGCATAACCTTCGACCAGAATATCATCAGTTTCAACGAATCCGACAATTCGCACGGTTTAACATACGAGGTCAGGTTGCCGCAAAGGCTCGATCCTCCCGGAGACCACTGGGCAAAGATAGTGATAATGGAGCTGCCCATGGGCTGGGAGGCCCCGGAAGGGGAAACCCGCATCATAGCAACCGTGGCGGTGATACACCAGCTCAGGGTCAAGGTTCCATATCCCGGCAAGTTCATGCAGCTTGATCTGTTGATACAGGAGGCCGTGCCGAACGAGTCCGTGCGTTTCTTCGTGAAGATGTACAACCTTGGAAAGGAAGACATAGCCAAGGCCCAGGCAACGATTCAAATACTTGGGTCCACAAACGAGGTTATCGCCAGTATTGAAGCAGGGCCGCGTGCTGTCAAGTCCATGCAGAGGGGCGAGCTGACCGCGGTGTGGCAAGCTCAGGCAAACCCTGGATTGTATCACGCGAGGGTCACAGTGAGATACGACGGCGAGGCCGGACATGTGGAGAAAAACTTCTATATAGGGAACATGCTCGTAGACGTCCTTGATGTTTCGGTCAAGGACTTCAGGCTGGGCGGGATAGCAAAGTTCGATATCCTGGCAGAGAGCATGTGGAACCAGCCTATCCCCGGCGTTTATGCCCAGATGGTAATCAATGACGAGCAAGAAAACAAGGTGGCCGATTTCAAGTCCGCTTCCGTTGACATGGAGCCATACGAAAGGGCGCATCTTTACGCCTACTGGGATACGCAAGGCGTCCAGGAAGGAGACTACATAACCAGGTTGACCCTCCACTATGCCGGCCGCAAAACCGCCATGGAGGTCAAGACCCACGTCGGCCTCGAAGCCATACGCACGGAGATCGTCGGCGTGAGCGTGGGGGCGGTCACGGCCGAAGAGGCTGGGCTGGAGCAGTATCCCATAATATTGCTGGTTGCTGTTCTCATAGCCATAAACTTGGGATGGTTCCTGTATTTCAGGAAGAGAAGAGGATAATCATGGCATACAAGAGGTACATCAAGAAAAACGGGAAGGTTTACGGACCTTACATATACAAAAGCATCAGGGACAAGCACGGCAATGTCAAGAACATATACGTAAGAAAAGGGGAACCGGAAGGCCGTAAAAAGATCAGATTTCCATTACACGGATTGGGAAGAAAGCTTTTCCTGACCATTCTCATAACCCTTATTGCAACTGGCGGGATTCTGTTCTTCATGCAGCCGACCGGCTTTGTTGTCAAGGAAGAGACAAAAGTCCAGGCCATGGGCATAAACTGGGATGTGAACGAGACGCAGCAAAGGGTTGTCAATCTCACCGCAGAGCCCAAATCAATCTCCGTGTCCGGTTTCGTTCGCGGCAACGGCTCCGTCAGGATCTACGCCATCAAAAACGGAAAAAGGTATCTGATTTACGAGAAGAGACCCCCAGGTGGGGAGATATCTTTGACCGGTTTGGTTGTTGGTGAGAACCAGAGTGAAAGCGACATCATACACGAGGCTACCGCAGGCAGCGAAGACTCGGATCAGCCTGTACAGAAGGAAATGTCTGAAGGAGCCCCTCCCGCTAAAGCGACGCCTCCCGAGGAAACCGGAGAAGCCGTCACACATACAGCCGAAGACACCACAGCGCAAGAGGAAACCGAAGAACCCGAAGAAGAACACAACGTAACACCGGAGGAGGAAGCTGCACCAGAACCGGAAATCAACGTCACCCCGGAAGAGGAGATACCGCCAGCCCATGCCGAGAACGTGACGGAAGAGAACATAACGGAACCAATCGAAGAACCAACGCCCGAACTCAACATCACGGGGCCTGTTATCAACATCACGGAAAACGTCACAGAACCACTGCCGCCTCCGGCCAAC
>Ga0315549_1002400_pt1 | contig 17867 bp, 11 predicted proteins | sample SalMarSW160200MG_FD_203101 | JGI IMG/M metagenome (GOLD analysis project Ga0315549, IMG submission 203101) | Salt marsh sediment microbial communities from the Plum Island Ecosystem LTER, Massachusetts, United States - Salt Marsh Sediment SW1601-200 ... | reverse complement strand
ATCTTTATAATTATCCATAAATTGATTAATATCCTTAAAATCCTTTAAATAATCATATTCAAAAACCCATCCTGTACTTATATCATACAACATACCTAAGATAGTAATATTATGAGAAAAAACAAACAAATTTTTTAAATTTTCAATTTGTTCCTTGATATTTTTTAGTTCATCATCAAAAAAAATAAAATCATCTTTAGACTTATAAAAGAGACTATGGATATTATCCCCATCCAAAGCAACTGTAGAATTATGAAATTGATTTTTTATAATATCTAGATCAGATTTATTTAGGTTACAATCAATATGACCCAGAATTATGATATTTTCAATCTTATATTTATTTATAGCAATTAATATTGATTTTACCATATCTATAGATAGTATATTACCAAAATTACGTAAAATTATTACATCATCAGGATTTATTTGAAAAATTCTATTAATATCAATCCTGGTGTCTATACATGTTATTATTAAAATAGGATATTTTGGTAAGAAGGGATCTCTCTTTAATTCTTCTTTTTTTAAAGCTAATTTATGTTTAAACTGCATATTTCCTTCAATTAATACTTTTTGAATTATATTTTTCATTATAATAATCCCTATCTATTGTTAAATTGATATTTTTTATTTTAGATAAAAAATATTTAAAATTAAATTATATTGATTCTCTATTTACTAGTCAGTAATTTTTTTATCACTTGTTTTTCCTTTCCATTTCCAAAGAATTTCTTTATTTGATCTGAATATTCTGGAAGTAGTTGTAGAAATGGTAGAATAGCTTTTGATAAGGAACTAAATGCCTCATCTCCATTTCCCATTATGAACATTTTATCAGGATTTATATTCTTAAAAATCTCGGGTAAAATATTAGTCAGTTGTACAGCAAGAAATCTTTCATCAGCATTATTCATTGCTTCTACTTGTCTTAAGAATCCTTCAGCTTGAGCTAACATTTGTTGCTTGATATTCTCAGCTTCACCTTCAGCTTGGGCAATTAATTTTTGTTTTATATGTTGTGCTTCTGCATTTGCTTCAATTATTATTTTTTGCCTTTCTCCATCTGCTTCAATTTTCTTACGCTCACGTTCTTGCTCAGCAATGGCAATTTCTTTATCTTTTCTACGTAATTCAATTTCTTTTTCAACTAATTGATCTTGGATTCCAATTTCATTTTTTACTTCAAGTTCTCTCAATTTTGAAGTTCTTTCTGCATCTGCTTTTGCTATTCTTGCTTCTCTTAACTGTTGAGCTTGCTTTACAGCTTCCATATTCTTTTTTAATTCAGGTTCTAGGATATTTACTTCAATAATCTCAATTGATTCAATAACAATTCCCCAATCTGAGGTTAATTGATGTAATTCTTTACTTATTTGCTTTATAATTTCAGAACGTTCTCGAATTATTTTCTCTATCTCCATATTTGCACAAGTAGTTCTTATAATCGCTTCAGCAGCCCTCCTTAAAATATTTTCAACATAATTTTCGTGTCCTGGAACCCAAGATACTGCAGAATATGCTTTTTCAGGATCAATTACTTTCCAGATCAACATTCCTGTTATTGATATGCTTTGATATTCTTTTGAGACTACTTGTTCATGTGCCTCTAAGTTTGTCTGAATACTAGTTGTAGGTATAACAATATATTCATCAATTAATGGTAATAACCATAAACTTCCACCTAAAGCAGCATGTTTTACCTTACCATTTCTAAGATGTATTACGAATTGGTTTGTTCTAAATTTCCTATATCTCGTCATCATAAATACGATAAATAGGAAAAACACAATTATTCCTGTTACAATTCCTCCTACAATCCCATATTGGATTTCTTGAAAAAACATTATTTCTTTTATTTCCTCCTTTTTTTTTATTTTATTTAATTTTTCCTTATATTACGATATATTTATTCATTTGATGTTATATCCATCAATATACTATTATATAACACATAATTTAAAGGTTTCGTTCTCTTTATTATATATAGAATATAGACTTCTATATAGAAGATTTTAATATATATTTCTATATTCTTTTTTTCCCGATTAATTCATATTCTATAATATACAAAAATATGGGCGAAAAATAAGAGAAAATACATATAGCTAATATAATTTTTGTCGATAATAAAATAAAGTTTATAAATTAATATGATAAAATATAAGAACATAGATCAATTATTATATAATTGAGGTAACTTATTGATCAAAATAATCCTTATCATTTTTTAAGGTGATAAATATATCAAGTAAAAAGGAAAATTCTGTAGAAAAAGAAGTGGCAGAATCTAAAGATAATAATCCCATATATGTTAAAGTATCAAATGAAACAAGAGAAATAATCGATAAATATAAAGAAGAAGGTAAAACAATTTCATATATAATTGAAGATGCTATCGATCTTTATGATAATATTAAAAGTTTATCTCCAGAAGTGGCAGGAATTATTAACAAATATAAAGAAAAATATGGAAGCGAAGCTAAATTATTTGAAAATGCAGTTAAATTGTTAAATAAACAAGAAAATTTAGATAGATCTGAGGATATAGATCTTTGGTGTCGAGCTCGTGATGAATTACATATGATGCTTATAGGAAAAACAACTTTTAACCAAATGTTAATGGCAGCAGAAACCCCAGAAGTAAGTCTTGATAAACCAATGAAGAAAAATATTGCGTTAGATGTCATTCTCTGGGTAACTGGAAAACCATTGAAAGATCTTTCTTTAGAAGAGATCATTAATGCTATAAAAAAAATGTGGATTGTAGCAAATTATTTCTATTTTATTGATGTGAAAAAAATTGCCAATGATGAATTTCATTTAATATTCAAACATCATGAAAATAAAAGATATAGTAATTATTGGCTGGGTTATTTTACAGAACTATTTCTCTCGAATGGTTTACCATTTAAATGTGGTGTTGAAGGACAAGCTTTTGATGAAACTTTATCTTTAAGTATAAAAAAATTATACAAGAAAAAATCTTAGACTAATTTTATACTAGGAATGAAATAGCTTTTCACAGTTTATAAAAAAATTTATAATATTTTTTATTATAATTAATATGAATTATTTTACCAAAGAAAATTTATTGTCTTCACTTGAAAAATCTACAAATTTCTTAGAATTAAAGTATAATGAAGAAAGCAGTGTAATTATATCAGAATATGGTGGAAGACCTTTAGGTATTTTTCCAAAAGAGGGATGTTACAGTCTCTTATGGATAAGCCCAAATCTTAATGATAAAATTACCAAAAGGAATCGAGAAATAGGAGGGGATAGATATTGGATTAGCCCAGAGAGGACTTTCTTTTTTAGAAAACCCAAGAGATGGAGAAAATGGTCTTGTCCAGAAGGTTTAGATCCTGCTGAATATAAAATTAAAGAACATACATCTAATTGTTGCATACTTCATACTCCTCTTTGGATAGAAAATCATTTTTCAAAAGAAGTATATAAAGGAGAAATCATAAGATCTATAAAGCTTATTAATGAGCCTATAGCTACAGATATTAGTTATTGTGGTATTGAAATCATAGAAGATTGCACTTTAAATAAACCTAATCTTAAAGTCAATGGTTGGAATTTAGCAAATGTCATTAGTGGAGGTCCTAATAATCCTGGAACAGTACTTATTCCCACTAAAAAAAATCCAAGACCTTTATCTTACATCAAGGATATACCTATTAATCGGTTAAATATAATAAATAATCATGTGGAATTTAAAATAGATGTGAATAAGGTTTATAAACTTGCTATTCGTCCAGAAGATATTGATTTTTCAAATAATGCAAAAATAGGGTATTTTCTTAAAATTCCTAATTCTGATGAATATGGATTTTTATTAAAAATATCTAATGACATCCCAACGACTCAAAATGAATGTTTTGATGTTGCAAAGAATGTACCAAATTCAGAAATTGGAGTTATTCAATCATATAATTCAAAATCGAAGAAAAAATCAAATTTAATGTATGGAGAAATTGAATTACAATTGAATATGTTTAAAACAAAGAAAAATCAATCACATGGAATTGCAAAACATCAACTTTTAGCATATATAGGAAAAAAAAAAGAAATAATAAATGTTATAGAGATTTATATGGGAATAAAAAACCCTGAGATTTTCTAATTTTAAATATTTTTTAATCTTTATAACAATTCATTGAATTTATTATTAAATTTTTAGTTTTTGTCTCCAAAATGTTATCTTGTTTGTAATTTCTTTAATTTCAGCGGGATTTAATTTATTTTGGTTATTCTTATATATTGATATACTTAAATTAATTTGTTTAAGCACACTAGAATATCCAAATTGTTGCATTACATTTTCTTTTATATCACTTAAGACTGAGCCAACTTCAAGTCCAGTAAAATTTTCCAAATTAGTTTCTAAATGTTCGAACTGATTTGGCAATGTATCATTTATTTTAACCTCTCTCCCTGGTTGGACAGATAATTCTTCTTCTGGTTTTGGAATTTTCTTTTTAGACTTTTTTTTTGTAGATTGAACTTCAGTTGGAATTTGGGGTGAAATTGAATTCTGATCTATTTTAATCTCTGAAGGCTTGACTAATTGTTTTCCTGTGAAAGTTGGTTCAAATGCTTGTGTCATACTTACGAGATCTAGTTTTTTACTTTGAATCCACACATCTTCTAGAATTCCTGCAAATAATTTAACATGTTCCTCTAAAATAGATCCCATACCAGCAATCTCTACTTTAGTACCTTCGAGATTTTTCGCTACTACACATACAACCACTTCTTCAAAATCTTTATTGATTGACCATATGTTTTCTCTTGGATAATGTCTTATATTAATATTTTCATATCTTTCTATTTCTCTTAGCTTATCTTTATCATTAGGGTCGTTTAAATTAAAATTAGTCGAAATTCTCACATTTACATGTTTAGAAACACTAGTCACAATATTTAAATCGATATCCTCTAATTTAGGGGCAATTATATGAGCACGCATTTTAATTCTAGACATTGATTCATTTATCTGTGCTTTCATTCCTTCAGGACTTCGGACAAACCAGACATCTTGGAATGAGAATAAAGGTGCTTCTTTTTCTGTTTCTAAAAATTCTTCCATTGTTTTTTCTGACAAATCTAATTGATCAAATATATTAATTATAACATCCTGATTCAATGTTTTAAATATCTCCTGTTCAAATGAGTTTTTCAACTCTTGTATTCCAGTTAAGACATCTTCATATATTTTCATTATTTCATTATCTAAATTTTCTAGGTTTTCCGTTAGTCCAGTTTCGATATTCGTAAAAGTATCACCTAATCCTATTTTTATATCTCCAGCAGTATCAGAAAGTCCCCCTAATTGATTAATTACCTTATCCAACATACCTTGTGTGGTTTGAACAAACTTAAATTTAAATGAATTCACCATCTCATTAAATTCTTTTTGCATTACTCGAGCAACGATTTTCTCAGCCATATTTTTAATAGCTCCAACTCTAAATTGAGTTTCAAATGCATTAGAAATCTCTTTCTTAATCACCTCAACTCTACTTTCCATTTTCTCAAATTCCTTTGTAATGTCATCAGGTACAATTTCCTTTAAACTATTAATAAATAATTTAATTTCATTAAATCGTTTAACTTTTTCTAGCTCCTCTTCATATTGTTTAAATTGAAGTTTAATTTTTTTTGGAAGTTGTTCTTTCATTGAACGGATTGTATTTCTAAATTCTCCTAATTTCTGAATTTGTGTTGAATCTAATTCAATTGTCTGTAATCTTTCTTTTAATGATTGAGGTGCATAAGATTGAATATCTGTGACTACATCTTTAAATTGCCGAATTTGATTTAATAAAGCAGTATAAGGTGGTAAAACCATAAAATGTGGAGTTTTACCAGCAATTTCTCTTACTAGTCCTTTTTCAAGTAGATTCTTGGCTATCTTCTTTGCTCTTTCTTCAGGTAATTTAGATAAAAGAGCTATTTCTCCTGCCGTTACTGGACCTCGATTAGTTATACTAAAATAGATATCAATCTCATCTTGGGCTAAACCTAATTTTTCCAATACTCTTTTAGTTGAAGATTTATCTGATTCACTCATTATTATCACTTTTATAATTTATTAAAAAACTATTTTGGATAGGTATTTTCAAGAATATCTAGATGTTTAACAGCAATTTCTCTTCTTAAATCTCCTAAAACAAAATCTTTTCTGATATTTTCAATTAGATATTCTGGATAGAATTTCTTAACTAAAATGTCTGAAAGTAAAAATACCCATTTTACATTATTATCATCTTCAATTATGGTTATAATTTTATCTTGCTCTAACTTGGAAAATATATCCTCAAATTTTCTTGCTACTTGTCCTGTTCCTTTAGGAAGTTTGCTCAACGGATATGGTTTATCTCGTAGAAGTGCGATATAATCATAAGTATCTGGATTTATCATATGAGATGCAATTTTATAATTATCTTCAAAAGAGGGTGCATATCCTTCATAAAACTCCTTTATTTTTTTAAGATAAAGTTTTCCTAAATAATTCGATGGCTTTCCATCTTTAGCCTCATCAATTAATTTATCAGGGTGAGAGCGTAGAATAGTAAAATCATTTTGAAGAAAGATATGAACATCTGTACTTTTTTCAACCCAATCTTGTTTAATTAAATCTGCTTTGATAAATGGTTCTAGTGTTAACTCAAGATTTGTAACAATTTTTTTTATTTGTTCTTCTAAATGACTTTGTAATTCTTTTCTTGACATAGCTCTCGTTTGTAAAATTTCCAAGATTTTTCTTGTTTTTTCTCCAGTGTATATCTGTGCCATTTTTTGTTCTTTTGTTAGATTTTTTAATCTTTCCAACAAAATAAGAGACTCCCTAAGATATACTTTTAATTCTTTTATAAGATCAGGTGCTTTATACATATCTCGATCCATTTCTAATAAATACTTTAGGATAGCATAATAAATATCTCGAATTACTTTTTCTCCATACATTTCAGGATCTTCACCTAATTCTAACATTAAATTTATCATATAGGGATTAGGTGAGTCAATTCCTGTAAAATAACTTGAGACATTTGACTGTGCTTTCTCTAATCGAACAACAACATAACCCGCTTCTCCTGCTCCTGTAATATGAGCATAAAAAATTCTCATCATATCATCCAAATCAACTGAAATGTTTTCTGGATATTTTAAATGAACCACTAAACCACGATCTTCTGTCCATTTCGTTATTATAAAACCTTTTGACATTTATTTCCCTCCTTTTGTAATTTTATTTTCTTTTGGTATAGTTTCTTTTTTTATAAGTACTGTTGATATGTTTTGATCCTCAAGGATTGTCTTAATATACTCAGTTCTCCCTCCAAACATTTTTGATTTAGGTTTTTTACGTTTACCTATTTTCTTTTTCAACTTTCTTATTTTTCTTACAGTTGGCGGATATTTAAGTATCTTTTGATAGATTGCAAAATAAGCACTCAGACCAACTATTACTAATCCTAAAGCCACAACTACCCATAAATAATTAAATGGTTCTGGTCCAGGTGGAGTAACTGGTGTTATTGCTTGTATTACTATTTCAATTGTATCAGTAGAATAATCACCCTGCTCTACATAGGTTATTGTTATTTTATGGTTTCCTTCTTGCAAATCATTTAAAGTTATCTCATAAATTCCAGGACTTATTTCATTGAATATTCCATTATCAATAAAATCAAGAACATCATCACCATCTAAATCATATTCCCATACATAAGATAAAAATGCTCCCGAAATTGTAGTATTATCATATATATCATAAAGATTTACTCTTAATGTGGGAGATTCACCAGTTTCTATTTGTAATACCCCTCCACTTATATTAATAGGTCTAATTTCTGTGGTTATTCTCTCAACTATTATTGTAAAGTCCTTGGTAAATCCTGTATAATAACTCGTTCCTGGTGTAGTAAGAGTTAAATAATTAGTACCGATATCCAAATCTTCTGTTGTATTGATATTAATTGAATAATGATTTATTTTTTCTTGAAGATTACCTATAAATTTCCCTTCTTCTGTTAATTCTATAGAAGCTCCAGGAACATGTTGTGATTGATCCGTTTGATTTCTATATACTATAGTAATATTAACAAGTGATCTAGTTGAAATTGTTAGCGATGGTTGTGATGTTCTATCAGCATCATTTAAAAATAACCAATAAGTTGAAATCGACTTACCCTGTGTAGTTGAATTAAAATTTAATAGATAAGTATTAAAAGAATAATCTGAACCTGCCGTAGCGCTTATTGTCATTGAATAGTATCCATCATCTTCTATTAAAATTGTTGCGTTATAGATACCATCATTATTTGGATCAGTAAAAACGCCATATCCAAGCCCTCCTGTATAAGTTACCGTTGCTCCCTTAATATATTCATCATTATCAGTATCATTCAGAATTAATTGGACTAAAGTTGGTTGATTGGTTAATACATTAATTTCATTATCTTCAGTCCCAAATCTCTTTATCTCTCCAACCAATTTTCTAACATTAATTGTCTTTGGACTTGCCGCTAAATCATAATTTTTCTTACTTGCCTGTATCACAATGTTATTATCTCCCTGCTGGAAGTCTTCTGTGGTATTGAGAGTAATTTCATATTGATTTGAAACTGGATTAAGATCTCTAAAGATATCTCCCGTAATCGATACATCAGCTCCAGTAATACGCCCTGATGTCTCATTTAGATAACGCACAACAATATCTAAATCTTCTCTAACAGGATACACCAAATATGGGGTCGCGGTCACATCTTGTCCATTAATTAAAATTTGAAGCGATGTAGAATAGTCATCAAAATAGACGGTATATTCTATCTCCAGAGATACATCATCAATTGAAACTTCGATAGTTTCATTTAAACTAAATTCATCAGCGATGTATATTTCAATCGAAACATTAACATCATCTTTACCACTAATAAGATCCACAAGATTTAAACTAGCTTGATCCCAGCTAGAAGTAGCCAAATTTAATTTCCTTGAAACATAATTTGGGTCATTATTAATTGTGACTCTTATTTCTGAATTTTGTGATGCTGAAGGCCAATATGGTTCAGCTTTATAAGAAAAATTGCATCGAGCATAATCAATTGTATAGTAGTTATAGCTACTTATTCCATTAGCCAATATATCATCATTAATACTTCCACAAGCTTGATTTAAAATTATATTAGTTGATTGATCAATGATTTTCTGATATGTAAAGGTTAAATTTACATAATCTATGCTTAAAAAATCCCAATAATCCTCTTCTTGCCCTTGAAAATTATCAGCAGAATAGATATATATTCCTAAAATAACTGTAAAATTTGTAGAATGTACTTTTAAAACATTTGATAATGAATCAATTATTACTTGTTCATCTCTAATTTCCATAGGTCCATTAAGATAATCAGTGCCTCCTACACCATAAGGATCACCATAACCAAATTCTACTGTTTGATTTGAACCAACTTCATATGTATTTATTTTATCGGTATTCAAATCAGAAATTTCAATGTAAAATCGACAAGAGTCATAACTCTCTCCCTGATTTATTGGATCTCCATCATTATTTGCATCATGACCATCAATATCATCTTGAGGTGTATCTATATTATAATCTACATAAGCATCTATATTTACTTCTAAAGATGCTGAAGTAATTTTATAATCGTCCATAGGTTGATCCATATTTACATCATTCCTAAAATGTATTATTGGAACTTGATCTGCACCAGTATCATCAAATTGATGACTACACCATACCCCGTTATTGTTCACCCCATAACCACCATTTGGTACAAGTGGATCTTCAGGTTTACTAAAAGGTATCCAATCTGAATAAGATGATGAACTAAGAATAATAGATTTTGATTCCTCAGATCCTAGGATTTGTGTATTATATTCTCCACTATCGATATTTGAACTAATATCGTTTTGATCTCCCATTCCTTCTTCTATAATCCAATCATCACTAGTAACAAAATTACCATTTGTTATCCAATTTCTTAATGGTATTATTTCATCTCCAGCATTCCCAATATTATTAATATCATCAATTTCGAGATTCTTATTGTTTACAGGTATTTTGAATAATGAAAAAAATAAGGGTATAACAATCAAAAAACCTAAAATAAGACATTTATTTCTTTTATTTAGTAAAATCAAAATAGTTTCCTCCTAATATCAATTTGATTCTGTTAATTTTATAATATCAAATAAATAGTTTAATTCTATAAATCTTATACATATTATATTAATATAAATATAAATACTTATGAGATATAAAAATCTTGCTAAAGATTAATTTAGTATTATATAATATCCCTAATTTAAATTTTTATTAAATTATAAAATTCTAAATAGAGAATAAATAGAGAATAGTTATATAAATTTATATTTAGTGAATTAGAAGATTTAAATTTTAATAAAGGATATGGTTTTATTATAGAAATAAACAATAGCAACTTAATCTGGTTATTGAATTACATATTAATTTGTTTATCTTTTAGTATTTTCTTTATTTTTGAAATTTATATTAAAATATAAAAATCTATTAGAAATTGTTTAATTTAAGAACAGAATAAAATAAGTAACAAATTAATAATAAATTGCGATTAAGAATTTAAAAATTAGGTGAAAAAAATTTTTATTTAATCTGGAGTTAATTCGTCTAGATCACTTAAATCTAGTCCTGAATCAAAAGTATCTGGCACTTCTGAAAGGAATTCATCCAAAATTTCTCTTAACTCATCTCCTGATCTTTTTAGAATGAGTCTGACTAATCCAATATTAATATCTGGATCAGATATCAAACACAAAACTCCTTTTGGACCACAACTAGCAGCGAAAATTTTTCCACCTGAAAATTCACTAGTAACAATATCTAATGCCCCTAATTCCAGATTTTTACCTTGTTCTTCTGATGCACAAAAAACTGCACTCGCTATTGCACCAATTCCGTCAACATCTGCAGGGAAATAAGAAAATTTAGAGACACTTGCAATAGTTAATCCTGTTCTGTCTACTAAAATAACTTTTTTAATTCCGCTCTCTGATTTAATAATTTTACTTAATATATTATCAAAAGATTTAGTATCAACACTCATTTATATTTTACACCAATCTTTTTTATTTTTTTTTGTTATTATATAAATTATTTAGCGTTATTACTTAAAAATTATTATTATTATAATATAGAAAAATTTTCTATATAAAAATATGTTTTTGTTTTAAATAGGTAAAGAATAATCATAGGAAAAATAGGAAAGTTAGATTTTATTGAAATACTTAGTAATATTTTAAGATAATAAATAATACATAATTCTAAATGATTCAATTATATTATTTTAAAGAAGATTTTTATCTTTAATTATCTCTCTATAATGATCTCTTTCTCTTCGAATTATTTTAATTTCTTTCTTTAATTCTATAATTTCTTCTTTAATATTTTCTTGGATTTCTCCTTTAGAATTTACCTTATCTTTGAGTCCTTTTAGATCTAACTTTAAATCTGCTATGGTATTCAAATGTATATCATTGCTATTCTCCAAATCACTGATCTTTTGGTTAGAATCCTCATTTTCTTGATAGGATTTTTTTATTTCAATCTTCAATTTTTCATTTGTTTCTTTTAGGTCATTAAATACAGATAATTCCTCTTTCAAAGTATTTATTTCATCGGTTTTTTTCTTTATTTCAATTTCTAGTGTTTCTTCCAATTCTTTTATCTTTCTTTCGTTATTGATTGCTTGTTGTTTAATTGTTTGATTTAAATCATTAATTAGATTTTCCTTATCTTTAACAACCAAATCCTTATTTTGGATTTTTATTTTAAAATTATTATTCTCATTAATTAAATCAGAATTATTTGATTTAAGTTCAATAATTTGATCTTTTAAGTCACTCATTTCTTTATTTAACTCGGAATTAGCCAAATCTAAATTATTGATTCTAGGTTCTAAATCTTTAATTGATTGATTTTTAAGATTTAAAGTCTCTTCATTTTGATCTAATTTGTTTTCACTCGAAATCTCTTGATTAACATTATTATTATTATTTATAAAATTACTTTGGTTATCATCATCCTTTTCTTGGGTCATTTTAATCATTTTATTAAATTTTATATTAAAAATAGATATAAAAATATTTCAAGATCTCTAATATGAATTAAAAAATATAACTTAATAAATTAATTTAATTTCAATTATAAATCTGTGATAATCCTTTCTCAACTTCTTTTATATCTTTAGCAACATAATAATTATTGAATAGAAGTGAAAAGAAATTTCTAACCTCTGGTGTAAAATATTTATTTCCATACCTACTCAAACTGATATAGTATTTTAATGGAGCAAGTAAGAAGATCCTATTTTTTACAAAATCTTTTAAATACAAAGGAATTTCTACAGAGGTTGTTGGCTTGGTAGTTGTGAGAAGAATATTATCATTTAGTTCACTCCAATTCTGATTGAACTCTAACAATAAATTCTTGATATCAATTTTATTATCCGCGATTAATTTAGATAAAGCAGTTAGGGCTGTAGTATAAGCATTTATATTACCATCTTTATAATCTGGAGTAGATATTATTGTAGTTGTTAAGTTTGTTTCAAATTTTCCCATTTGAGTTAAATTATATTCTGGAAGAATTCTAAGTTGATTAAGACCAAGAATATTTTTCGTATCTTCTATTTTTCCACCATTATCATAAAAATCTTTATTAAATAATTGTATCAATAACTTTTCAGCATGAACTTCCCCAAAATAAGGATAATCGGTAGCGAATAATAGATATTCTGACCAATCTCGATTATCTACTACATATTTATTATTTGATTTAAACCATCTTCGAAAATCAACTAAAAAGTTTTTTGCACCTTCACCATGAAGCATGGAAAGATCTCCGTATGTATTGGGTTGCACAATTGTATTGTAAACTTCATGGTCACCTACATTCCCTTGAGCAAAATGAGCAATGATTACTTTAAAATGTGGCAATAATTGAGGTAATTTACCTTTTAAGTAATTTCTTGTTGATTTAATCAATTCACCAATATCCATAATTGTTTTTTTTCCTCTTGTATCAAATATTATTGGCATTGAGTGTCTAATTGCTTCCATCAATATTGGAATTGGCTTTTCTGACGTAACCTTTTCAACCCATCCTTCGGATCGAGGATGTAATTTCAAACCCCTTAATCCAAGTACTTCTCTAGCATATCTTACTTCTTTTACAGCTTTTTCTCCTTCCATCGGATCTACTCTACCATATCCAATCAATTTCATCGAAAAAGGAAATCGAGTTGTAAACCGAGAAACATTAAGATTACTAGCACGGTATAGCGCTTCTGGTTTTTTATCACGAAAGATATCCTGAAATGGAAATACTACTGCTTGGTCTATAAAATTATTAAATTTCAATTTTTCTTTTATTTCGGAATATCTCTTTCCTAAGGTTTCTAATTCCTTAAAAATATTATATGTAAAAGGGTGAGGTTCAAAAGAAAATGAGATATTCGTTCTCTGATTATCAATAGTAGTCATAAAAGATTGATTTCCAGTTTTATTCCAATCATCAACAATTTTTCCCTGAATTTTTGACCAAAAATCAAATGTCCCCGTTCCTGGAGCAAGAGGATTCATCATAGAGGCTCCATCAACATCATTTCCTAAATGTGAATGAGCATCAATTACAAAAATTCGCTCTACTTTTTTCCTTCCACTTTGTTCTACATTTGCGATTAACATTTTCTTATGCTCTAAATAATAATTATTTTTTTTATATATAAGAAGACAATTATATTCTCATCTCTTTTGGAAGAGATAATGTTCCTGTCAAGGGATTATTTACTGGGTCCTGACAATACATAACTGTGAAGTAAATTAAATCCCATAATATATTTGGATTTTCACCACTTTGTAATTTATGATTGTATAATGAGAGTTGATATTCTGCTTCAGTTATAGGAGGTTCAGCATAGCTTACACTGCCAAAAACACTTTGTAATAAGGGTTTTAAGAATGGTGAATATAGGAATCCTAATTCTTTTAGTTCATCTCTAATATAGAAAAACATCCTTTGAACTGCTTGCATCATATATCTTGTAGGGTTTTCTCTTGGACCTAAATACTGTTCTGCAAAATTAGGATCATATTTTCTTAGAAAATCATGAGTTAAATTTGGAGCAGGTCTAAATAAAGAAATTAAGCCTCTCTCAATTGCTCCTTTACGATTAAATGTGATTGTTTCACTCCCTGCATCGGGAACCCACTTTTTATGTTTGATAAGTTTTCTAGCCTTTAAGCAGAGTGCTTGTATTATTAATCCTATTCCAATTCTCCTACAAATAGAAACCTGAGCATCACATACACGTAATTCAATAGTTCCCCAATCTGTGAAAGGAAACAGGTCTTGGAAGCGGCCATCTTCCATACTAGCCTTTGCTACTATCTGCAAGAAAAGATTTTGTGAATTCATATCGGTTGAGGTTAAATAAGGAATATAATGTTTTGGATCATTGTTACTTAACATTGATGCATTATATTTTAATCTTAATGAACGTACACAATTTGGAGCAGTTATTCGGTTATTTATTATTTTCACTACATCTGTAGGTTTATTATTTATTATTGGTGAATTTGTTGAAAGAGCTATTATATGAGGGATGAAATTTCTAATCATACAATACGCTTGTATTTTTTCTAATTCAGATTCAAATCCACCTAAATGATGATGATCTCCTTGAGTTAATCCCCTTTGATATTCTCGAGCAGAAGGATTAACGGCTGAAGCGATTATATGGAGATCTTTTGGTAAAGTATTCTTAGCAAGCAAAAATAGAGTACTAGCCCAATATGCGAGCTCTTCTACATATTCACAGGGCGGACTAACGAGTTCAAGTATATAGGTTATAGCTGTAACATTACCATCCCTCCCAAAAGTATCTATATCAACGTAATAATCTCCGACTTGGTATCTAATATCCATAACATAACCTTTTTCTATATCCTCTTTACCCCATGGTCTTGCTAATACTTTTTGCCTAATATAATCAGGTACAGGATAGAAATCTGAGCGTCCTTCATATAAAATTTGATCCATTATCTTGATAGCATCTTTTACTATTTCTCTCATTCTAAAAACCATTTCATCACCATCAGGATAATTTCCACTATCATCAGCTATAATTAACTCCATTTCCATTCCATGCGTAAAAGGTAATCGCGTCCAATGTTGTACATCTATTAAAATTTCCCCCCAAGATCTATCATCAATGTATACTTCTCTATAATCTGTACCTAAAAATAACTTATCATGAGATCTATCTATATGTCGTCCAATACTTCCTACTTTTGATGCTGCTTTTGAAGGTTTTATTTTATCTTTTTTACCTTTCTTCTGTTTTTTCATTTTTTTCTTTTTGCTTCCCATTTTAAATACTGCCTACCTTTTTTTTTATAATACTCTACTTGAGATTTTTGAAATATCACATAAGATTTAGAACTAATTCTTTAAATAAATCATAATTATTGATAAATTCATATGAAAGAACTAAATTAGTTATTTTAAATATATTGGATTCAAAAATGTTATTTAAATAGTCTTTTGATTTTCCTCCCGCAAAAAAAGAATCATCAAAAATGATATCAATTTTATTTTTCATTCTCGAAAGTTTATTTTGAAGTGATTGTTTTATTGATGATGAATCAACTCCTAATATAATGGTTGGTTTATTAAGATAAGGAATAAAATCTAAGTTATAGATATTAAATTCATTTGATATCCTTATTTTTGAAGCAATAAGAAACTTCAATGTGCTATTTAATATTTCAAATTCTGGCTGACTAAGATTTTCTGTGCAAGGAAATATATAATATGCAATAGATTGATTTGAATTCATTTTTAAATCAGAGTATATTCGTTCAAAAAAAGGAAAAATGCTGAAATTTAAATTAAAAAGAAATATAAATAAATTTCTGAAAGTTGTATCACCAGAAAGTGTATTAAGGCTTAGATTACCACCTTTTCTAGCAAAATTGATAATGCTTTCATTTACATTTGACGAGTATGTATTCAAGAAATGTTGAAAAGAGTTTATTAATTTTGATTCAATTTTCGTTTTAATTTCTTCAACAAGGAAATATAGATCATTAAATAAATCTTTAGCAACTCGTTCTTTTAATTTTTGATTATTTATTGATTCTATGATATTATGTGCTGTAATTGGTGAATCTATTTCAGCTAATCCATATATTGCATCTCGAAGAAATCTATAATTATCCGAATCTGACTTTTCTTTAACCAAATAAGCAATTCTTACTAAAACTTCTTTAGATTTTTCAAGATTACCTTTACGCCAATAACTTTCAGCAATATTAAATTGAATTTTTGTGTGTAAATCAGATTCTAGCTGAATAAATTTTGATATTTCTAAAGTGACTTCTGGTTTTTCTTGTACTATTCTTTGAATTATTTCAATAAAACACTCTTTTTTTTCTTTAAAATCCATAATTTTTGAAGCGATATTTATTGCTAAGTCAGGATTCGTATATAAATGATCAAGAGCAATAGTTTTTAATAATTCAGATTTATCAATAGAATCAGGCAATTTCTCTATATATTTGATGGAATTTTCAGAATCAACAAAAGAATATGCTCTAATCATATCTCTAATTAAATGTATTCTCTTTTTTTCTTTTGATAATTTATTAGCTGTTATTAAAGCTCTTTCAAGTTGTTTATTATTTAAATATGCCTTTGATAATTTTATTATGATTTTTTCTGATTGACTTCCAGAACTATTAGCAATTAATTTCTCAAATCTCTTAATTTCATCTTTTGGAAGTTCTATGATAAAGTCAGTAGGATTAAATTTTTCAAGAAAATCCTTTTTTTGAAAATGATAATATTCCAATAGATTACTGAATTTATTCGAAGGAACATTTTCCCTTATCTTTTGGACTTTTATTTTATATTGAATCTCCTTTATCCAGAAAGCATTAATGCTTAATTTTCCAGTACCATCAGCTGTAGGGATTAAATTCAATTCTATTATTTTGGTCTCTTTTGGCTTAATATCAAACTCATTGGATTCATTATTTAGTAATTCAACATTTAGATTCTCAGATTGAATTTCCAATTTTATATTCTCTGTATTTTTAGAAGTACTTATTAATTGAAGTTTTATTATATTTTTTAAATTTTGAACTATAAGATGTTGAGGAAACTGCATTACTCTCAAAGAGAGATTCTTACTTATATCAGAGTCGGACATAATAATTTAAAATAATGAGTATTAGGTTTTTTCATTAATTAAGATTAGTTTATAAATTTTTATTTTAAAATTCTAGAAAGAGTAGTTAATTCTACTCGAATAATAGTTAGTAATAATTTAACTATATTCATTATTTTATATAATCTTTTATTTTATGAGTGAACTACCACAAACTTAAGTTATGACTTCCCACGAGTACGCAACCGCTTCTACTACGGCTTGGCCTGTTTATCGTAGAAAACCATTCTCGTGTAATTAGAATGATTCCTCGTCCACAGAGGATTCATGCGATAAGAAATTGATTATTTTATAATATTCAATTTCCTTATTAATCATAAGTACGGAATTATTAAAAAATTATGAGATTCTAAGAATTTTCAGATTTATTTTAAAGCTCAATTCATACAATTCCTAAAGGAAGGGGTTTTCTTGAGCAATCATGATAAAGCCCACTTACAAAATTATCATATTAGACAAATTTAATTAAAAAAAAAAAAAATTGAAAGAGATTATTTCTTAAGAAATTTCTTTCTTTTCTTTATAATAATTCCTACAATCAACGATATAATACCAATT
>Ga0315549_1002396_pt1 | contig 17881 bp, 23 predicted proteins | sample SalMarSW160200MG_FD_203101 | JGI IMG/M metagenome (GOLD analysis project Ga0315549, IMG submission 203101) | Salt marsh sediment microbial communities from the Plum Island Ecosystem LTER, Massachusetts, United States - Salt Marsh Sediment SW1601-200 ... | reverse complement strand
ACAGGAGGTACTTCCTTGGGTGGGTAGGGTGGCACTTCTTTGGGAACTGGAGGTTTATACGGAGGTTTATACGGAGGTTTATACGGAGGATATTCAGGAGGAGCCTCTGGCTTTGGCTCAGGTCTTGCCTCCGGTTTTGCCTCAGGCTTTAGTTCAGGCTTTAGTTCAGGCTTAGGCTCTGGTTTGGGTTCAGGCTTTGGTTCAGGCCTTTTCTCTGGGGCCGCTCTTGCCTTTTCTTCTTTAATCCCCGGGGCCTTGTATTCCCTCCTGGCTCTGCCGGGGATAATCTCCTCCTCCCGCAGCCTCTTCTCAATGTCCCTTGCCCTTTCCTCTAGGGCCTTCTGCTCCAGGGGTGCTAGCTTCTCTTCTTTGAGCCTCGCCTCGGTGCGCTCCTTTTCCTCTCGCAGCCTTCGGTTTATCTCAAGCTCCGCCAGCCGTTCGTTGGTCACCTTATTCTCTCTAAGGCTCTTGACCCTCTCCGCATAGCCTATATCTCTCTGCCTGAGGAGTTCCCCGAAGCCCTTGTAGACCTTCAGGTTAGACACATCGAAATTCCTCGCCAGCCCTTTTATCAGGTCGTAGGTGGCTGGAGATACTATTGCCTTCCCGCCACTCTTCAGCCGTATGTACTCTGGTATTTCAGCGGAGGTCCTGATTTTACCTCGCTTCAGCTCAGCTGTGAAAGTATATGCCCCATGGAGTGAGTGCCTCGTGGTCTTGCCGTAGTAGATAGGCTGTCTCTTGACATTGGTTAGGTCTACCCCTATCTCATCGAGAGCCTGCTCCCTGATTGCCTCTTCCGGCGTGATGCTTCCCTTCTTCCTCCCCCTGATTCTGACTCTGCCGGCGGGATCCAGATGCCCGCCGATTGTGCCGTAAACCCCGGAAGGCTCGGTCTTGTCCCGGAACAGGAAGATATCACCTGTCTTCGGGTCGCGCACGAGGGCGGTAACTCGTGAATACACGAAGCCGTACTCCTTGGGGTAATCGGGGTGCCATATCTGCTCCCTGGCCTTGATGACACGCCCCTGCTCGTTGAGCACCTCACCCAGCCTCATCATATCCTTATTGGTAAAGGCTTCAGGAGGCTTGCCCTTGTTCTCCTCGAAGAGTTCCTTGGCCAGCTCAATGACCTGTATCTCCTTCGGCGCTTCCAGGGTGATACCTTTATATTTGGATCTTGAGGCGCCCTCAGCAGCCAGTTCGTACGGCTCCGTGGTCTTGGGGCGCTGCTCCCTCCCGGCGAAGAACTTCTTGGCTCCCACGTAGCCTCTCAGAGACTCAGCCTGATATAGGCGGGCAAGAGAAGGGACGCCTCGCCCCTCCTTCAGTGCGGCCTCAGTGGCGACTATGAGAACGGGGAGGTTCTGGCCGGTTTTAATCTTACCGCCCGTGTAGAGGATGTTGCCCTTGGCATCCGTGACTACATTGCCTCTGGCATCCAGCTTCGGTTCCTTGAAGGAGACCATGCTGGTAGTCTTGAGGGATGCGGTACCCCCATATTTCCTGGCGTACCAGGTCGGCTTGAGGGCTTTAAACTTGAAACCGGGGGCTACAAAGAGCTCCAGCTCGTAGGTGGGGACTCTCTTGCCAAATTTATCTGTCCCATGGTACCACTTGAATAGCGTGTATATCTTGGGCTCCAGCCTTCCTTCCTTGGCAAGGCGCTCCATCATCGCCCTCATCATCGGGAAGTTCGGCTGGGCTAGGACCTCGGGCGGCAGATCCCAAGCGAAATCCCTTTTGGAGAATAGGTGGAGGACGCTGCCAGGCTCTCCTATCTTCCCCCTGGCCAAGAATGCTTGGGGATTCTGCTGCGTCAGCCAGTAGCCGCCATAGACCCCCGGCTTGGTGGTGAACTCACCCTTAGCCGTTAATTCCTTCATGAAGGGGGTGATATCGCCGGCGGCGTGCCAAGCTGCCTGCGGGACCGCCATCTGAAATGGGGTAACCTTCCCCACTACCTTGCCGCCCTCGTTTTTCAGGGTTATATCTTTGTTAAATATTGTGGCGGTTATCGCTGCCTGCTCCACGGGTTTCAGCTTCCTGATGCCCTCCGGCACCTTCTGACCTATACCCTCCCAAACCACTTCAACATTCCTTACGAGTCCCCTGCCAGCCCACTCGGTCATACCCGGGGCGATTTTCGTTCTTCCAATATCGGCCTCGAGGGCTATAGCCGTGTTGCTTATCATCCTGGGGTCAAGAGCAACCCCTGCCGCCCTGGCCATGCGGGCGAGCTTCAAAGGACCAACAATCAGCACCGTAGTATAGAGACCCTCTCCCATCGGCTCAGTGTATATCGCTCTGGGCCTGCTGCCAAACCAGTCGAGCATCCCGCCAGCCAGCAATGCTGGGACAAGCACCGCCTGTTCCTTTTCGTCGGCGCCGGAGTGAAGCAAAGCGCTGGCGCCGGTGCCCACAATAGTCAGGGGGATAGTAAAGACTATGTCAGTTATGGCGGCAGCAAGGTAGCCTGCCCCCTTCCTAGCCTCATAAACCCCCTCCGGTAAATTTTCAGGCCAAGCGTACTCCCCCTTTTCCTGCCAATCTTCCCATAGCAAAGGTGAAACTCCTTGAACCCATGGGATAGCTGTCACATCTATCCAGTTCGCCACCGTCGAGTAGGCTTCCTTCACAGCCTTTGGAGAAGAGCTGCCAATCTGAATTTGCTTGCCGGTTTCGGGGTCAGTTATATACGCTGGCCCAGCTAGTATTTCAACCACTGAGGGATTTTCCTTGATGTACTTCTCTGTGGCAGTGTGAAGGTTTTCCCCCAGCTCTTCGGTCCAAGGCGTGGCTTGTCTCCATACCCTGGAGAGCCCATGGGGAAGCGTCTCACCCTCTTCCGGGAACCATTTTTTCACTGATTCGGGAAGCTTGATGAGTGGCTCATGAGGGGGGACTCTCCCAAGCCCTAAATCAGCATCCTCCCAGAAGCCCGAGTAGTATTCCTTCTCAATAAAGTCCTTTGCTTTTTTAACATCCTCAGGAGCAAACAGAACCTCAACCGCATTCTCGAGCTCGGGTTTCTCATGGTAGCGTGCCTCAGCCAGGGCTTGTACAATACGGACCTCGCCCTCTTCATTGGTGTAGGGCTTTAGGGTAGCCATGGCGGTATCCAATGCGGCAAAGCCACCCTCCCGCCAGGCTCTCTGGCCGGCTGGAGGTAAGGCTTCAAGCTCTTCCCGGGTGATATATTGGCCATTGGCTGATTGAAGGATCTCACCTTTTTCCAATCTCCGCTGCCACGTCTTCCATTCATCTTCTGCTTTTCTCCTCACCCCAACCTGCATGGCAGACACATACGACCAGCTATCACCCTTGCCCGGCACGAACTCCGCACCCTTATCCAGGATGCCGAATTCAACCATCAACTCAAACTGCTCCTCACCCTTAGCCTTAAAAAGTTTCTCGGCTTGGCCCGGGGTAAGGGTAATAATTTCGCCCCGTTCTGAATAGAGCTTGACAGGCCCGCCCTCTCTAACTATCCCAGCCAGGCTACCAGCGGGCGGCAGGGGCACAACGTTCTTTCCCCGCTTTATAGTCATCCCTGGCCAGACTAAACCGGCGGCGGCGATGCCAGCGGGGGTAAGCTCTTGTTGCTCCATCCACTGCTGCTGGGCATAACCAAACACGTTTTTGATGCCTGCCAGCCTTGCCTCGGTCTCCCATTTCGCCTGCTCCTGCGCCGTCGGGGGAGCGGGGAGCTTGCCCGTTTTTGCCACCTCCACGTCAGCCGCCGTAGTCACCCCTGGCAGGACAACCCCGGCCCTGGCGACATCAGCCCCCGTTATCCCGTGCTGCCCCATCCACTGCTGCTGGGCGTAGCCAAAGGTGTCCGCAATATCCATCAGCCTTGCCTCGGTCTCCCATTTCGCCTGCTCCTGCGCCGTCGGGGGGGCAGGGAGGTTAATTGCGCCGCCACCACCAACACCAGGGACATAAGAGAGAACCACAGTACTCTCTGCCAGTGTCTTTGCCCTCTCCAGGGGAAATCCTCTCTCGGTATAATATCGGACAGTACTCTCATAACCTCGGCGGTAAGCTTCCACCCCACTCTCCATGCCGAGGATAGTCTCCCCCGCCAGGGCCGCCTTCCTGATCATATCCACAGCACTGGTAGTCCCGTATTTTTGAGCCGCCTGCCTCTGGGTTAGGGGTGCGGATGAGGGGGTAAAGGCTGTTATTTTACTACCTGCTGTAATCTCCGGCATAATCTCACCTCCACCAATAGGTAACGAACTGCCATATCATAACGCCGGCGAGAGCCAAAATGGGTGTTGCCAGCATCCAGGAATCCTCAGCAAAGTGGAAGCCATACAGCAGCAGTCCTATGAAGGCGCCGATATAAAGCAGCGGCGAATAAGAGCCCTTCTTCCATAGAGCCAGGGCGCTGATGCCGATTATCAATATCGCTTCCGCTTCAGTCATTCTCTCATCCTCTCCTCAATGTAGCACCTGCCACAGAAACCCACCCAGCAAGGCAGTAGCCGCGGCTAAATACAAGACAAGGATAAGCAACCAGGGCCAGGCTCTAATACTTTCTTTCCGCCTCATATAACCTAATCCCTCCGTTACGCCCGGTAGGGCACCCCGTTATGGATGCGGTGTTTCGCCACGAATAGAAGACCTTTGCCGAGGGTGGGCTTCAGCTTCTTGACCTTCAGAACCCTGGCTCCCCCGCTCTCAAGTTTCTTCTTGGCTTCCTCAGCGCTCGGCGCCAGCTGCCCCACGGTCTCACGCTTACCCTTACGCCCCACAACCTGAGCCTCAAATACGAAATTTTGACCGACCTTCAGCGGCGCACGGGAGCTACCTAACTTCTGCAACCTCTTGAGCTCTTTTCGAGAAATCGCCATCTTTATCCTCCTCTCGCCAGTCTCCGCCCCAGCCTCCCTAAGGTCGCCGGGTCAACCCCCTTTTGGGCAAGCTCACCCAGTAACACTGTATCATCACCGCTAATAGGCACCCTGTCTTTGGCGCCCACAGGTGGCTGCTCGCTCTCCTCTTCCGGTCCACCGCTAAGGTCTATTTTAAGTGTAGGTCGTTTCATCTCTACCTTGGTCAAGCCGGTCCAGGTATCAACATCGGCGAAGCTGTTGTAGCAATCCCATATAGCCTTCGCTCTAAGCAGGAACTGGGGGCCGGGTGTCCAGGGTTTGCCAGTAAAGAAGCCCTTGACATCAAAGAAGTTGGCGCTAATGAGTTCCCCACGCTTTACTTCCTGCTCCTTCCCCCAGGGTGACCAGTAAAGGTCGGAGCAGACTATCAGGACGTGGGTGAGCCACCTGACACGATCGTCAAGCCACCCCCAGTCCTGGACGGTGTATATGATGCCGATATTGCGGTGGCGGCGCTGGGCAGCGAGGTTAGCGAAGAGGTAGTTCAGCACCGACATGTGCCGGCGGGAGCTGAAGAAGTTCTGAACCTCATCGATGCAGATAAGAACATCGCGGAGCTCCGGCGGCATCGTTATCCACTGCTCAATGTCCAGCGGCTCTGAAAGTACCTTGCCGTGACCATCAGTAACCTCATAGCCAGGGAAGGTAAGCACCTTGCCACCGTAAGCATTATGGAGCAGGGCGAAAAAGGTCATGAGGCAGGTCTTCCCCGCTCCTTCAGGTCCCGTTACCCCTTCGATCATTGCTCGCCTTGCTCCGTTTCGGCTTTACTCCCGGATCTCCTCTGGACTCGCTTCTCACTTTTATCATAAAGCGAGGGGGCAACTATCCCGGAGGATGCCATCAGCAATTCACGCCGAGAAAGACCCCTGACTGAGGTTGTGGCTGCCAGCCAAGAGAGCAGCACCTTCTCTTCCACCGTCAAGCCGAACTCCCGGCACTTGGCCAGGTAAAGCACGGCGGCGTTCCTCTCCCGCTCGTCTTTGAAGATACAGCGCATCAGGAGCTCACCGGGGTCTTTACCCGGGTGGACAAACTCCTTCATCACGCTGGGGAACTGCTGTTGGTTAAAGAAGTTCTCAAGCGCCCCTGGGTTAGTCATATCAAAGTGCCCGTTACCTCTCCCCTTGCTGCCTGTCTGGGCACCTGGACCTCTATTTTGATTTTTCATTACTCACCCCAATAACGAACTAAATATCAGAAAGAGAAAAAGCAGCTCTATGCCAATCAGCAGATAGATGCCTACAACCTTTAACTTCTCAAGAAGTAGATTTCGCAACGTAAATAGAATCTCCGCCTCCTTATCCCAGTGTAGAGCCCGATATAGCTTCTCCGGTGGCTCTCCCATCTTCAGAGGCAGTTCATAAGGTACTAGGGTCCCCTTGTCGCCGTTGGTGCCGTAGGACCTCTTCATCAGGTAAACTCTCGATTTACCGTAACGCCACAGTCGCCCTTTGGGGTCCTGGACATACTCAAGTCCAAACCCCTTCTTTAGGTCAAGAACCATCGCATTAGGTATTTGTTTCTTATCCATCAGAATATACTGCTCCCCCCTCCGCCAAAGCTGGGCATGTGCAACTTGCCCGATGCAAACAGTCCGAAAATAACCACCATACCGATAACGACGCCAAAGATAATCGCCAGTAGCAGCAGCGTCTCAGTCGTTTTACTTTTGAGCGACTTTCTCTGAACGTTAGACCGGGCCTCCGAAGCCTTCTCCTGGGCAATCTTGGAAAGCGCATCCTTCATGAGCTTGCTGTTATCGCCGCCGCCGTTAAGAGACATAGGGGCACAGTCCCTTTCAGTTATCACTTGGAAGGATTTTTTGGTACCTCTTTCCGCGATACAACTGTCAGGGAAAAGCCCCCATGCCTCCCCGGTCTTGTGTTCGACAGCATAGCCCTTTTCAACCGATAACACGATCTCAAGTATTCTGCTGTCCTCGGTCAGCAGAAGGCAATCCTCTTTGCGCTTCTTGCCGATGCCAAACATGGTCGTGGTGTGAGCAATTGAGTCTAGTGGAGATCGCGGTCGGATTTACTGCCGCCTGAACTGCCACCTCTGAAGCCTTCAAAGGTCAGCCAACCACCACCGGCCAGCAGGGCGATGAAGATAAGCAATGGGGAAATCTTCACTAGGGCTTCCAGTCCAGTAAAGGTAGCGATAGAGCTCCCGCCTGATGTCCACGCTAGGACAGCTGCCACGCTATCCAGGACTATGGGAAACATGGCGAGGGCTATCACTATCATAAGAAGCCCGATGACTATAGTCTTAAAATTGCCGCTCACTCAGAGTCACCTCCTTTCATATTACTTTTTTTGTGTTCACGGCTATGCCCGGCTATTAGGAAAACTTGCCTTTGACAGTAAAAAAGAGGCCGCCAAGCAACGAAGCTAAAATCGCAATCCAGATTAGCAGCGGTGTAAGCCCAACCAGGGGACCTAGGCCGGTAAAGGCAGTTAGCGCATCAGTCTCATAGACAATGGTGCACGTGGTGGCGGGAGTTACCCAGCCGGTTACCGTCAGCGTATTCGTGGCTGGAACGTATACTGTAGCCGTCAGAACGTTACCTTCGCTATCAACGCCGCTGATGACGCTGGTGACGTCGTCCTGCCATAAATCCTCAGTAAGAACGACATCCATGGGATCGGCAGTGCATGCCAATCCGGCATCGGTCTGCTCATCAATCTGGATATCGTGGGTGCTGCTTAGGACTATGGGGAACATAGCCAGAAGAATCACTATCCCGATAATCAAAAGGACAATAGTCTTCACGGGTCAGAGTCACCTCCTTTCTCTAAAGATTTGCCTAACTTATTCTTACCACACAAAAATCCTAAAAGTGTTAGCACCACGCTAACGGTTTCTGCTAACAGTATATTTATACTTTAGGTAAGCACATGAAATCGGGCAGGGTGGTAGAATAAAGAGATGGCATATCAAGCACCGGTACAAGTACCAACCTCAACCCTCGACAAAGCCCTCTCCCGGGTAACTGGGCTACCGCAAGATATCGAGCTCATCCGGGAAAAGGAAGGACTCAGCTATGGGCAGCTCGCCCGAGCCCTGGGCGTCTCGAAGACTGAGGTCTGGAACTGGGAGAAGGGCAATCGGATGCCAAAGGAACCGCTGATATTGATGAGTCTGATAGAATGGGCAGAACAATTGAGAGCTTCAGAATCATAACCTTAGCCCTGATAATGGGCTTGCTGTTGGTAGGGCTTTACCCTCAGCCAGTGCTGGCTGACGACCCGCCAGCGCCGACCAACCTGCAGATTGAATCGGCCAAGGCCTGCCGCCACCTTATCGAGGAGGATGACTTCTTCCTAGTCTTCCACTACAACATCCACTACGCCGAGGAAGACCAACCGGATGACCCGGCTAATAAGCTGTTCACCTTCAGGCTCCTTGACACCAATGGCGTCGACCACCTGGGGGCTATCGTCCCTTACGCTTACTACAACTCGGGCTACGACCAGGGCGTTGCTGCCTTCTACTTCTCCGCCGCCACGGCTCCTGATTGGGAGCAGGCTTATGTAGTCAGAATCTCAGGCAACCCCGAATATTTCAGCAGCCCACCTCTGACAAGCCATACCTTGACTGCCTCCGAATATTCACAGATGGGGACGCAGAAAGAAAACCAGACAGTACTCGGCAATTACATACTTGATGTCGCCAGGGACCTGGAAAACAACTGGAGTGCGACTCTCCTCTTTGCTGGCGACCTCGGGCTGGTGCTGAACTCCACCGGTGAGGCTTACTTCAAGGGAGCAATCCCCGGCTTACAAGCCCTGGCACCGCAGATATTTCCCATTCAGTCCTCAGCACCACAGTATGAGGAAACCGAATGGACTGGAGCCCAGGGTGAAGCCTACGAGACACGCTTTGAGGACACCTGGGTGGGAGAAGCCCTTGCCTCGGTTGGCGATCTGTTTCGCGTGAAGTGGAATGTAATTACTGGTTTGGTGGTCTTCGTAACGATGATAGGTTTTGCCGTTGTAAGTCAATTCATGAACGGCACAGTCAAGCCGGCATCGATAAGCGATACCTGTGTCCTGCTTGGTGGTGTCGTATTAGGCTGGATGGCTCCGGCAATAATGGGAATAATAGTAATCCTCTTCGCCCTCTTCCTGGGATATATATGGTTTTTTAGACATGGTTAAACGAATATTGAGGTTCAGTTTAATAGCCCTGGTATGGTTACTAATAGTAGCCACACCGGCTTACGCCGTGAGCGTGACCAACGCCCTCTACATAGCCGACCTCGTAGTTGTCAATGCCGGGGATGCCACAACCAACGTCAGCACAGTATGCGATATCAATACCCAGTCCCTGATTGACGGCAAGTATGCCACCGAAGACCTCCTGAATACCGCCATCCAAGCCCCAGGAGGAACTGATATTGCTTATATGCCGGGGGTAGGAGATAGTGACCCCTGGGTGTTCTTCGTCCCCAGCATCGGCACATCGGAGTCAAAGTCCTATATGTTCTTCGCCGGCGGCCCCGCCATGCAGGAAGGCTTTATGTACTTCCCCGATAGCGGCGGCATGGTCACCGATGATGATGCCTCCCTGGAACTTGGCAATAACTTTCAGATAGAGCAGAGTGTCTACGTCGACACCTCGGCGGGGGCAGACAAGGACCTGGTGCTTAAGGCGGGGGCTTTTAAGCTCTATATTTCGGAGGGCGATATACAAGCTAGTATTCTTTCAATAACTCCCACGGATGAGACGCTGCGTCCTGATGGTGCTGGTGACGAGACTAATATAACAAGTGTCATTGGAGCGGCTACCCACTGGGAAGCTGTTTCAGATGAGAGCGATGCCAGCTATGTCTATACTACTTCTGCTGGTTATTTGAGGGATTTATATACCTGTGAGGATAGTAGTAGCGCTGGGGACATCAACTCCGTTACTATATTTTTCAGGATTAGGAGTAGTTTGCAGCCTTATGCAGCGTATGGGCAGCCCGTCTTCAAGATAGGGGGGAATATTTACACGGGTACAGAGCAGCACCAAGGTTACAGCTACTTTGACGATAAAAGCCAAGTTTACAGTACAAGCCCCGCTACGGGTATGGCTTGGGCTTGGAGTGAAATCAATGGCATGCAGATAGGTCTTAATCTTAGGGCAGATGGTTCACATACCGCTTACTGTTCTGAGGTATGGATAGACGTGAACTACGACAAGGAGGATGAGGAGCCAGCAGTAGCAGTTACAGCCGAAGATATCTCAGGCGGAGAGCACATCGTCAAGGTCCCCGCCGACGGCACGGACCTGAAGATATATGTCGATGACGAGTTGAAGGACTCCGCGGCTCTGGGTGGAGCCAGTGTCATCGATAACACCAATGACTGGTCATTTCTCACCAACGGCAGCGCACTCTACATGGAATACCACAAGATATGGGTGGGCGGCACCCTGGTGCAGCATATCGTCTACGAAAGAGACACCACCTTCGATGACCTCACGGAATACAACAACGACGCTACGCCGACCTTCAGAACGACCTCCAGCGATTCCGATGTCTCGGCAACCTTCCAGAACTTCAGCCCGATAAGTGAAAACGAATGTACTGCGGGGGGAGCGGAAGAAACGCCGGAGCTTCTGGGGGGGGCGGCCGAGATGCCAAAGGAGTTCTATGGTGCTGAGGGAGGAGGAACCGGCCACCTACCCGGCGCCGGTCTTATTAATAGCATGCTTGATGCCGGAGGTATCCCCCAGGACCTGTTCTGGATCATGTCTGTCTATGGCCTGGCTGCGGTAGCTGCTCTCGTGAGTTTCCGTTTTCTCAAGAGTATGTTGTGGCCGGCCCTGATCTCCGGCATGATAATACTGGTTTTCGCTTTGATCACGTGGGGGAACCCGATACCGTTGTGGTCATTCTTTATCTACGCCGTCATAGCCGCCGGCTTACTGGTATCGGAAAGGGTATTTGGATGGTGAAAAGATGAACCCAAAGCTGTTGATGTTTGTCAGTTTTGTCTTCCTGCTTGGCACCCTCTGCTGCCTCGTTATCGAGGGTAGCTACTTTGGGGAAGCTGAAATCGGCATCGTCAATGAGCTGACCGGCTATAACATCATCCAGGTCAGCGGCGCTGGGGTATGGTCAATCGCCAAGATGGGCTGGGGGTTCCTGACTCACGGGGTGCCAAAGATGATAATGTGGGATTACAACTTCTTCCAGGGCGCCTATATCATCATCAGGATATTTTTGATTATGACCTTGAGCGTGGGGGTGGTCTGGGGGATAACCCAGGCGCTGATACCGGTGGCTCAAGGCATCCTAGCCCGGTTTATCGGGTAGGCTTATCCCGAATCAGCCCCGCAGTGGCCAGGATGCGGTCTCTTTCCTGTTTCAAGAGGTTGAACTCTTGGCTAAGTTTCCGGTATTCAACCAGGCTGAGGCTATGGTCAACGGTTTCCACAACTTTGATCCACAGCCGGCCGCATTTCTTCTCCACCGGGCAGCCATCGCAGCCGGAGTTGCCGAGCTCATCGCTGCACCTGTCCCAGGACTCAGCCAGCTTTATAACCAGCGGGTCATCAGGGACGGGTGCCATCCCTTCCCTTTGAAGCCTTACTGCCTTGGTCATGTTTCCCTCAAATAAACGACTCCATCTTCGCCACCCAGCCGGCTATGGCGTATAGGATATCCCCGATATCCCCGGGGGCTTCGGTCCAGGACTCTTGGTAGGAATAGACCCTGACCCCGTGGACCTTCAGCGTATTTACCAGGTTGAGGATAGCGGCGGCACCCTCCCGCGACAGCCGGTCCAGTGCCCACACCAGCACCGCCTCAAACCGGCGCCGACCAGCGTCCTCCTTCAGCCGCGCCAGCTCCCGCTGGTGACCAGCCTTCCACGCCGACTCCTGCTCCTGGTAGACCTCCACCACCTCCCAGCCCCGGTCCTGCGCCCACTTCTCAAGGACGAGCCGCTGATTGGCGGCGTCCTGCTCACTGGTGCTAACCCGGCAATAGATGGCTACTTTCATCTCTATCAAATGCCCTCCATTGAAAAATACCAGCTAAATGCAACCGCCAAAGACCAAGCACAACCTCAAAACCACGAGTGAACAGTGTCCTGCGGAAACGAATATAAAACATATCGTTAAACGAACCCATCACTTAGAAACCTCCTCTAGGCACCATAGCTTGGTGATTATCCTCTCACCCATATACTCAACTATCACTGTCCGCCGGGGGCAGAATTTGACCACTTGGACAATGACGCCATGGGGTATCCGGCTGCCCATCATCTTTGTCCACTTATCACCTTTGAATATTCTCAAGCAATTTTCCATTCTGTATATCAGGCTCGAAAAGCCCCAACTTGCCCCTGCACGGTATCGGCGTGTCGTATAGTACGGGGTCTTTCAGGACATAGCCGTATCTGCCCGTGAGCCAAGGGTTAGCGCTCTCGGTTACCTGTCCTGTTACCGTGACCTCACCCGCCAGGACGCCCTTCCTGTAGACAGCGAAGTACATCTCCAAAAAGGATGCCGGAGCCACGCCTATGCGCTTGTGTATAAAGTCCATCAACTCGTCGGTCAAGGGCACATCCCGCAGGCCGACGTGAATTTGGATGCGCTGGGGAATCTCGAGGGACTTTGGCAGGGGTCGGCTCCGGTTCTCTATGTTCTTGAAGAGGTTCTTGCCAGAATATTCTACCTTGCTTTTGCCCCCACCGATGTCCACGCTTTTATAGAGCGGCAAGCCCGCCAATATCATGTACGCCCAGGGGCGTCTTATGCTTAATGCCTTCATTCCGCACCTCTCTTAATATCCTCATCTACTGCCTTCTCTATCTCCTTGGCTCGGAGATCCTTATAGGGAAAGCCGGCTATGCAATCTGGATTGCCGTTCCTCCGGTGCCATAGGAACACAAGCTCCCCAGCCTGAGACAAAAAATAGCCTGCCCTCTTCTGGGCCTCCGTTAGTAGCCGTATGGCAAGAATGCTCATCCTGGCATCTCCTGCCTTAATCGCCCTATATTTGTAGCCCCTGGCGATGGTCGGCTAAACTTAAAGAACGGCTCTCTGCTATTTTTTAGTGTCCACAATGGCTCTAGATTATCCTTCAAAAACACCGGTATCCCTGCCTTATCCGCCGCCTTGATTATCTCCTCTACCCACTCAATCTTGGGCTGGAGAGTCCACCGCTTGCCGTAGGGCATCGGGGTTAGGTGTGGGAATTCTAAGGAGAGCTCGGCTAAAGCACTGTCACTACCAGTCAGGGCGCCGATGATAATCCAGTCAATAGTGCCGCCCAAAATGATGTCAAGGTCGGTTATGTGGAAATCTTTGAGCAGTGGCTCAAAGCTCAAGAAGCGCATCCCGCACTGAATATCATCCAGGGCGTCCAGCGCATTAAAGAGGTTAGAGAGCTTTGGGTTTTCTCCGGTCACCGTTACCCCTACATAACAATGGTCGGGGAACGGGCTAAATTGGGGGAGGTTCTGGGGGCAGTGGGTAAGCAGGTAAAACCTGTGGCTCGGGTGCCGGTTTATGAGCTCAAACATGGCGTCCTGCCATTCCCTTGGGACCCAGTCCCCGGCCCACTCGCCCATGATGTTCAGGAAGACGCCCAGCGGCTTTTTGCTCCTAGTAAGGAAGCGGTCAAGCTCCTTCAGGCGGTCAGGCCAGAAGCGGGGGTAGAAGGGGTCATCAAAAGCCCTGCTAACTACCGCCTGGGAAACTTCGCCATCAAACCGCTTGTAAGTATCATAATGAACTGGAGCCAATTCCTTATTCGCCAGATACCTCTTCTTCAGCCGCCCATTAGCCAGCTTCCTAGCAAAGCAATAATCATGTCCCAAGAGGCAGCCGGTTATCAAGCTGCAGGTGTATCCCGGAGTACCGTCAGGGTTCTGGACCCAGCTATCGCTATGTGTTGCTCTGTTCATCGCTCCCGTCTCCTCTTCTAATTTTTAGTCGGCCACCAGCCGCTGAATATCATCGTCACCCGACCGCACTTGGAGCAGGTAGCGTTTGGTTCTTCGCTTACCTGCTCCAGCCCGTTGACATTCACATGGGCGTCAGGTTTTACAAACCTCCCACAGTGGGGGCATAGGCGTATAAAGGCAAGTGCCTCTCCGCCATCACCCTCTCCGTAAAAGCGCATAGGGGTATTCTCATCCAGCTCAACTTCAATCATCTCTTCACCTCAACTTTTATGCCCGCCTCCCGGAACAGGTCCTTAAACGAGCCGTCCTTATATTCGCCCGAGCTGACGAACCGCTTTATCTTGGCGTTCACCAGCATCTTGGCGCAGAGGACGCAGGGGGTATGGGTGCAGTAGATGGTGCTGCCCTCGAGGCTGACGCCGTGCAACGAAGCCTGGATGATGACATTCTGCTCGGCGTGGATGGCTCGGCATACCTCCTGGCGGGTCCCAGAAGCGATTTTGAGCAGGTCCCGCTGACAGCCCAGCTCCAGGCAGTCGGGGAACCCGGACGGGGCGCCGTTATAGCCGGTGGCCAGGATATGCTTGTCCTTGACCGCCACCGCCCCCACCTGGTGCCGGCGGCAGGTTGACCGCTCCGCCACCACCGCGGCTATCTTGAGGAAGTATTCGTCTATGCCTATCCTGGTTGTTTTACCCAAACCACATCTCCTTCTAGAGTTCGAATATCCTTAATCAGTTCATCCATGTCTTTGCCGGGTATATAGTTACGCCTTATAAACGAAATTATCCTCTCTTTAGACGCTTCTATTATCTCGGGCTGAAGGATTTGGAGGGCTTGATTAGCTAACGCTAAAAAGGCATCTCTTCCCTCAGCCTCGCAAGAAAATTCTGCCCAGTCCATATTTTCGTAGTCCTCATAGGCTTCGCCGTTCTCAATTACAGCAGCCAGCCATTTAGCAAACTTTTCTGTCATTCCCCCTTGTGCCATTACTAACCTCCTTCATCAGTATCCGCCTACTGTTTAGCAGCAAGCTCAACGACCTTCTCGACAGCGTACTTCATGGTTAGGCGCACTCCATCCTTGCCGGATATCACCAGAAAATCACCTGGCTGGATGCTGGTATTGTGAACCTGTTTGCCTTTCCAGAGCCATCCTTGGAAGGGCCGGCAGCCGACAACCTTGCCATCCTCAATGTCCCATTCTAGAAAGTCCTGCCCATGGTCTTCAAAGTAAACCGTTAGCATGCCTCAAACCTCCTTCGTCAGTATTGCGATACTATTTAGCCACACCCTCAACCGCCACCACCTTGGCCCCCAGGGTCTTCTTGGCTTTATGGGCCACCCTTATAAATTCCCCACCTGCCTTGGCGAGCTCAACCAGCTCCTGGGCCGTGTAGACCGGGAAGCCGGTAGGATACCCGGTCACAAGCTCGTCCCTCACCACGATAATCACCTCATCGTCCAGGGTGCTACACCGCCAGAGGCACCACCCCGGGTCCTCGAGCAGCCGGTGGGTTTCCGCGGCAACCTCCACGGGCGGCAGGGGCTCCGCCGGCGGCTTTAGCGCCACCGCGGCTGGAGCTGGCCGGTTCCAGTTTGTCTTACCCATCGTTCACCTCCTTTTCAGTGACTGAGCGAATTCCCTGCCCGCCTTAGCGCTTAGCAGATTAAAGCGAAGGGCGAAGGCAGCAGCCACTATCAACATGGCTATAAGAATAGCGGGGGCAACCCAGCTAGGCAAAAGAAGGCTTGTTAAAGGAACCGCCAAAAGGGTGCCAAAAAGCAGTCCAAGAATCAACCACATATAGCGCCCTCTGTGTTGGACTCGCCACCTTTCCGCTCCGATACTACGTGCTTCTTCCTCCGTGACCGAAATCTTATACATGCGTTCACCTCCTTAAAAACTGTAGGGCTCTTATGGTGCAGGAAAAGCGGTAAAAGCGGTAACAACCACGCTTGGAGCCTCCAAAATTAGCTATAAAACCTGTTACCGATTTGTTACCACTTTTCATTTCACTCTCCAAAATTAGCTATAAAATCTGTTACCGATTTGTTACCACTCTGTTACCACTCTTTCCACTCCGCTACCGCTTTTTGGGGCAAAGTGGTTACGCACGGATTAGCTATGGAAATTTGCCCCGTTACCGCTGTTACCACTTTTTTAATATACCCCCAATACTTTTTGGTTGGTAAGAGGTTTTGCAACTCATTGCACTTCACGGAGCACCTTCTCTTTCAGCTTGATTACCCGCTTTGACTGGTTATAAATCCTGACCACATCCGATGTGCGCCCGTTCTGGCACACGATGCAGCCGAGGCGCTTGAGGTCCTTCCAGACGGCATTCTGCTTAAAGGTAAAGGGCGCCCCGGCCCGCTGGCAGAAATCATGGACGGCGGCAAAAGCCGCGTCCGGGTTGAGCAGGTAGTAGCCGTCCTTACCCTCGTCGCCCTCCTCCTTCCACCCGACAACCGTCTCCCCCGGCACCGCCTTGCGCGGCGCTTCATCGTCCTTGTGGTTGAATACCGCCCTCCCCTGGTCCACCAGGGACCTGAGGGACTCGATAAACCGCTTCCCCGGCCGCTCGTCCTCTACCCGGCCGCCCTGGCTGGTCGCCAGCTCCACAAAGATTTGCCAGCTCGTCCTGCGGTACTCCTCCGCCCTAGCATGATTCAGGGCGCCCTTATCCTCGGCGAAGTCCAGCGCCAGGTTGGAGGCGGCATAGAGCCATGCCACCGCCTCGGGCAAACGGGGGTGGGTAGCCTCTTTCTGAGCCTGGTTGCGCCACCCCTCCCATGCCTTCGGTAGATCCCCCGCAATGTCCCCCCAGTTCTCCTTGAGCCAGAGGATATAGTGCGTCATAGCCTGGGAGTACAGGGATGCTTCCTGCTGGGCCTGGGTGAGCTTCTCCTGATCAATGCTGTTCAGCTCCAGCTCGATAGAGAAAAGGCGGGCGGTGTGGCTCTGCCCGGAGGGCAGCTGCTCCCCGGTCGATATCAGGAGCCCCCGCGGGATATACTTTGCCCGGCTTGAGGTGTCAGCCCGCAGCCGCCCCCGCCCCATCCTGTTGCCCTGCGCCCGGGCCACCTGCTCGGCTTTAGCCTCGTATTCCCTGGCCCTCGCCATATCCTGGGCGGGCGCCCAGTCATCAACCACTAGGGGGATATCCTTGGCCAGCGCCATCTGCTTCTCCAGGTAGTTGGCGGTGTCCCGCCATGATACCGGCAGGGTCCGCACAGTGAACTCCCCGTAGTGGCAGAGTGCCAGCGCCACCAGGGTGGACTTGAAGGCGCCGGACGGCCCCACGAACCACAGGGTGAATGCGGGGCAGAGTAACTCGGAGAGCGGCGCCAAGAACATTGCCGCCCACAGGGGCATCACCACCGCTGGCTCCCCGAGCTCCAGGAAGCGCAGGCTGGCCGCTATCGCCTCCTTGGGGTCGTCCGCCGGCGGGGGCAGGCTGTACCTCTGCAGGGGCCCCTCGAGCTCCACGTCGACGTCGGACATATCGAGGGCGCCCCCCGCGGTGAGGAAGGTGCGCTGCCCGTTGATTACCCGCCAGCCGGTATGCTCATAGACGGTCTTCTGGGCGGCTCCCTCCGACAGCAGCTGGATCGCCTCCCTCAGCCGGTCCTTGTAGGTCTGGCCGGCGGTTATGATAGCCCTCAGCCCCCACTCGCTGGTCACCCAGTTCAGCGAGGCGAAGCTGGAAGCCTGGACCTCTATCACTGGCAGCGGCTGCCCGTTGCCGAGGATTCCCTCAACCTTGAATACGCGTGTAGCCTCGTGCCCATTGTCCTTCAGGATATCCTCAATCACCCTAGCGAAGAAGTTGCCCAGCGGGACCATGGACGTGCCGTCGCTCGTCTGTTTGATATAGCAGATCCTGCCGCCCTCCAGGCAATAGGCTTCATGGGACTTATCTTTCAAAGAGGGCGGCTCCGCCTCCTCTACAGCCTCGAGCCCGATGAGGTCCTTCAGGGTGTGCCCCTGGGCCAGGTAGTCGTCGGCTCCCACCTTCTCCCCCCCGGCGCCGGGGGGCAGCTTGATAATCCTTACCTTTGCCCCCTT
>Ga0315549_1002395_pt1 | contig 17897 bp, 11 predicted proteins | sample SalMarSW160200MG_FD_203101 | JGI IMG/M metagenome (GOLD analysis project Ga0315549, IMG submission 203101) | Salt marsh sediment microbial communities from the Plum Island Ecosystem LTER, Massachusetts, United States - Salt Marsh Sediment SW1601-200 ... | reverse complement strand
AACCGGCAATAAACTTTACAGCTCCGCCGCTTTCATCTTTGATTTTGCGTCCCACATCCAGGAATTTATCCACTGTGGAAAGCATCTCACCGACCTTTTCTGGATCGTCGGTTCCGAGATATTTCTTGGCTACGCTTCTTCTAAAGAAGAAACCACCCGGTGTTGTCTGCCAGGACAGCGCTCTTAGGACTCCACTAGAATCCGTACCAACGCCAACGACATAATCTACCAGATCACCTGTGGCAGGATTGAACTGGCCCAGATCTGCGTAAAAACCGCTTTCTACCAGATCGATAACATTTGAGTATTCAGCTGTGAACACATCCGGTGCGTTCTTTCCGCTGCGCAGTACCGGTCGAATCTTGTTCAGATATTCTTCACAAGGAACGATGGTAAGCTCAACTTTTACACCTGTGTAAACTGACTCAAATCTGTCAATCATCTTCTTTACTTCGTCGGTAAAAGACCACATGTTCATAGTGCCTTTAAAGGCTGTCGGATCTTTTACAGCCGGCGGACAAGCAGTAAGAGAAAGAATGAGTCCTACGACAATAAGCGTTAAAATCGCTTTTTTCATAATGCCTCCTATATTATGTTATAGTATTAAAAGTTTTGCAGTCCTTATAACATAAGGATGGCAAAACCCACTTAAACCCCTCTTTTTAAAAAGGAGTTTAAGTGCCCAATACCAACAGCAAATTCCATAATTGAATGTACACTATAACAGAAAAAGCTGTAAAGTTCGAATATATAAGTTAAGATATAAAATCGAAGATTTATCAAGTTCAAATTTTTAGGATTAGTTATAAAATCGAAGATTTTTGTACCTCAAAACTACTTCTTTTCAAAAGGAAAGCGGATGGTACTTGAGTTTAGGCCTAAATCCGCTTCAGATTCCCGCTTAATAAGTCTCCTTAATTGTTGCTTTTGCAGGCAAAATAATATACACTGTTGTTTGCTGTGAAAACACCTGTGGGTAGAATTAAGCCTCATTTTTTCTATAAACTGCTCATATCGATTAATGCTATTGTCATTATCACAATCATCATCATTTTTTTTGCCACAAACTACTATTTGGATATCTTAGAGAACAACATTGTTGAAAGCCATCAAAACACGCTTCAATTGATCACAAAAAACCTCATAAATTCAACAATGTGGTTGTCGTTAGACAATACCATAAAAAGCATTATTTCCTCAAATCATTTTAAACGGCTGGATCTCTCTGCTCATCCTGAAATTGAATTTGCTTCGGGCCATCCGCTTTTGGGTTTACAGGATTATAATTATTTATATAAAGATATCCTGCACAGTATATACTTTATCAATGTCAATAAGGGTATTGTCATCACTGATAAAGGAATAGAAAAAATCGATGCTTTCTTTAAAATCCATTTTCCCGATCTACCGGAATACAAGATCTTGAACGCCTATATATCAAGATATCCCAAACCAGCCAAGTTTTATTTAAATATGAACGATATTTATCCTGAATATGTTTACCCGAATTTCTATCCATATCTTGATAACTCCGATAATATCGTAATGATCAATTACTCCGAGAGATTTTATTATACCTTTCTCAATCAGAACAAAACTTCTGTAAATAGTGAGTTATTCATTATGCGAAGCGACGGTATAATTTTGGCACATTCCAACCGCAACAAAATATACTCGCCGATAACAGAAAACACTGTGGTTAAACAAATAAAATCATACAAGCCCTTTTACACGGATTATTTTGGCGATGAGAGGCTGATAGTAAGCTGCATGGGAATTAAAGGATTTAACTATTATGTGGCCACAATTCCCTACAAAGATATATACGATCAACCAATCGCTATTCGCAATATGTTAATCATAACGGGAATTGCGGTTATCATTCTCTCCATACTTATATCTTTTTTCATCAGCAAGTTCCTTTATAAACCGATTAATAAACTCTATTCACTTTTTAATCCATTTACAGAAAAATCCAATAAATCAATTGACGATTTTACTTTTCTTGAGAACAATATTGCCAACCTGTTAACAGACAGAAAAAGACTGGACCTCGCCATACCTCAAATTACCAATCATTATCTGATAAAAGTATTAAATGAAGATTATGATTTCAAAGAAGCTAAAACCAACGAGCTTTTAAGACGGGAAGGCATCCGTTTTAAATATGATAATTTCATTGTATCCATTTTACAATTCTTCTATACAAATGTATTTATCGAAAACTATAGTCAAAAAGAGCAGTTACGACTGATAAACCAGACATATACAACAATTATTGATAAACTTACTCATTTGCAGAATACTCATGTAATAAAAATTAAAAAAGACACACTTTGTGTTGTTTTTAACATAAACAACAGTGTGACGACAAGAGATATTTTTAATATTATAAAGGATTTAGATGCAAAAAAAGATTTCGATCAAAGCTTTATCGATGTTTTTTACGGTATTAGCACAATCCATAACGGACTTGAAGGATTAAGAGAAGCATATCAGGAGGCAGTCGACGCGGTTTTAAGCCTTTCGCTTTATGGGCTGAAACATATTGCTTTATATAATCCTTCCGAAAAGGATGATAAAAAATATCATTACACAGCAGATGAAGAAAATATGTTTATAAACTATAATCTCAGCGGATATCGCGATAATGCTTTACAGCTTTTAAATAATATTATTAAAAAAAACCAAAACCGAAAAATTTCAATTGCCAATATGAAAGAACTCTACTTAAAATTATATTTTACGGGAAAATTAATCTTAGATAAAAAAAAGCTGTCATTGACCAGAAATACCGATTCCGAACAGATTAATATCACAGAAGCATATAAAGATATGAATGTAATAAATTTATCACAGCATGTTTTTAATTTTTTATTAAAAATAATCAATTCATCTTTTAATCATAAAAAAGGAAAACTCGATGTGCATGCAGTGATTGATTATATAAATGAAAATTTTCGTAATGATTTTTCGCTCGAAATGATTGCGGAGAATTTCAAGGTATCTACCGGGCATCTTTCTTACCTCTTAAAAAACCACTTGGGCATGTCATACCAGGAATACATCAATGATCTGCGGATAAAAAAAGCCAAGAAACTCCTTTCAGAAACTCATGTAACAATCGATAAAATCTCAACGGAATGCGGTTTTAACAGCAGACATACATTCATCCGAATGTTTAAAAAACTGGAAGGTATAACCCCAACTCAATACAGAGTACAATAGATCTTTAAATCACTTTGAATTTAATATGTTCTTTACATATCGTGTAATAGCAGCATAATCAATATATCCCAACTCCAGGGCAATAACACCAAACAGCTTGTCCGGATCATGCTGCTGTTCTGCTAACACAATTTTTACCTGCTCTTCCGAAAGGGCACCTATTTTGACCAAAAACTCTCCTATTTTTATATCCGACCGAATGTCCTTCTGCATTTCAACCTCCTTACACAACTCAATTACGCCCTCCTGCGTCACTCTTTCTTACTTTTGCTCAATATATATATCACTTTTCCTTAAGCTCTTTTAATCTTTTCTGTGCCAGATTATAGGTTGAAATATTATCTTTGGGTCTGTTTTTAGGCGGCTGAATCCGCTTATACGCGGTTATTGCTTCCGCTATCTCGCCATATTGCTCTGCGATACGCCCGAATACATACCAGTCTGCGTTAGCAGGTGTAGTATTACCCGACGCTATCATAACTTTGTTTATCAACTGCCATGCTTCCTGACAGCGCCCTACTTCGGCATAAAGAGTGGCCATGGTATGAATAATATAGTCTTCACTTTCGGAAGAAAGTTTCATTGCAGTGCGCGCATATTCCAATGCCTTTGGATTTAATGAAGAATTAAAAAGCTCAACCCAGGCAACAAGGTTGTATTCATTCTCACTGATCGCGTTTAACTCTATGCATTTCTGCATCTGCTTCTCCAAGGCCTTAAAATCTAATTTATAGGCATAATTTCGCAGTAACATACAGTTTGCTTGTTTGTCATGAGAATCCAGAGCTAAATGTTTTTGAATAATCTGTTCCGCTTTTGTATATTCGCCGATGTTAATCAGAGAATTTATATAATAGTAAAAAATCTTATCGGATTCCGGGCACGCCGCATAAAGCAGAGCCAAGACCCTGTTGTGTTCTCTATACTTATCTATATTTACATATGCCAACTGCAGAGCATAATTTAAATTATGCTTTTTTTCCTCCGTATCTGCCTGCTTATATGCATTAACTAAAATCGGTTCCGCTTTATCAGCAAATTTTCCTTCTGCCATAATACAAGCTGCCGCAAGTTTTATATCCCTATTTGCAGGATTCCAAAACTTTTGAAACGGACGGCCCTGAAAAACCTCTTTAGCATCTGTTTGAAAAATAGCGAAATTTTCATAATACCAATCCAGCCACTTTTCTGCTTTTTTCTCCTGATTGTCCAAATAAAAATCATAGGCCTGTTTTCCAATAGCAGATATAAATGTTTGGTTAGCCACAATTTTCAATTTACCGTTTATACTCCTAATATAAAAACAATCTCCCCGGCTGTACGTATTATCCGCCGGTAGCATTACAATCCTATAGCCATCCTCTTTATTGCCGTCACGGTTCAATTTCATCAAACTGAAGTAGAGATCCAAACATACGTCTTTTGGTAATTCCGCAGTAATAACACCATGTTTGAACATATTATATTCCCGTTCGAAATTATACGGATTATCTTCATCTATTCCGTTCGCATAGAAATCCTCAGTAACATACTCTTTTAGCGCGCTAAAATCATCTCCCTGAGTTGTGAAAAAAACATGTAAAAAGTTTTTCACCAAAGCTTCAGGATCAGCTTCATCAAATTCAAGTTGTTCATGTTGTATGAGTTTTTGGTAAACATCCGCGCGCGAATCGATTTGCATGGCATCTGAAGAATAGCGCGCCGCATCCCGCAGCAGTAAAGCGGCTTCTTTGTAATGTCTTACCCTGAATAACAGACTGCTCGCTTCAAGCTGAATGGCTTTTCTTTTTTCTAAAGAATTGACTTTTTCCAGCTCGGAAATTCCTTGTTCCAATCCTTGCTCACCTACAAGCGCCACTACGGTAATAAGGCTCTGCAGATCTTTATCGTCTATTTCTTTGGCAATACTTAAGAGATCCGCATATTTTTCCGCATGTAATAAAATCGAAATAAGATTACTTTGTATCTTTTTAAAGTTCAAATCATCATATACATAACGATAGTGTACGATAGCCTCTTCAAAATCTGCATGCTCGCCAAAACGAAACCCCTCTTTGTCATGCTCAAGTAATATAGCACAATTTATATGATAATCCGGGTTTTCATTATCAAGCTCCAAAGCCTTCTTGTAGGCAGTTAATGCTCCTTCACGATCATAACCCGCCTGGAACCTGCGGCCTAAAATGTCGTGCTCTAAAATCCAAGCCTGTGCTGCGTACACATCGGCTGATTCCGGACTTAAATCGATCGCCTGTTTAACTACCTGCCGTGCCTTTTCACCCAAACCGGCCTGCAGCAGAGCAAAAGCATAACGAATTCTGTGCAGAGGATTCTCTGCTTCCTGCTCCGTCATCTTATAAAAGAAGGCAAGCGATTCTTTATAATCGCCTTTTTTTAAAAGCAATAAACCTTTATGGTCAAATTCTATAAGCAGCTCTTGCTGCTTTAAAAAATTATCAATATCCTTATAAATAGTCATAAATTCATCCGGCTTAATTTCATCCTTACCTGAATTAATACGTATGGTTACAAGTACATCATTATGGTCTGTAACATGATATTGCTTTTCTAAGGTCATAGTACCAAGTGCCACAGTCTCATTGTCGGGCAGCTTCCGGCAGGCAAAACCTAAAGGCGGGTGAATGATATACTGAATCTCAAATTCCGACGGTTGATAAAAAATGTAGTTCTCACGCCTGTCCTCTTCCAATTCATTGACAAAAACTTGCGGTATATATGAAAATATCTCCGCTTGATGTATCAGGACTTGAGCTAAATAAAGTTGAGTAGCTCCGCGTTCAACTTCATTAATCTTCAACTGGATCTGAAACGGTACACTTAAATCAGACGAATCCGTTATTTCTAACTCTTCCAGGGTTCCGGATCCGAATTTAGCATTTATATAATCACCTATATTTTCGTTAAGTTTTTCCTTGGATATATATGAAAGCTGTGAGCGGATATACTCTTCCTCTGCACCATAATGAAGGGTTGTCTCTATTACCTTTGCTTTTCCTTCATTCTGTAAGAAAAATTCCTTTTTTCTTATAACTTTATTTGCCTCTGCAGGAAATTTGGGAATCTTGGTCAGGCTTTTACTCGTCGAATTAGCAATAAGTGCTTTTTTATTCTGAATAGCTAAAGGCAGATAAAAATCTCTTGAATATTCATCTGTAGGATCAAACCAGAGACCCCCCTCTTCATTTACATATACAATAGCATGGTTAAAGTGCCCTAATCCCGGCAGATTCTCATTGACATCTATGCCGAATCCTGCGTATACCAGGGCAACATCAGCCTTATAACCCATCTGTCGCAGCATGCCAACAACAAGAGTCGCCTTGTCTTTGCAGTCCCCAAAACCCCGTTCCAAGGTTTGACTTGGTTTTACTGGAACAATTGAATTAATTCCAAGCTCTAATCCTGTATAGCGCACCCTCTCATTTAACCAGCGAATTATATTTACCGCACTTTTCTTTACATCCTGTGCTTTAAGCTGGGTCAGATACTGAGAAAAATCTTCTCCCTTAAGCGCTTCATTAATGAACACAATATAGCTTTCTGCGATTTTGTTCCATGATTCACCTGAGGCAAAGGCAATGCAGGGCCAAAACGGCTCTTGTGCCGAAATAGCGATCTCATACTCTTCCTCCGGCGGAATGTTTTTAAAACTAAACGTATAGCGGGTATTATTATTATAGTCCTTAATATCAGGCTTAACATCCGATACTCTGAATACTCTATAATGAAAAGCAAGGCTTTTGGGAACTTCAATTATTATTTTCTCTTTGTGCATAGGGCTTCTGCTTCGAATATCAATATACTGTACAATCCCATCCCTAAAATACGGATTCTTTTCCTGCAGGATATATTCCACCTCAATAACCGATCCTATGGTAACATTAGGCAGAGGGGCCCTTAAGAACCTTCGCTCACTGAATATGTTTATATCCTCTTCCTTTTCCGCGCTTTCAACAATATGTTCGGATTTAAGGAAATATGCATTACCGTCCGGATTACAAACACGACCCTTAAGAATAGGCCTTTCCTGATACCATGGATCCCAACTTTGACTCAAACTCGACCAGTAGGTTATACCATTGGCATTAAGAATCTTATAGACAATTTTAAAGCTGCGGGTAAGCCGTCCTTGTTCATCGAACTTAAATACAATTTCACGGTAGAGAATCCGAGCATCTTCTTCTTTTTCCAACTCAATCGTTTCCGATGCTCTTATAACCTCTGCCGCCGCTGCTTTTAAGAATGCCTTTTCCCACGGCAGATCTCCCTGGCTAGCGGTGGAATCTATTGTACTTTCGCTCACATTCACGCAGTTAATGAAGATAACTGTTAATAAGAGCAGTATAAAAATATGAGATTTCATCATACCTTCCTCTTAGTAGATTTTTATTTTTTTATTTCAATTATTATGATACTCAAATTAAACGTTTTGTTGCACCTAAAACTCATTTATATTCTATTACCTGAATCCGTATCAAATTACCGCTTTTTTAATGCAACCCCTTAAGCTATAATGAATTAGAAAAAAAACACTTTCACCTAAGGGGTGCATATGAAATACACTATAGATTCTACCACAGATCATGTTCAAAGCATAGGCGGAATTGCATTAGCAGGGAAGATTTCCGAAAAAATTGGATTCAATTTTTCTGATAATGAAGCAAAATCACATCTTGAGCACCCGGAAATATTACGAACAATGTATGGTCTATTTGTTCAGGGCAGAAACAGTTTTGAGGAAATCAAACTGTTTCGCTACGATTCCTTTTTTAAGAATGCCTTCGATCTGTCCTATGTACCTGCAGCTGAAACCTTACGTCTATATCTTGAGAGAATCACCGAAAGAAAAGAATACGTGAACCAAAGAATAACGTCGTGTAATGTGAACCTATTAAACAGGACGACAATTACACCGGTTGACGTATCGGCAAGGAAGTATATTCCTGTTGATATTGATGTCTCACCACTGGATAATTCCAAAAGCCATAAAGAAGGGGTAAGCCGCACCTACAAAGGTTATGACGGATATGCTCCAATATTCAGTTATATAGGAGCTGAGGGATATATGCTCGACTGTGAGCTTCGAGAGGGTAAACAGCATTGCCAGAGGAATACACCGGAATACCTTTCCGGTAACATAAGAATGATTGAAAAACTCCATCTGAATAATCCCGTATTGTTTCGTCTTGACGGCGGGAATGATGCGGCCACCACCATACAGGTTTTAACCTCAAGCGATCATTTTTTCCTCATTAAGCGCAATATACGCAAGGAATCGTGTGAATATTGGCTTGATACGGCCATAGCAGAAGGAAAGATAACCTACAAAGATGAAAAAAAGACGGTATATACCGGTGTCCATACCGGTCGAACTCCTGCTTGTGATGAAACACTTCCCGCAATGGATATTGTTTTCCAGGTAACAGAACGAATAGTAGACAAAGACGGCACTAAACTTCTTTTTACTGAGATTGAAATCGAGACCTACTGGACCAATCTATTCGAAAAGCCTGAAGATGTAATTCGGTTGTATCATTCCCACGCAACAAGCGAGCAATTTCACAGTGAACTAAAATCTGATATGGGTATAGAACGACTGCCTTCCGGAAAATTTGAGGTCAACGCCCTTCTCCTAAAGATAGCTATGATAGCCTTTAATGCCTTACGTTTAATCGGACAAACAGCTTTGACTTTCAAAGAAGAACTCCCTTATAACACTGAAGTCCTTCGTAAACGGTTGAGAAAAGTCATTGACGATCTTATCCGTGTAGGTTGCAAGGTGGTTTATCATGGAAGAATCTGGTGGATCAAGCTCTGGGACAGAGATCCGTGGCTATCGGTTTTACAAGATTGTATTCAACTTTCTGCAAACTGTAGATTTTATAAAAAATAGTTCCATAGTAACAGTGGGATAATTGTCTCTGCAACTTGTTAGCAATGGTCAAAATCAGCATATTTATTCTTAATTCTACTAATGCTTAATAAAATCTATAAAACTATGAAAAAATTCAGCTGTTGTTCATAACTTAACCCGGTTCTTGATGCTTTTTAGGCTCTGGTAGTATTTTTATACGGATTCAGGTAATAGTATTGTAAGACAGGGGCGGAGCGGTTTTTTAAAATAATTTATTAGTTAATGTCAAGCCTCTATTTACCTACTTGTTTAATATTTCCTTCTTCGTCAAAAAATAGCCATTTTTTACTTGGTAAAGAATAAATTTCATTACGATCATAATTAAAATAAAAATTGCAGCCAGTTAATGACATAACTCCTTTTACAATATCATTTGAATAATCATAAAATTTAACCCATATTTTTCCTGGTTCATCGCAATATATTTTTATATTTTTATTTATGTCTATATCTCTTCTGCCCATTGAATATGGATGAACCCATATCCCGAAGCAATCCACTATATTTTCTTTATAATTACTAAAAGAGAGATAATTATATATCGGATTTGAATCAAATGGATGAAAACCTTGAGATCGATTAGGTACTGTCATTTTATTATCATTATAAATTATATTTTTTTGTTCTAATAATTTAAAACCGTAAATTTCTCTTTGTTCGGTTAAAATAATAAACGAATTTTCTTTTAAATATATTGCTTCTTTAGATATAGTTATTAATTCAATATTTTCAGATAATAAACATTCACATACATTCCCAGATTCGTAAAATTTAATATATCCATCTTTTGAGATAGGTATGTTATTAATAATTATATCATTTTTTAAAAAACCACTTTTAATATTTCCACTTTCATAGAACCACGTATATACATCATAATACCGTCGGAATAAATACCCATTTATTATTTGTTCCCCTTCTAAAAGCCCAGCTTTAACACTCCCGCTTTTATAAAAATGCAAAGGCGCCCAACCATAAGTAGAAAATAAGATATTATTAATTTTAGTTTCCCTTGGTAAATAAACACTTTCTATTTCTCCTGTATAATAAAAATAAATAAACCAACGAACTTCTATTTTCTGATTATTTATATGAATTGTTTTGTTTTCATCAAAATGGCAGCTTCTAACTTGTTTTGAATTACGAAAAAATGTAATTTTTGTATTTACTCCAAAAGAAATATTGTCTATTTTTATTTCATTTGCTAATACTCCTCGAACAACAAAGCCCATATCTGAAAAGTATATTCTTGTACCAGATTTAAATGTGTATTTATCATAAATAAAATCTTTTGCTAAAGTACCACTATCAATATTTCCGTTATAATCAAATGATATATAATCATAATTTTTATCAATATTTTCTCCTCCAATAAAGGATATATTATTTATTTGAATTGGTTCAGCAAGAAACCCGATTGAAATAGAACCCTTTTCATGAAAATAGATTCTAGTATCTTTCAAAAAAAAGAAATTATTTCGTCTAATATTTTCTGCTAAGACGCCACTATGAACTATTCCAGTATTGTAAAATTCAAGACAATCAAATGAAGGCTTATCTAGACCATTTTTATATTTCATATCATCAATTATAGTGTCTTTATGTAATTGTCCTCTTTTTATTTTCCCATTCTCATAATATTCAAGATATTCATTATTAATAAAATCAACACTATTTCCATTAATATCGACTTTTATTATATCTACTTCTGAATAGAGCCAATAACTAAATAAAAATAACATTAATATAATTAAAAGATATCTTTTATCCATATCTCCTCCATTTATATTTATTATTATAATATTTTAATTTTGTTATTGCAAAATAAAAAACTTACATTGAATTGATAGATAAACTTATAATCATGTGCTCTAAATAGCATAGCAACTGATAGGAAAAGTTATAATTATTCCGCGTCAGATTGAACCGTTTTTTCCGCTCAATCGGTCCAGACTGACTATCTACTTTTCCTCTCATCCTTTCATTTTCAAGTATAGCACCAGAAAACTGCCTTTTCAACCCGATTATCCTGAATCTTGCCCCCAAAAGAACAGACGTATTCCCTTCTGCTCCTACATGCATAAGATTGGAGATTGGTTGCTTATTCGTTTTTCAGCTATCCCGGCGGTCCACGGCCTTGGTGTTCCAAACAGACAATGATCTTTCGTATCTCATCGCTATTCCGGATCACCGCAATCACCGTCATCTCCCCTCCGCATCTTGGACAGGTGAAGATGTCTATCTCGTACACCTTTGCCAACAACCATGCCCATGCCTTCCTCCGTGCCTTGTCAGAGACACTGACAGTTTCTGCTTCTTCAATCACATCTTTCTCTGCAATTTCTTTACTGCCGTACCACCCGTCGGCTGCCCGTAATGCCAAAGCAGGGCGGCGCTTCCAGGTTCCCCTATTTCTGGATGAATAAATGCCGTACCGTCTCACCAGGTGTTTGCCTTTGGGCGGGATATGCAGTGTCAGCCGCGCGATGAAATCCAGACCGGCAAAATACTGTTCCTTTCCCCGAAAATGGCCTTTTGACGGAGCTTTCCATGTTAATGTATCAGTCTGTATATCATATGACAGCTTCTCAAGCGATACCGGTGAACGGACGATGTACTGGCTCAAGGATTCACGGGATTTGTCATTATAAATCCTGGTATTGCTTTCAATTGAAAACCCTGAATGCTTCCATCCAAACATATTCCTCGCAAACTCTGTGTTGACAAGTCCTCGTTCTCTGAAAAAATCGACTACCTTGACCCGCCACAACTCTACAAGCTCTTCACTTGCTCCGATGGGGACATACACAAACCGGTCGTACTCGTCAAAGCCGCCCTCAAGCACAATCGTGTGCCCCGGATGCTTGGGCGAGCAGCAGACGCAGTCTGCGACCAGCCAGTGAGGATTCCATGAGGCATACTCGCCGAAGGTCTGGATACTGGAGACCATGCCCGTTGTTATCTTTCTTCCCGCCACTTCACTAAAATAGTCAGAAAGCAGACAAAACATCAATCTGCTCAACTCGGCGTGCAGTTCTCTGTCGTGTTTTAGAAACACACGCAGGCATTTCGGAATAAAAATGAGGCAAGCTCGTTAAATATTTTTTCAATGGATAGGGCTGGTTCCATCAACTCGGATTTATTCATTTCGTCAATAAAGCCTTCAATTTTCATCTCCGCCGGAATCGTCAATCCAAAAGGGCTGGTATCATGTTCCTGTGCCCAGAGTTTTAATTTCTCAACTTCAGGGTCTTCAGGGGTTAAGGCCTCAAATGATTCAATTGCAGGGAGTAAGAGGGGATTAATCTTTACCGGTACTTTCCCGATCGAGGGTTCGCCAGTGGCTAAAATCCAATTCCAGTATAACGGGGATTCCTCTGTTGGAATGAAAAAACCATCCCTCTTTACTGTTTTCAAATGCTCCAGTGAAAAAACAACATCGCCACTCCTCAAAAAATCACTACGCACTCTATCACATGCATAGCTGATAGCTTCATCTTTCGGTTTCTTCAGTTTTTCATAAGCATATTCAAATTCAGCCTGTAGTCTTACTGCCTGTCTCGGGTTTCCACCGGAAAGTTTTGCCAAAATCGGAAATATTGCCTTCCTGTAATTTGAATATGTACCCATCCTTCTTTTTAGCAATTCCATTATTTTTGTTTCATTTGAAGAAGTCAGCATTGCCGAGGAAGCGTCTTGCCTTTGCCATTCGAGATTAAGATTTACTACATAAACTAAGTTGAGTTCATACATCAATTTTCCCATAGATTTAGAAATAACGGAAAGTGTTGGGGACAACAGATGAATATCACCGCCAGAGAATGGATATTTATCAATTCCTTCACAATAGATCAGGGGAGGACGACCAAGCTTATCGGACAATGTTTCGATCATTTCAGCCAATTGAACTTTATAATTATCTTCCTGGTCTTTAAAAAGATTCAGAATGATTTTTCATATGAGTTTGGCCTGAGCATCGAATTTCTTAAAGAAAAAAACTGCAATGGTTTCATCTAACGATATTCCTGATGACTTGGATAAATCATCTCCCCATTTCCGGACATCAATCTTTACATTTTCAAGCGTCTTTAACGTTTTAAAGAAAACATAACCCAGGAATCCACCAATGCTGACATCAAAATCATCCTTATCAAAAGATAGTCTAAGGTCAGGTTCAACGCCCGATTCCATTAACACCTGATTGATCAATGTTGTTTTTCCTGTGCCAATCTGACCCGCAAGCATCATAGGACGAACACTCTTTACGTCTTTAAGCCATTCCACACACCTGTTCTTAAGCTCCGGAAACAGATCAATAAACAGATCTTCTAAATCCTCTTCTGAAAGAGGGTAGCCCAGATCTATTGTCATTCCTCTTTTATTAATTGACATTTTATTAATCCCTGCTCTGCCTTCTCATATTTTCTACAGCCTTCACAATTTCACTTTGAGCATCTTTTCTATTCCACTCATCCCAGAATTCAATGGTTGCGCTTGTAGGTTTATATGTAGGCTCATGTAACTTCACCCTTGTTGGAAGTAATACTGCATCGCCCACTACTACGGCTTCGCCAACATCCAGCATTGGTAAAATATCCATCATTGAGCCAAGGCTGTCAGGCATAAGTCTCTTAACCACTGCTTGGTCAATGGTATTTGTCAATTTTAACGCTATAAAGTTATTGCATTGGCTTAAAATTGTAGGGTTTACTTCTGATGGACGCTGGCTGACAATCATTAAAGCAACACCATATTTACGGCCTTCCTTGGCAATTCTTGTAAAATTTTCTAATGCCCTTTTTTCAAATGGATTTATGTTTTGGTCAAGCGGGAGATACCTGTGGGCTTCATCACATACAAATGCGATTGGATGCCTCTTTTCGGCATTCATCCAGAATTGAGTTTCATAAATAACTCTTGCAACTAATCCAACAATAACCGGCAGGATATCAGAGGGGACTTCTGAAAAATCTATCACTTTAATCCCTTTTTCCTTATCCTCAAAGCCCAATAAGTTTTTGGCAATATCATGGAGGGCATCATATGTATGATATTTCTCATGCGCCTGGAAAATAAAGCCATATCTTTTATCTGTAATTCTGCTATTCAACCTTACAAGGAGCCTGCTGAACTGTCCGAAGAACTTCCCTTGCTTCAAACCACGCTGCCCCTGCTCCATCTCTTCATTTAAATCCTTTATTTTTTGAGTGACTTCATTTAACAAAAAGGGTACCGGGCTGTCTATTGTAAAAGATTTTAATATTTCCTTCTTTCCTTCATTTTCTAAGAAGCGTTTTTTAGAGTCAGAAACTGCGTCCTGAAATACCATTACCTGGTTATGGGCGCTGAATTCACTCCGATCAATAAACATCTCCTGCATCTCTGCAAAGTTTAATAACCAGTAAGGCAAGAATAAAATATCATCACCTGAGTTTTCAAGGTCATTTGGTCCGGCGATTCTTATATGCTTTGCGTATTCAAGGGTGGAATATTCCCCATGAAGATCAAAGAGAATGATATTCGCAGACGGCAGTTTAGAAGCCTTCTCTAAAATAGAAGCGACTGTCCATGATTTCCCTGAACCGGTGCTGCCGAGTAAAGCCGCATGCCTCTGAAAAAATTTATTCCCATCAAGATATGTTTCAGCTTTCTCATCCAGTGTATAGGTCCCGATATTTAAGGCATTCTCATGCACAGATACCGATGAAATTACACCCATAAAGGCTTCTAAATCCTTCCCTTCAATCGGATAACATGGAGCATCGATATTGGGAAAAGACAGTACCGAACGGGTGAATGCGTTTTTTGTTTCCCCCTCTTTTTCCCTTAATGTACCGACCAAAATGAGGTGGACTACATTTTCCTCTTTCTCAACCACGTCATAATCTTTTTCCTCCTCTTCAGCGGGCTTTTCTTCAAAAAATTTCCGTATCACCCTTTCCACCATAGCTATAAGCCATTCTCCCGGACGTCCCTTGAGTGCTGTCAATCTTCCCAACTTAGCTTCAGTAAGTTTATCCGAAGAAGGAACCCTGATAAATACACGGGTTGTATCAACCTGAATAACATTGCCAAGGTTATCTTCTTCTCTGAAATTAAAAATACTCATCTTATCCTCCTAAAACATCCCTTACAAATTCATCTATTCTCCACAGCTCAATATCCCGTATCTCATATTCAGTATCTTTATTACGGATCACTGTAGAACTGTTTTTCTGAATGATTCCCCACAAATTCGGACAACCTGATAATAATTCCTTTGCTTTCTCCGAGAGTTTCTTAGTTATAATAATTCCAGGCTTTTCATCCTCTTTTAGCCTTTTGACTAATATTTCTTGAATATGATCATCATTGAAACCATAGCCTATCATTAAAAATGACCTGCCAGATCTAATCGCATTGTCAGCTTTTTGTATTAGTTCTCTATATGGCTCATGAAATGCCTCGAAATATTTTCTATCACCAGGAATAATAATTAGCCTTTTATCTTCGTATTTTCCGCTCTCTATCAAGAAGATATCAGAAACCGTGCTATTATTAAAATCATACCAATCAATAGAACCATGAACCTTAAACAGTTCTACATGAGGCGTGGTTTTTTCAATTCTTCTTCGTTTTCCTCTTACAATAACAGTCTTGTCAACATATTCCGTTTCTCTTTCCGCCTTTTCAAAATTTAGAGTCTTTCTGAAATAGCCAGTAAAACCTGTATTGCAATGGATTTTCAATTCATCACAACAATATTCAACAATGCAATCATAATTAGGCGTTATAATAGTCAATATCTCCGATCTATAATAATTAATTAACTGTTCAACAGGGATTTTCATTTGCCCATTCAAGTACCTTTCTCTTACATCTTTATCTTTTTCATAAATAAAGCCTCCAACAATTCTTATAACTTCTTTAATTAATTTCTCATCCGGTGGTGTTTTATTAAGTGATGTTTCTAAATCGACATTTTTACGTAAGTTATCACTGATCGCTTTCCACTTATCACTGCTATTGTTTACCAGTTTTTCCAATAAACACTCCGCAAGCGTTTCCATGCCGGGGATTCCCGCAGCACATGATGGCCCGGAACCTAAAATGACAATAGGTACCTGTCTGCATATTTCCTGAAAGGTTTTATAAATTGAATCTTTATCAATTCTCACTGTGTATATCCTCAAGTCAGGCTTGTCGAAAAGCCCTATATCAGTTCCAGTTCTTCCCTAACATTTTAAAGCGTATGAATTTTGGTCTTCCAATTTCTTTCTGATCTTACCCTAAAATAAATAGGGACATCCTATATTCTTATAAAATGATTTTCTTTAATTCTCCTTATACAATATACATAAAAATTATACCAGATTTTGACGTTAAATGCTAGGCATTTTTAAAATCGTCGTCAAGGCAATATGTGTAAAAATCCTTAAAAAGCTCTCGCGAAAACTACCTGTGAAAGCTATTAAACTATCAGATTTAAGCGTAAATAACCTAAAAAGTGCCAATTGCATATGACTATATCCTGAAATGCGGTCAAATCACGTAAAAAATCTCACTCTCTATAAGTTGGAGAGTATACCTGCCCCCTCAAATCATGGGAAAAGAAATATTACTCAAACTTATCAACTTACAATCTCTAAATCAACCATCTTCACTCCCGGGGGAGCCCTTCCTATTTTGCATAAATGCCGTAATATCTTATTTACTTCCGTCTTATCTGTAATAACTGACATTACGCGCATATCACTTGCACACTTTGGACAAATCATGGGGTCAACTTCATACACCTTCTTTATAAGCCTAAGCCCTTAGCAGACCGTTTGGCTTTGGCAGACAAAGAGTTGTCATCATATGCAAAATCATCAGAATCTTCCTCATCTCTAAGTTTCTGTTTCAACTTCCATTTCTCAGGTGATAGTCGTACCACATGCGGCGTATTTTTCCAGTTTCCGCGACTTCTGGACGAGTAGAGGCCATAATATCTGATATAGTGAATTCTTCGAGGAGTTATATGTTGTGTAAGAAGGACAATAAATTCCTCTGCTTTTAATAATTTCAGGTTCTCCTTAAAATAATCGTTATATTTGGTATGAAGAATCACTTTGCCTTTTTCTCTTATATACTCTATCTTCCGTAAAGAAATCGGCGCTCCAGCCAAATACTGTCCAATGATAATGGGAATTAGGCTTTAAAAGATCACCGAAGCTCTGATAACAGAGCACACAACCTGTGGTAATGGATCTAGAAGCCACAAGGTTGTAAAAATTGCTTATCAGGGAAAAGATCAGCTTTGAGATTTCCGTAAAGAGTTTTTTGAATCATTTTGAGGTGATTATCAAAATCCTGTACATTTTTTTTATACTTTTCAGAAAGCGGACCGCTTTGCATTATATAATCATTTTATATTATGTGGCTACTCTTAGTCAATCAAAATGCCAACATACTCATGAATCTCCTTCTGTATACATTCCAAGGGAGATAAATGTCATCTACCAGATCTTTAATGACTATTTCCGGAACTTTACCGATAACTATCAAGAAAAACATGCTTCTTGTTGCGGTCTTTATAATTTAGAGCGAATAACAGAAGTTGTTGCCAAGTTCTTAGAATGTAGGATAGGTACCCAGCGCCTTACTATTTTACAATAGCAGGTTTCCGAGTACCTTCCTCCGAACCGTACGTACAAGTTTCCCTGTATACGGCTCTCCAGTTACTCATACTAAAAAAAAATCACTTTTTCTAATT